>Ga0268298_10000701_pt1 | contig 42556 bp, 38 predicted proteins | sample WWTPWeurt_MetaG_FD_194462 | JGI IMG/M metagenome (GOLD analysis project Ga0268298, IMG submission 194462) | Activated sludge microbial communities from WWTP in Nijmegen, Gelderland, Netherland - WWTP Weurt | ecosystem: Engineered > WWTP > Aerobic digester > Activated sludge | place...
GCTTATGAGGTAGACCTTGCCATTTCTCCACCTGGTGTCGGCTTCGAGGAGAGCGCCTACTCAAGATATCCATACCCTGACGCTGCTATCCTAGAAGGGAAGCCCTACAGGGTATTGTATAGTGTATCGAACTTCGGACGTGATAGCTCGGTCTATCCCTTCACGGTTTCGATGAGTATCATCAGTCCGGAAGGGGTGAAGACACTGCTCCTTAATCGGCATGTCGGATCCGTGAGGCTCGGCTTTTTTGAGTCTACTGAATGGAGTAAGGAGTCTTTCACAGCCCCGACTGTTCCCGGGAAGTACGGGTTTGAGGTCTGTGTCACTCTGAATGCGGAAGAAGGAGGAGTCGTAGACGTTGATCCGAATAACAACTGCCAACGAGTCCACTTGATTGTGCTAAAAAGCACAGTTGACCTTTCTCTCCATTTCGAGATAGAGCGGCATGATCTTCTTGAGCCACTTGGGTTGGGGAAGCCGTTCAGTGTTCCGATTTTAGTCTCAAATTATGGGACCATTCCCTCGATCTACCCCTTCACGGTTTCGGTGATCATCACTAGTCCGGAGGGGGTGAAGACGATGCTCCATATGCGGCGTTTCGAAGACGCGATACTTAAATCGCCCTACTTCCCAGACAGAGGCGGCGAACCGTACTACTACGCAGGGCTGGACCTCGTAGCCCCGACTATTCCCGGGAAGTACGGTTTTGAACTCTGCATTAATCTCGAGGGAGGAGTCGTAGACACTAATCCGGATAACAATTGCAGTGATTTTCAAAGGGAGGTGCAAGCTAAGTGAAGAGGAAAATAGTAAGTAGAAGGATCAAATGAATTCGAATGGAATCGAAGCCCCTGCCGGGAGATTGGCGGGGGTGTTTTTTTGTTTTCAATCCACCACTCCTCATCAGTGTCCACCAATGTCGCCCAAGACATTATGGGCGTTGAGAAGAAGAAGTAGGGGACATGACCCGCTCGCGGAGGCGGGTTTCGAGTGTGGGGAAGAGGCTCCCGATGAGCGCGCGCTCTTCCGGGGGGAAGGCGTCGAGGACGAATTGGGCGGTGTCAAAGGAAGTGTCTCCGCTTGCGACGCGCGCGGTTCGAATGCCGATTCGAAAGCGAAGAAAGTCTTTGGCGCCGATTTTTGCGATGATGTCTTCGACGCCATTATGCCCTGCTGAACGCGAATCGAACGATTCGCGAATGCTTCCCAAAGAAATATCGATGTCATCGTGAACGACCGTAAGGTCGTTCGTTTCTATTTTGTAGAAATGCATCAGGGTTTGCACCGCGTTTCCCGAATCATTCATAAACGTAAGCGGACGCGTGAGAATAATTTTCTCGTTTCCGATTCGTCCTTCCGAACACTCGGCTTGAAAAGAGTTGTTTTCTCGGAACGTGGGGAAACCCCACTCGTTTCGAAGATATTCGAGCGCGAGAAATCCCGCGTTGTGCCGTGTGCCCTCATATTTTTTCCCCGGGTTGCCGAGTCCGACAATGAGCTTCATATCAGAAAAATTTTGAAATGATATCAAATTACCCTGAAGACTCCTATCATGTACTGCCAGAGACTGCAAAAAATAATTTTTTTCAAGTTTGCTCCGATGGAGAGGAGCATGTGAAAAAAATTATTTTTTGCAGTCGAGGCAACTCACGAAGTGGCAGGGATTAAAGTAACTTGGTGTGATTTTTACCGTTTCCTTTCCATCTCGAGAGCTTCGTGGAGGCGCTTTTGGTAGTCGAGATCGTTTTCGGAATTTTGTATGTCCTCAACCGTATCTTCCTCGAAAGAGAGTCGTTTGGCAAGGTCATAGCCGAGAAGGATGATGATATCCGATGATTCAAGCGACGCTGAGGCGGGGAAGAGCATATCTTCCGCGGCGACGGCGATGCCGAGTTTCTGGGTGATTTCGTCGGTGGTGTGAATCGCTTCGGTGCTCCCGCGACGGATGACGAGGCTTTTTTCTCGAGGAATGATCTCGCTCTCGGGTGCGGGAGAGGAGATGTCTTTCCGTACCGACGGTAGATCGAGGTCTTCACTGAGGAATCGAATCACTTTCTTTTCGAGCGACGATACTCCCGACTCGTTTCTTACGACGACGGTTGCGTTTTCTTGTCGTATCGCTTCTCGGCGCGCCGCGAGGCGATCGAGATCGAAAATATTTTCCGCGAGTTCGCGCACTTCGTTCCAGTCGCCCGTTCGGGGGAGGAGGATGAACATCGCGACGGAACCGACCTGAATATGTGAAACTCGCAAGAGACTTTCCTTTTTCCACGCGTCCACGACGACGCTCGCGATGTTTCGGGTATCGAATTCGTTTTTGAGTCGAGCGAGGCTGGAAAGCTCGGCAAGCGAAAGATCGGTTCGAATATGCGTGCCGAGCGTTTCAAGGCTGTCGGATATCGCTCGGGGATCCAAGAAGAAATCTTTTGAAAGCGCTTTTCCTTGTATGGCGGAGAGTACGGATTGCTGGCGTTTGGCGCGACCGAAATCGCCTTCCGGGTCGGCGTGCCGTTCGCGTACGTACTTGAGCGCCGTTTCGCCATTCATATCCTGCCAGCCTTTTTTGATGCTGAACGTTTCGTAACTGTAATTCGGTCCCGGGAAACGCGGGTCGTAGAGATCGCGTTCGACATAGACGCTCACACCTCCCAAGATATCGACGATTTGGATGAAGCCGTCATAGTCGAGGGTCGCGAAACCGTGAATGGGGAGTCCAGTGATATGACTCACGGTTTTTCGTACGGTCTCGGCATTGTTTTCTTTCTCGGCATCGAATTGGTAGAGGGCGTTTAATTTGGAGGAAAATCCTGTTCCCGGTATTTCCACGTAGAGGTCGCGAGGGAGAGAGAGGAGGGCGATTTTTCTGCGTTCGAAGTCGAGACTGACGATCATAATCGTATCGGTCAACTTCTGTCCTGCGGTTTTTTCATTGGCCTTTCCGAGGAGGAGGATATTGGTACGACCGTCCGCTTCGCCCGGGAGTGGCGCTCGCTCGCTAGAGAATATCGGCGCGAGGAGCGAGGTTGCTCCATGAAGAGTGCTGGAAACCGAAGTTTCCTGTGAGAGCTCGATACTCATTGATCGGGTTATGGTTCCGATTTTCCATGAAACATACCCGAAGACGAAGAGTCCGAAGATGAGGATGAGGCCGAGTATTCCAAAGAAAACGTGCACGAATGATCGTGTCCGTCTCGACGCGCGTCGTCTCTCAAGGGGGAGAGGAAGTCGCGAGTTGTCCCGAGAAATCGCCGGTACGACGGAGCTTCGGGGAGTCGCCAAAATGTCCGAATACTGATTCGGCGCTACGACCTTTCTTTCCGCGAAGGTTGTTTTTTTTCGTCGGAGACTGTCCATGAAGAGGGATGATGAATGTGTTGTTTTGACCGCGCGTGACACGCCTTGCCCTGTCGCTGTGTGCGTGATATTCTGTGGGGAGTTGCCAGGTAAAAATGAATTTTCAATTGTCCCGCTTGGCTTTTTTTTGGCTTTTTCCCCTTATTTTTTCGTATTATTGCTATGAGCTTTTTTGAACGATCGCGCGAGACCGCATACCGAAACGATGCTGACGAGGAAGAAGTATATGGTGTCGGTCGGTTTTTGTGGGAAATCGTAAAAATCGGGATCCTCGCGCTCGTGATCATTATACCTGTCCGCGTCTTCTTCTTCCAGCCGTTCTTTGTGCAGGGAGCAAGCATGGAGCCGAATTTTCATGACGGGGAATACCTCATTGTCGGAGAGTTCGGATACAAAGAGACAGGCGTCGGTTTTGGTGGGAGCGAGCTCTTTCGAGTGAAACCTTTCAAGGACCTTCACCGCGGGGATCCGGTCGTATTTCGTCCGCCGGGAATTTCCGGGCAATACTTCATCAAGCGCGTCGTCGGACTTCCGGGGGAAACGATTGAGATAAAAAATTCCAGAATCCTCATCAAAAACGCGCAGGCGCCCGCCGGATTTATTCTCGATGAACGCGAATACTTGGCGCTTTCGGTACAGACGACGGGTGACCGTGTGATCGCCTTGGGGGTCGACGAATATTTCTTGATGGGTGACAACCGTACCGCGAGCAAAGATTCCCGCGCTTTCGGTCCGGTGCCGAGAGATCGTATTACCGGAAAAGTGTTGCTTCGCGCGTGGCCGTTTGACCGTCTTACTCTTTTTTGATTTTAGGACTTTTGCGTTTGGCGCATCCATGCCGGTAGGTGGGTCTTTATCAAACGCGTACGTCCTAGATTTTCCATATGACATCCGAACTGCCTGTAAAGGAATCTCCGAAAAAGAAAGTGTCGTCTCCGAAAAAAACGTCATTATCCAAGGAGCCGCTTCTCGTGCAGACGCTTCGCGGTATGCGGGATATTCTTCCTGATGAACAGCCGCACTGGGAACGCCTGCGCCGGTTTCTTTCGAACGCGTGTCAGGAGTTCGGTTTTCAACGAATCGATACGCCGCTTGTTGAATACGCAAACCTCTTCATTCGTTCGATCGGAACGGGGACGGATATCATCGACAAAGAGATCTATTGTTTTGAAACGCGCGGCGGAGATCGGGTGGCGCTTCGACCCGAATTCACCGCCGGTATCGCCCGCGCTTATATCGAGCACGGGATGCAGTCCTTGCCGAAACCGGTGAAACTTTTTTCGACCGGACCCCTCTACCGCTATGATCGCCCGCAGGAAGGACGGTATCGTGAACACTGGCAGGCGAACTTTGACATATTCGGCGAGTCGGATCCGATTCTCGACGCGCAGATTTTTCAGATTGCGTTTCGTATCCTCACCCAGTTAGGACTCAAGAATATCGAGTTTCAGGTGAATAGCATCGGGACGCCGGAGGGGCGCAAGGAGTATCGGAAAATATTGGTTCGCCACCTTGAATCCCAACGGCACAAGCTCTGTCAAAACTGCAAGGAGCGCCTCGTCAAGAATCCACTTCGCGTCCTCGACTGCAAAGAAGAGAAATGCGCCCAGGTGACGGCGAACGCGCCGAAGTCGGCGGACTATCTCGATGCTGAGTCGCGCGAACACTTCAAAACGCTCCTCGAATATCTCGATGAGCTCGAGCTTCCGTATACGGTCAACCCGCGACTGGTGCGCGGACTCGACTATTACACCAAGACAGTCTTCGAAATTTATTCGACGAACAATGACCGAGATGGAAAGAAAGCGTCTCTCGGTGGCGGCGGTCGGTATGACGGACTCATCAAGTCTCTTGGCGGAGAGGCGACGCCGGCTATCGGCTTTGCGCTCGGGATGGATCGACTGGTGCTCGAAATGATACGACTCGGGGTGAAACCATACAAAGAATCGCGTCCCAAGGTGTTTCTCGCGCAACTCGGCGATTGCGCCAAGAAAAAGAGTCTCCGGATTTTTTCCGAGCTTCAGAAGAATGATATTTTGGTCGCCGAGAGTTTCGGGCGAGGAAATCTCAAATCGCAACTGCGAGCGGCGAATCGCGTCAACGCCGAAATCACCGTCATCATCGGGCAGAAGGAAGCGCTTGATGGCACGGCGATCGTGAAGGATATGGTGAGCGGCACGCAGGAAATGGTGCGACAAGAAAAATTGTTTTTCGCGGTGAAGAAAATTCTGAAAAGCAATTCGCAGGTAAATCATAATGGCAACGGCAATAAAAAATAACGCCATAAAATATTCGTATGGGATTTTTTTCTGACGACAAGGTGTTTTTTGAGAGGGATATGAAGTGGGAAAACCTCAAAAATAGCCCGATTATGAAAAAACTTCTTGCCGATCCGGAAATAGCGTCGGTTCTTGATAAGAAAGAGGAGCGAGCGGAGTTCTACAGTATGTTGAAAACCAGAGAGAAGGGCGGGGTGACCAAGCGAGAATTGCGCGAATTTCTTTGGGAGTTGAGAAACGGAAAGGCGAGGACGATTAGTCCCGAAGAGGGAAGGCGTATCGCGTGGAAGATGATTCCCGGACGGTTTGCCAAACGATACGAGATGTCTCGCGGGGAGAGTTCAGCACCAAAACACTTTTCTTTGCCCGGATCGGGTGGATCGGCGATAAATTCATCTCCGGGAATTTCTCATCCCACAGCTCCAAAACCGAGTCCCACTCGAATACCGCCGAGACCGAGCTTTTAGCGTTTTTCACCACCCGTATGCCGACGGTGTTTACCAAAATCATCAATCGCGAGATTCCGGCGGATATTCTCTACGAAGATGCCGATATTCTCGCGTTTCGAGATATTCATCCGCTCGCGCCGGTTCATATCCTCATCATTCCGAAGCGGGAGATACCCTCTATCAACGACCTCAAAGAGGGAGATGCACTTCTTATAGGGAGAATGATCGTCGTGGCGCGCGATTTGGCGACCCGCTTGAATATTTCCGAGAAAGGGTATAAACTACTCTTTCGGGTGGGGCGAGATGGCGGGCAGGAAGTGCCGCATATTCACCTCCACCTGATCGGAGGCGCGAGACTTCACGAAGACATCCGCCCCGCATAGGTCTTTCTATGACCTATTGATTTCTGAAAGGAGGTTTTTTGTTATGATTCATATTCGAAAGAAAGAGCGTGAAACGCCGGAAAGTATGATTCGGAGGTTTTCTCGTCGCGTCCAGCAAAGCGGCGTTCTGCAGTCCGTACGCAAACATCGGTTTCGCCTGGAGGAGAAGAGTCGTCTCAAGCGGCGCGAAGAAGCGCTCTACAAAGTGAAAATTCGAAAGGAGATCGATCGCCTGAAGAAATTGGGACGATTCGATGAAGAGTCGCTTCGGGAAGTTCGCCGGCGTCTCAATAAGTAATACAATCGTATGCCAAGTTTGGTGGGTATTATCAATGAGGATATGAAGCAATCGATGCGATCGGGCGATGCGTTTCGCCGCGACACGCTTCGATTTCTGACGAGTGCGATCAAAAACGCCGCGCTCGAGAAGCGAGTGCCGCTTTCGGAGTTTCCCGATGAGGGGGTATTCGCCGTACTTCGCCGCGGTGTGAAACAGCGGGAAGACAGTATCGAGCAGTATCGAACGGGCGGACGACCCGAACTTGCCGAAAAGGAATCGCGAGAGCGGGATATTCTCGCCGCCTATCTCCCCGCGGCGCCGGATGCCTCTGCGATTCGTCTTGCGGTGGAAGAGGCGATCGCAAAGACGGGCGCGACCTCTCGAAAGGATATGGGAAAGGTGATGAGTATGGTGATGAAGACGCTTGCGAACGCTTCGGGCGACGAGGTGCGCCGCATGGCGGAAACGCTTCTTGAGCCGTGAGTATTTCGCGTGATTTTTGGAAACGACGCTTACATTCTGAGATGCGAGCGTCGTTTTTTATTCCGAAAATTTTTTTGATGAGTGAAAGTGTGATACGATATAGAAAAAGTTTCCTATGAATAAAACGGTGCGAAGTTTTTCATTTGCGGCGAGAGGGTTTCGGTATGTGCTTCGCGGTGAGCGCAATTTTCAAATCGAGCTCTTGGTGGCGGGGTTGGTTATTCTCGGAATGTTTGTATTTGAGCTCTCCATTTCCGAGCGGATCGCGCTCGTGCTTTGCATCGTATGGGTGCTGACGCTTGAACTCATCAATACTGCCGTCGAGCGCATAATGGATGTTCTCCAGCCCCGCATTCATCCGTATGCACGCATCATCAAAGACGTGATGGCGGCCGCGGTACTCGTTTCTTCCATAGGCGCGTTCCTGGTGGGACTCATCATTTTTCTTCCCAAAATATTCGATCTCTTCTCTTTGTGAAACACTCTCTTCACTTGTGATATACTGTATGGAGAAAAGCGAGTTGGTTCGTTGGTTTTTCTTTCTATGAGAAAGAATAATTTTGTTGTCGGTCTCGATATCGGATCCGGAACGATTCGGACGGTTGTTCTCGCGCCCGGAAAGGATCGCGATACGCCGCGCGTTATCGGTGTTGGAACGGCGCCTTCTTCCGGAGTTCGTCGCGGTTCGATCGTGGATATGGAGGGGGCGGTTCGCGCCATCCTCGAAGCGGTATCGCGGGCCGAGGGAATGGCGGGCGCCGACATACGACGGGCGGTCGTCGCGCTCGGCGGACACGAAGTGTTCTTTCGCGAGACGAGCGGGGTCGTCGCGGTCGGGAAGGCCGACGGGGAAGTGTTGGACGACGATGTGAATCGTGTGCTCGAACAAGCTCGCGCGGGGACAGTGCTCTCTCCCAATCAAGATATTCTCCATATTATCCCGAAGGCGTACCGACTCGATGATGAGAAGAACATCAAGGATCCGCTCGGTATGAGCGGCGTGCGCCTCGAGGTGTCGGCGCTCTTGATTGGAGATGCTGCCCAACACACCAAAAATATTTCTCGCGCGCTCGAGCAGGCAAATATCTCGCTCGAGCAATTTGTCGTGGCGCCGCTCGCGGCTTCCGAGGCGGTGCTTTCGGCGCGGGAGCGAGAGCTCGGTGTGGCGCTCGTCGATATCGGCGCCAACACGACGTCGCTTGCCGTTTTCGAGGAAGGGGATTTGCTTCATGTAAAGATCCTCCCGATCGGTTCGGGTCACGTGACCAATGATATTGCGATCGGACTACGCACATCGATCGACGTGGCGGAAGAGGTCAAGCTCCGTTTTGGGAGTGCGCTTCCGGAGGATATCGATCGCAAAGAAGACATTGACCTCGCCGAGGTGAGTTCCGCCGAAGAGGGTGCGGTCTCGCGTCGCCATATCGCCGAAATCATCGAGGCGCGCCTCGAAGAACTGTTTCACTTTATAGACGAAGAACTGAAATCCGTCGGTCGCTCGGGACTCTTGCCGGCGGGCATCGTGCTCACGGGGGGTGGCGCCAAGCTTCCCGGTCTCGTCGATCTCGCCAAGGAAACCCTCCGCCTTCCGGCACGGATCGGCTATCCGAAGCCCTTGGACGGCGTCCTCGATCGGGTGGATGACCCGGAATTCGCGACGGTGATCGGCTTGGTATTGTGGGCGGAAGCGAATAGCGGCGAGGGAGCCGATCGGGGCGTGAAGTTCCTTTCGCAGGGTATGCACGACGCCCTCGGTCGCGCCAAACGACTCTTTGGAAAATTCTTGCCGTGAAGAGAGGGGATGAATACGGGTGCGGATTTGGGGCACAATTAAAAACGGGTTCTGGGTAATGACACGGAATCGCTCGTACGGGTATGCTATAATACACGCATACTTTTTTTATTTTGCCTATGCACTTTTCTTTTCTTCGCGCGTTTCAGTGGATTGGTATCGCGGTTGTCTTGGCGGCGGTTGTGGGGTTAAATTATGACTTCGAATCCGACGCGAAGGTGCAAATGAATTCCGCAATCGAAGACCCTCTCTCCCAATCCCTCCTCGGCTACTGGAAACTGGATGAAGGGACGGGAACGAGTACGACCGCGGACTCTTCCGGCAATGCGACGACCCTCACCATGACCGTGATGGACTCGGGTGACTGGGTGACCGGACAGATCGGTCCCTACTCACTTGACTTCGACGGCACAGCGGAATATCTCACCGCCGCCGATCCGGCGATCCTCGACTTTGCCGACGGTGCAAGTTTCACGCTTACGGGATGGTTCAATCGCGATTTGGCGGCGGACGATGACACTATCATTGCCAAGAAAACCAATCAAACGACCAATGTGGGCTATACGGTGTGGATAGATAACAACGGTTCAACAGACTACCTCTTCTTCGAAGCCTCCGATGGAACGGATACCTATCAAATACAATCAACGACCGATTTCAGCACGACCGGATGGCATCATTTCGCGATCAGTTGGAATGACAATTCTTCCCTTACCACGCCGGTCAATCTCTATATTGACGGCGCTCTCAACAACGGAGCAACGAGCGGCACCTTTGCCAATGTTGGCGACCTCTCCGCTTCCAATACCAATGCCTTCCGTATCGGCGCCGAATCCGGCACGGCGGACAGCTTCTTCGACGGCAAGCTCGACGATATCCGTGTCTATGGCTATCCGCTCTCGGCAAGCGATGTTAGCAAACTCTACCAAACGACCGCGCCGGCGCAACCGGTTGACACCGGACTCGTCGGGCATTGGACGTTTGACGGGACGGATATCCAGGGGACGACGGTGATTGATCGCTCGGGAAAGGGGAATAACGGGACAGCGACCGGGACGACCAAGACCATTGGGAAATTGGGGCAAGGGTTGAGTTTTAATGGGACGAGTGATGTTGTAAACATTACCGGTCTCTCACTTCCGGATTGGCAAACGGCATCCGGGTACACTATATCAATGTGGGTGAAGGATTTTCCGGACGATATTCAAGATATCGCTTTGTTTGAAATGTGGAATTCCGGGGATAACAACGAAAGAATACGACTCAGTAGCTCTGACTTTATTCCTTATCAGAGATTGGCGGTTTTTGCTGGTCGTGAATACTCCGCTCGAGAAGGGGAGTCAGGATACGAAGATCTATCAGTTGAAGACATAGCCAAATGGCACCATCTGGTAGTGACAGCAAATAGCACAAAGCTAGCACTCTTCAATAACAGCGCGGAAGTTGCGAGCGACACGAGCATTATCACCTATGGATCATTTACCTTCAATTCTATTCGGATTGGTGGCGGGGCGAGCAATTACTATGGGAATGCCTCTGCGACTTATGCCCAAACTCTTATTGACGATGTCCGTGTCTATAACCGCACCCTCTCGGGAACCGAAATAGCAAATTTGTATAATGCGGGGAAATAATTCCAAAGACAGAATCGTATGCAAAAAATATACAAGTATACCTATATCGGGATCTTTGTATTGATACTTGGAGTGTATCCAAGTTTTTCGAAACCTGTTTTTGCCGCCACTCTCAACCTGCCCGGCAACTGCTCCGGCGTATCCTCGTGTATCTCTTCTATGTCTTCCGGGGATACCCTCATCATTGCGGACGGAACCTATAGCGATTCCATAAGCAGCATAAAAGCGAATACCACCATTCAAGCGGCTAACGATGGGAAAGTGAAATTCACGGGCAGTTTTAATCCCGGAAACGCCGGCTTTACGATGCAGGGGATTGTGGTGAAATCAAGCAACGGAAAATCATTGGGCTCTAACAACACGTATCGGCGCATGTCGTTCGTTGGAGGACCGAGTTGTGGTAATACGGTTAATTCTGAAGTCGGTTCCAATACGAAGATATATGACTCGGCATTCTACGGACTTGGTGGGCGATATCTCCTCCTTGCTTATCAACAAAATGGAGGAATTGTCCTTCAAAATGTCATTTTCCGACCGGATGGGGGCTGGGGATCGGGATCGGGTTGTAATGAATGGGAACCTCATGCTGCATACAATATGTACGATACCGAAGGATTTACCATATCCGGTGCAATCGTCGTAGATGCTATTTCCACTGCCTCTGGCGAATCGGAGAACCTTGGCGGTCAGGTTGTTAATACCCACCAGAGTCATGGGAACGTGGGTACTATTAGCCAATCAGCTATCACAACAAGTGGCGATTACGGTCGATTTTCCAGTGATGGCATGGGTTCTCACAGTCTCTCGGTGATTGATAGTGTGGCAAAAGGAAATACCGTAGGATGGGGAATGAGCCGAAACTGTAGCGGTACTACAACTGCAACACGATTCGATTCAGATAAGCTCGTTGAAGCGTGGAAAGGATCAATCAATAGGACAACAGGGGCGAACTTTGTTTTGAATACAACGTTCTTAAACGATCCCCGCTGGAAACAGGAAATGTGCACGGATGCTGGTGTGACACGCGGCTTTTGTTCAGGATCCACCTCTTTGGGAACGTATGTGGCGAATAACCTTGGCATCAGCGTCCCCACCCCCGACACCGACCCTCCCACCTCACCCACCAACCTTGCCGCTACCTCTCCCAGCCAATCGTCCATCTCCGTTTCTTGGACAGCGAGTACGGATAATATTGGCGTAACGGGATATATCGTCGAACGCTGCCAAAGCTCCGGCTGTTCCAACTTTGTCCAAGTAGGAACACCCACCGCTTCTCCCTTCGTTGACACCGGACTCACGGCAAATACCTTCTATAACTACCACGTCCGAGCCGTCGATGGAGCCGGCAACTTCTCTGGTTGGAGCAATGTGGTCGGTGCGACGACGCAATCAACCACTCCCGTCCCCTGCAACACCGTCACCACCGCAAACTTCTCCCAGTCCGCCTACAACAGTTACGGCGCGCCCTTTGATGCCTTTCAAACGAGCACGAATCTCATCAGTGCAAACTGCAACAGTGCTGACACCCATACGATCCAAGTCACCCTCGGACAAACGGGCGACACGACCCGGATCGCCTACACCAAAGGCTACTACTATGCCAACAATGCTTGGACACAATACACGGGAACCTGCACCGGCGCTCTAAACGGCGAGTGGTGCCAAGGCAGTGTCTCCGCCACGATCACTAACCCCAATATTTCAACGGCAAGCGCGAGCGCACCGGCGTATTTCGTCGGGATGACGTGTTCAGTCCAAAGCGGCGGGTGGAAGTGTGGGTGTCGGGATACGACGTGTAGCAACTTTTATTGGCAGATACAAGGGGCGGGACAATAGCAATTGGTAGTCAGTAGTCAGTAGCCTGCCTGCCGCCTGCCTGCCGGTAGGCAGGGTAGGCGGGTTGGGAGTTTGAAAAACAAGGAGTGGGATTCTGAACCATGATTTTCCTTATTTTTTAATTGCTGTGATGAAGTGGTTCGTCCTCGCTCCGCATCATTTCGGTTGCGTTTTTCGGATTTTGGGATTACCATAATCCGATATGTTTGAAAAACTTCGGGAAACCATCCGGGAATATCGAGACAAGGCTCGGGCGTGGCTTGAATCTCATGGATCGAAAGTTTTCCTCTTGCTTGGCGTTCTTTCGTCGGTGGCACTCGCATTCGAGAGTGGCTTTCTTTTGGGACGTGACCAACAGATTGAGCCGATGGTGATTACGACTCCCGCCGCTCCCTGTATTTCGGTCGCCGCAGAAGGGGACAGGAACGGAGAGGGGGAGGCATCAAAGACGCCAACGGTACAGGGCGCCTCAATTGCCGCAAGTGATCGCCTGGAAGCATCACCATCACCTGGATCGGTATCTCCCGCCAAGGAAGAATTTCGGGAAGGAAATGCTTCCGCATCATGCGCTTTTGTCGGGAGTCGCAATTCCGACAAATATCACCTCCCAAACTGTTCGTGGGCGAAACGCATCAAGCCCGAAAACCGCGTTTGTTTCACGTCCGCTCAAGATGCCGAATCCAAAGGGTACAAAGCTGGTTGTGTGAAATAGCCGCTTCGACAAACCGACCGATTTCTGACATACTGTCGGTATGTCGGAAGAAAAACAAGGATGCGACTCAACTTTGATCGATCACCGAGAGCGATACGATAGGGTTCGAACGCGCCGTCTCGGATGGATGGCGTTTCTTTTTGGTTTTTCCGGGGCATTTCCGCTGTATGTGGCGTCATCGTATTTTGAATTGGCATCCGGAAGTTCCAACGTCAGCGCGTTCTATCTCATTACGTTTGGCATTGTATTTACGTGCCTCTTATCTCTTCATACGCTGTTGTGTCGTTATGGCAGTTCCTCTGTTTTTTTGATACTGCTCCTTGTCGCCCTTGCCGTTCACGTTCCCCTTATGTTGTTTCCGGTATCTATCGTCGGCACCGGGCTTCTTATGGCGTATTTTGTCGTAGTGACGATTGCCTGGGTTAATTTGGATGTTGTTTTGGAAAATTTTTCCGAAGATCGTCGGTCGGGTCGGATACGGAGTCTGCATCTCACTGCTATGAACGCCGGTCTTCTCCTTGCTCCGTTTCTCTCGACGCGCATTCTCGAGCGCTTTGGATTTTCCGGCGTCTTTTTGACAAGTTTTCTTCTTTATTCCGCACTCCTTCTTTTTTCCCTTTACGCGCTCTACGGTATCAACATCCGACACGATATCCGTATTTCTCCGCTTGGTATTTTTCGAAACGCACTTCGTCGGATGGATATTCTTCGCATTTATGCCGTTTCTTTCGCTATGGAGTTTTTCTACGCGACCATGATTGTGTATACCCCGATTCGTTTGCGCGAACTCGGAATGGAGTGGGATGATATCGGTATTGTCTTTACGGTAATGCTCCTTCCCTTTGTGCTCATTCAGTATCCGCTCGGAGTGCTCGCCGATCGAAAAACCGGTGAGAAGGAAATCTTGATTGCGGCGATTGCGCTTGCGGGATGCACAACCGCTTTTGTTTCGTGGATCGATGCTCCCGATATTCTTTTGTGGTGCGGGATACTCTTTATGACTCGACTCGGTATCGCGGCGATCGAGGCGCTTCGCGATTCATATTTCTACAAACGAATCGATGGGGGCGACCTCGATCTCATCGCCTTTTTTCGGACGGCGGGACCGTTTTCCAATATTGTCGCCGCGGTTTTCATCGGCTTGTGGCTTCTGTTTCTCCCACTCGCAAGCGTTTTCCTCTTGCCGGCGTTTGTCCTCTTTCTTGCGCTCATCCCCGCCTTCTCTCTCGAAGATAACATGAGTGAGCAAGAAACCTCATAATTTTGCACTTTTCATTTTCTCCTATGCCCCCATTTCTTGCGATTGCCATTTTTCTCGCCCTCGCCCTCGGCGTTCTTTTTGGTGTGCAGTTTTTTCTCTACGTTTCCATTGTCCGATTCTTTTCCATTATTGATATGGCGAATCGGCTCGCGGTCTATGTGAGTACGGCCTTTATGCCGATCAGTTTCATTTCCGCTTCCGTTCTCGCCGCACTCAAAGAAAATGCTTTCACAAAAAATTTCTATGTTCTCTCTGGCGTGCTTCTCGGCATTGGTGCCAATCTCTTTCTTGCGTCTCTCGCCGCGTGGATCACCATTTGGGCGCTTTCGTTCACTTCCTTTCTGATCCCGAAGCCCGTTATCGCTGGGACGTATTTTTTTGTGGCGGTCATAGTGTCTCTCTATGGTGTTTGGAACACATCGCACCCGATTGTGAAGCGAATTGACGTTACCATCCCCGGTCTTTCGGATGCTTGGAAGGGGAAGCGTATCGTGCAGCTCTCGGATATTCATCTGGGCTATGTCTATCAGCCCGAGTTTATGCGTCACGTCGCGAGTCAGGTGGACGCACTTCATCCGGAGCTCGTCGTGATTACGGGCGATCTCTTTGATGGTATGGACGGCGAACTCGAGCGCTCGCTCGATCCCCTCAATGACATTCGCGCGAGAAAGGGCATTTTTTTCGTGAATGGCAATCATGAAACCTACTTCGGTCTCGAAAAGTCGTTCGCGCTCCTCGAAAAAACATCGATACGCGTTCTGAAAGATGAGGTGGTTGATGTGGATGGTCTCAAAATAATCGGCATCGGTTATCCGGATCGCGGAGAGAAGAAGGATGTGGTCGGTATCGTAAGGGCGCTTGGGAGCGAGTGGAAGGGGAGTCCGAATATTCTCCTCTATCATTCGCCGACTCACATACGAGGTTTCAAGGACGCCGGCGTTCACCTTCAACTCTCGGGACATACGCATAAGGGGCAAATGTTTCCCTTTAACCTCATCACAAAGCTGGTCTATAATGGACACGACTACGGTTTGCATCGAGACGGCGACTATACACTCTACACAACTAATGGCGTCGGCACTTGGGGTCCCTCGATGCGGATTGGCAACCGTCCCGAGATCGTGGAGATCACTTTGCAGTAAAGAGATGTGGCAAAAGCTTCCTTCCAAAATATGCTCGCGAGACTTGACAGTCCGATTTCTTGTTCTTTTTGATGTGGTATACTGACAGCGTCTCTGGTCGGGAGATACTTCTTTTTGTTAAAACGGCAAGAAAATTAAAAAAATTTCTATGAATGAAGTTTCGCTCGGGCAAGGGGGAAATGTATCCGGTCAAGGAAGAGGATTTTCTTCGAGTTTCCTCCGTTTTTTTGTCGCGCCGGAGCATCGGATGACGGCGTTTACGGTGGTATTTCTTGTAGTGGCGCTTGTCGCGCTTGTCTGGTTTATTGTTGCGAAGACCGCGGGTGAAGTGGCGGATCTCCATCTCGCTCCGTCGTCGACCTCGGCGATTGTCGGAACGCCGTTTAATATCGATATGAATGTCGATACGCACAGCAACAACGTAGTGGCCGTGAAAGCGGTGGTGCAGTACAACCCGGCAAATTTTTCGCTCTTGAATATTGATACGTCGACCTCGGCGTTTGCGTCGGGCAATACCTGTACCTACAACAGCAAGCCCTGCGAAATCATCACACAGTCTGCTGGACAGGCGATCATTACGCTTGCAAAACCGAGACCGGGTGTGAATACCGCTTCCGGAAAAATCGCAACGCTCCAATTCCGAGCGCTTCAGCCGGTGGCGCCTACGTCGGCGAATATATCTATTCAATATATCGCCTACGGCAATTATACCGATTCGGATGTCATTTTTGATGACGGTCTCGGGACGGATATTTTGAACAGCGCGACCAATACGACGGTGACGGCATCACTCGAGGTGCCATCGGGTCTTGCGGCGACGACTACGACGACCGCGGTCAACCTCACATGGACGGCGGCGGGCGCCAACTCGACCATTACGGGATATCGAATCTACCGAAATGGCACACAGGTTGGGACAAGCGCGACGCCTTCGTACACGGATAATGGTCGCGCTCCTCTTACCACGTATACCTATCGCGTAAGTGGCGTGAACGGTTCTGGTCAGGAATCCACCCAGTCCTCGCAAATTTCGGCGACGACCCTGGCGGATACGGCGGCGCCTTCGGCTCCGACGACTCTTTCAACGACGGCAAGTGGTATGGATATCGTCAATCTCACCTGGACTGCGTCGACGGACAATGTCGGCGTGACCGGGTATCGCATCGCTCGCTGTACCGGGACGGGATGCTCAAGCTTTGCTCAGATAGGGACGAGCACCGCGACGAACTATCAGGACACGGGACGTACGGCGGAAACCACATACAATTATCGTGTGACGGCGGTGGATGCGGCGGGTAATGTTTCGACGGCATCGACCGCGTCTCAGGTGACGACCGGTCAGGATACGGCGGCGCCGAGCACACCCAATAATGTTTCGGCCAACGCAACTTCCATTTCGCAGATCAATGTGAGTTGGGATGCTTCGTCGGACAATATCGGCGTGACGGGATACCGAGTCTATCGTTGCCAGGGAGTCTCTTGCACTCCGACCACTCAAGTGGGAACGCCGACCGGGACAACCTACAATGATACGGGTCTCACGGTAAGTACGACCTATCGCTATCGTATAGCGGCGGTGGACGCGCGAAACAATGTGTCGTCACAATCCGCGATCGTATCAGCGACAACGAACTCCGATACGGCGGCGCCTTCGGTTCCGACAGGGCTCTCCGGCACGGCGACGTCTATGACCGAGATCAACCTTACCTGGACCGCTTCGACCGACAATATCGGTGTCACCGGCTACCGTGTGTTCCGCAATGGTACACAGGTTGGGGTGTCGGCGACGACGAGCTATTCCGATACGGGTCTCACTCGATCAACCGCTTACTCGTACACGGTGCTCGCCTATGATGCCGCGGGCAATGCCTCGGCGCAGTCGGCGCCACGGTCAGTGACGACTTTGGGCGATACGCAAGCGCCGACGGTTCCAGCTGGGCTCAATGGAACGGCGACGTCTATGACCGAGATTAACCTTACCTGGACCGCGTCGACCGACAATATCGGTGTCACTGGCTACCGCGTGTTCCGGAATGGAACGGAAATCGCCAATGTGACGACCGGAACAACCTATGCCGATACGGGGCTCACGCAAAACACGAGCTACACGTACACGGTGCTCGCCTATGATGCCGATGGCAACAGATCGGCGCAGACGGCGGGGGTCTCGGTAACGACACTTGCCAAGAAGTATTCTCTCTCGGACTTCGCCGCTCTGGTCACTGTGTGGCTCCAAAACGTGACGAGTAACCCGTCCGACGTGAATGCCGATGGTGTGGTCAATACCCGAGATATCGGTATCATGATGAGCAACTGGCAATAACCCATTGCCAGCTCGTCTCGAAGAAGGCTCCCCGAAGAGGGGAGCTTTTTTCTCTTGAAAGTGGCTTATTCTAGCTATATTTTTGGAGTTCAACTTGACAAGAGTTCAATTTTCATATAGGATGATTCGTTCGTTGATTTTACGTTACTTTTATGAGTTACGAATCATTTCTCTTGATTGTGAGGCGGAAGTGGGGGAGTTTGCTTCTCGCCGGACTCCTTGCGGGGTCGCTCGCGTTTTTCGCGCTCGTTTTTTTCTCGAAGCACTTCAAGGTGACGACAGACTTCCTCGTCGTGCAAACCGGCACGTCGCAGTCGCAGGATTTTTACGCGATGCTCAAGTCGTCGGAATACCTTGGGAAGGTGTTGTCGCAGTCGGTGGGGAGTGAAAAGTTTATCGGCGCGGTTGTCGAGACGGGCGGGGTGGACGGAAATTTTCTTCCCGGGAATCCCAAAGATCGTCTCGAGGCGTGGGAAAAAATGGTGAAGGTGTCCAATAATCCGGATGTCGGTTCGCTCCATATTGAAGTCTACGGCAACGATGATCGGCAGACGCTCCGTGTCGCGCAAGCGGTGGGGCAGGTATTGACCGAAAAGAATATGCTCTTTCGGAGCGGCGATGAGAAAAGCGTCGAGATCCGCACGCTTTCGGGACCGATTGTCGAAAAAAATCCGGATATGGAACGTATGATCCTCTCGGCAATCGCCGGAGGTATGTTTGGCATATCGGCGTTTCTTCTCTTTGCGCTTTTGCGAGCCGAAGCGAAATCTCGTGAATTGCTTTTTGCCTCCGAATTCGAAAAACTGGCGGAAACCGTTCCGAGTCGCGATCAAGCCCCTCTCGAAACTTCTTCGGAGAGCTCGTCAAAAGAAGCGCCATCAACCGATGATCCGAAATCGGCGACGGAACGGATATATTCCGACGGTCGCTTGGCATTTGAAGAAAAATAACGTACGATGAATCGTTTGGAGGGAGAGCCTTGCTTTCTCTCTCGTGCCGGAGGGTCGGAACGGGTTCCGACTCTTTGCAGGAGGGAAAAAGTGTCGTGAGGAAGAACTCTTTTTTGCGACATTCTGTTCCTTGACAATCAAGAATTTCCCAAAAACAAAAGTTTGGCGCGAAAAGCGCGAGGAGGTAGTTGTGAAGAATCTGTTGAGTTTGGTTTGCCTCGCGTTCCTTACGGGATGCGCGAGTTTCTCGGTTGTTCCGAAAAGCGTTTGTGAGTCGGAACAAATATGGGAGGCAAAGGCGGTTCGTTTTGACGCTGAGAGAATTTCCGAAAACGGGAATCTTTCAGCGGCGATTGTCTCCGTTCCCGAGTCTTGGATAAAGAACGAGCGAAGTGGCACCGTATCATTCGGTTCAAATGGAATTCTCGTTGTGAATCGGGATACGTGGCGCGCGAAGGTTTTCCTGGAGGGAAGCGCGATGGAAACATCAGCGCTCCTCGGACCAAAAAACACATTGATTGTGCTGTTCCCCGGTATTCATCCGGACAAAGCACGATTAGCTCGAGTGTTTATTTTTTCCGGATTGGGAACATCCGTTCTTGATTCGGCGGGAAGGGAGTATGGCGGTGAAAAAGGCTTTGATGCCTGCGCGTTTGTCGCGGAGAGGGAGCGTGAAAATGCTTCCAATTCAAAGCCGCTTCTTGTTGCCAATCTTTCTCCGGGAACACAATCGGGAGGCGATTTTCTTGCAAATTTGTATTCCAAGTTTTCAGTGAAGAAGGATTTTGGTGGAAAAACGTATCTCGTATCGCCGGTTCCGAATATTGAACGGGCGACAAACGGAGTTTCATCTCCGGATGATTATGTCGTTTCCAACTTAAATGCCTTTCTCACTCCCGGTATGGGAGCGGCAAGCGCGGTTCAAGCGGTTATTTCGACCGGATACGGTGTTATGACGGCGACGCCGCAGGGTCCGTATCGCGAAGCGAAGCTAACGAAAAAGGATTCTGATTCTTCAATTCCAACTCCCGAAAGGGAAAGAGTAGGTGACCAATGACGCGTTTTATGTTGACTCTCGTCCTCGCCTTTTTCTGTCTCGGCGGTAATGCTTGGGCGGACGAAACGAAGGAGAGTTGCGTGACGGTGCAGCGTGGCGACAATCTCATAAGGACTGCTCGCGCGTTAAATTCAACGGTTTCGGATCTTGCCAGGATAAATGGCATCAAGAATCCGAATCGTATCAATCCCGGACAAAAAATTTGCCGGGACGCGGAAATGAAGAGTCCTGCAAAGGGTTCGGAAATCCCGCAGAAGGAAGAACCGGAAAAGCCAAGCGCTCCGAAAAATGTGGAGACGGATATTGCCGTAGAGGGATATACGCCTTACGCGGAAGTCGGTCGGAATCCGCTCGTTCCAAAAAATGAGCAGAATCCGAAGGCGCTGACTTCCATTGAAAGGGATGCGCTGGTTCATATTGGTGCGAATGAAGGTGATATCGCATTGATCGATCAGCTTCTTAAAGAAGGAAAAATGGAGGCAATTTTGTTGCCGATCGGGACAAAGTTTATTGCTATGTCCGAACGTGGAAAGGGAAAGTCGGTGAAGATTTCCCATAGACGTATTGCGACATGGAAAAGTCCGGAATCGGCGACAGCGTTTACGCTTTCCGATGGGCGAAAGGTGGCGCGGATAGATTCGTGCTCGAACTGGACGCAATTGGAGGTGGAACCAGAAGAAACTCCGGAAGAGATCGCTCTTGCAGCGGTGACTCTGGAACCGATTGAGGAAGCGGAAGAGGAGAGAGGGTGCGGCCTTGATGACCATGACCTCTTTCTCTCTCGTGGCGGTACGTCCGGAAACGGGTCGAGTACGACCTACAACTATGCCGACGGATTTGCGTGTCTTGCAAAGACGCGCGTTGATGGCGGCACGGTGAAGGGCGGTGTCGGCGGTCTCTACGGGGATCACCATGGCTCCGCTGATGATGGATTCGGCTATAAAGGAAAGCGGTATGGCGGGGTACCGGCCGTGAAGTATGTCGACGATGATGGCTGGGATGCCCGCTTGGGACTACTCTTCGGCAGAGTTTCAAATGATGGACACAGTGCCGATCGAGACTATGTTCAGAGTCGGAACTTCCGGATGTTCGGGCCAAGCGCCGGTATCAATCTGTACCAGCGGGAAATGGCTGGTGAGGCGTGGTTTCCCAAGACGCAAATCTGGGCATCGGCATTCAAGCTCTCCGGCGCGAGTCTCAATCATTCGTGGCAGGGGACCCCGATTGAGGATACGAGCAGTCTGAAGAGTTCGTGGCTCATATCGGCGGGTGTCCGGCAGTTTATCCTTCAGGGACCGGTGAAACCATGGGTCTCCGCGGAATTCTTTGGAGAACTTCCCATGACGAGGAATGGGACGCTGATGATCGGCGTAACGGATGAAAAAGAAATTTTCTGGGCCGGTATCGGAAAAACATGGAACCTGAAGAATGGTGGATCGGCACAAAGCTGGATGTTTGGAATGGATGTTGGCAATGCCGTGCGAGAAAGACGGAGCGATGCTCGGCATGAAGAGTGGGTCAATACGAGGACATCGTATTATGATCCGCAAACCGGCGCCTTCACGACGAAAAAATCGGAAGGAAATGATGTTTCTCCTTCGACGGTCGCTCGGTTTGATACCTCGGGCGGGAAGTTTGTAAGTGCAAATTCCCAAACGAGACCAGAAGTGCCAACTCCCCAAGATTCTGCGACCCCTTCTCCGGAGTTGAAAAATGAAATACAACGGATGAAGCAGAATGCTTCCCTGACCAATCAAGATTCGCAATTCACTCAAGAGGAAGATCACTGGGCGAATCACTGGAATGGTTAAACGAGTTCTTTGATGTAAAAAATGCCACACAGCATTTTGGCGCTGTGTGGACTTGGGAATTCTTGACAACGTAGTATATCCGGGCTAGATTGACACATACTGTCTCTGCTAGCCCCCTTAACCGGTTCTTCAACAGTTTTTTGGTTGAAGGCCCAGAAAGGGAAGAAAATGGCCAGGATGGATCTTTTACAATTCGTTTTTTGTTTTTTTCCGGAAAAATCCGGAAAGGAGTTTTTGAATGAAACACGTGCTTGTTTTCGTTTTTGGATTTTTGTTCTCTGTGACTACATTGGCAGCCGGACAGTTTTCTCTCGATGAGACGCCGGGTGCCCCAGATGTCGGGTCGGGTGGTGGCGGGGCAACCAAACTCGAAGTCATTGCTCTTGGAAACGGCAAGGCGACATTCGTGATAACAAATGCGAATGTGAACTTTCTCGAGAAAGTTCCCACCGGTTTGCAAGTTGCTATGTCGGCGGCCGACAAGTCTGGGAAGGGAACCGCCAAGATCGTGAATGCCACCGGACCGTATTTTGATGGCGCCGAGTGGTGCTGGTCCGGGGTCGGTAAGAACTGGAAGAATATGGCCTGCGTTCCACTCCAAAATGGAAGGGCATCTGTCGAAATTGGCTTCGATGGAGCGGAAAAAACGGTGACGGTGGCAATGGTGCCACATATCATCACCAAGTCCGATGGGTTGCTTGACAAGATGAACGGTTGGGCAACGCATGCCGACAATGCCTATGGATTTGTCACTTGTCCGTCGACGGGCACGAAGGATATGATCACTCCAATCACCATTGAAGCAGGTGGAAAGGTTCGCATAGCAACGGATGCTGAGGTTCGCGCCTACGAACCGAGCTACGCCAACGTTTGCAAGCGGTAAGAATCTGCCGCGCTCTATCATTGGAGAGAAATGATTCGCGGTCGGCTATTTCTGTAACACAGAGGTAGCCGACTTTTCTTTTTCTGAAAGAATGTTGTTTGAAAAAACGCGAAGCGTAGCGCCGAGGGTGATCCAGAATATCCACTGAACGGGGGTATTTTTGAAAATGTTGTCGGAGAGGCTGGCGATGATAAGTGATGAAAAAAGTGCAAGAAGAATGAGGAAGGTTCTTTTTGCAGCATCATCGTTCGCGATAAGAAATCTTTGCGCAAGAGAAAGGAATATTTTTCCGAGGAAAAAAATGAAAACCAGAATACCGATAACTCCACCTTCGATAAAGAATTTGACGAAATCGTTGTGCGGGTCGTTACTTGGTCCCTGACTCATACCGCGAATATTTTCAGAAACGGTTGAGAACGTGTTCATCCCTCTTCCAAAGAGGATGTTTCCTTGTGTCAGCGTTGCATTGATGGCGTCTTGCCAGAGAGTAAGTCGCCAGGTGATGGAGCTGTCGGGCGATGGGCGAAATGAATCGAGAATTCGCTCTTGAAACGGGACTACCGCAAGAAAGAGAATAAAGGGAATAACCATAAGTGGCGGAAGAAGTTTTCGAAAGCGAAGTAGTCCGAGAATAAGGAGAAATAGAAAAAGTGATACCCACGCGATGCGCGTGTACGTGATAAAGAGTATGCCGGTGTAGAATATCGCCGATAATCCCGAAAGGAATTTTTCCCGAGAGTTTTGAGAGAAAACCGTGAAGAAAAGAAAGGAGAGCGCTATCAGTGAGAAAAGATAGAGGCTGAAAATATTCGGATGACTAAAGGTGCCAAAGATGCGTGGAATATTCACGCTTTCGTCTTGAAAACCGATATCGAAGGCGAATTGATAGATACCCGCGGCAATCGGAATGATCGAAGAAGCAAAAAATAGTATGAGAAGTTTCCGAAAATCGCTTCGGGTTCTGACGGCGACAAAGGCGAGCGCAAAGAGAATCAACAGATCGAAAACGCGGAGGATTTCTCGCGCAGTCATGCTGGTGTCGATTGAGACGAGAAGTGAGAGAAATCCCCAGAGAAGTATGGAGAAAAGAGGGGTAATGAGCGGGAGTTTCGGAAGGTTTCTTCGGAAAAGAAAAAGCGCGACGGTTCCGAGAACGGCAACCTCGATACCAATCGCTTGCGAAAGAGAGAGCGAGAAGGAATCTCCCAATACAATCGAATACGTATTACCGAAAATATCGAGTGACATTCGCGCAATGATGAGGAGCGCGAGAAGAGCAAGTGGGCGAGAGAGAAGAATTGAAGAGGCAACAAGCATGACGCCTGCCGGAACGATTACCGGGGAAATATCAAAAAATATGGCAACAAAAGTAAAGAGAGAAGACGACAAAAAGAGCGCAAGAAAAAAAATCGAAAGAGAAAGCGATGACTTGTTTTCTTCCATACGGAAAAATGTTTACTTGGAATCTTCTTTGTTCCAAATTATCGTAAAGGTGACGGTAAATCCAAAAAGTCGATTTCTTATTATTTGGTACTGGGAAATACGCGCCTTATCAAGAAGTGTGCGGAGATCGGAAATTGAGAGGAGATTCATATAATTTCCGGTTGCCCAGGTCTTCCCGATTTTTTTGAGAAAAATATCGAAAAAAGATTTTGTGAGTACTATGTGGAGCAGTGGAACGCGAGTGTGAACTTCGATGGGAAAGTGTCGATTTGGCGTTGTAAGAAACCCTTTGCGTGAAACCCGAAAAAGCTCTCGGAGAAAATTGAGTTGATCTTCGCGTGTTCCCACATGCTCAATTACGGCATTCGAATAGCTTATGGAAAATTCGTTCTCGCAAAAGGGAAGTGCTCGACCATCGGCGACAACGGCTCGAATATTCGGATATCGTTTCTTGAAATGATCCAGACCTTGCTTCGAAACGGCAGTGATATTTTGCGGAAACGGATAATGTTTTTCAAGATAGTTATCGCTTTCGGAGTACTCCTCGTCATTTACGCCGACATCAAGAACAGCCTCGTTTTCCTTGGGAGAAACGATGTTGAGGAATAAATCAAATTTTTTTTGGCGGTTTTTCTCCGAGAGGCGATACGCTATTTGTTCGATGAAGCGGGTCATCATTGGTATTATTACGTCATTTCATTGTACAATAGAGGCATATTTTCGCAACTTTTCATGAAAATTCTTCTCGTCAACAAATATCACTTTCCACAGGGCGGCGCTGATCGGGCGTATCTCGATATGGCGGATGTTTTGACGCGGGCGGGACATGAGGTCGCCTTCTTCTCGATGCAACATCCGAAAAATCTTCCGACGAAGTGGAGTGAGTATTTCGTTTCGAATGCCGAATATGGTGATTCGGAAAATCTCAGGGTTTTTCAGAGGCTTCAATTGGCATTTCGAATTCTTTGGAATCGCGAGGCGAAACGAAATATGGAGAGGCTTATTCAGGACTTTCGTCCCGATATTGCTCACCTTCACAATATATATCATCAGCTCTCGCCGTCTATTCTCTCGCCACTTCGCAAGGCTGGTGTTCCGGTAGTTATGACGCTTCATGATTACAAGCTCGTTTCACCAAACTATAACGTGTTCGTGCGCGGTAATTTATGGGAGGAAACAAAAAATGGGAAGTACTGGACATGTGTTCGCGATCGATGCGTGAAGGACTCATATGCGAAAAGCTTGGTGTGCGCGACGGAAGCGTACCTTCATCGATTTCTTGGATCGTACGATTCTATCCGAGCATTTCTTTCACCGAGTCGTTTTTTGATTCAGAAATTTCAAGAATTTGGATTCAAGCATCCGATTGAATATCTCTCGAACCCACTCGTGCCGTTTCCCGAGAATATATTCGAAGACGCGCCTTCGAAGGATGCGCCATTCGTGTTTATCGGAAGACTCTCCGTGGAGAAAGGCGTTGAAAAGATCCTGTACGCCCTGAAAGGGCTTGATGATTCGTACACGGTTCGCATTGTCGGGGACGGACCGGATCGCGCGCGACTCGAAGCGCTTGTCGATAAGCTCGATGTTTCGGCGCGAGTTGTTTTTCGCGGGTTTCTTTCCGGTCTCGAACTCGAGTGGGAGAGGAGAAGCGCGCGAGCCATTCTCTTGCCTTCTCTGTGGTATGAGAATATGCCGTACGCGCTCACCGAGGCTCTTGGAGAGGGCGCGATCGTCATCGCGGCGCGACGGGGCGGCATTCCCGAGCGAGTTCGAGACGGTGAAAACGGATTCCTCTTCGATCCCGAAAACCCCGCGTCGCTTGTTGAAACAATGCATCGCGTGCAAACGCTTGATGAAATATCTCTCCGGAACATTCGAAAATCGGCGCGGAAATCCGTCGAAGATTTGCGAGAGGAAATATTTGTAAAAAATATAGAGAGTCTGTATAAAAAATGCAGTGAGTCCTATTGACAGCGCCGCTTGTTTCTGATACAAAGAATTCGCCAATCAACAACAGGAGGGTATTGGCATGAGTACCTTAAGAAGCTTGTTCGGTGTTTTTTCAATTATTATCGCCCTCGGATTTTCTCCGATGGCGTCTGCCAACGAAACGTATTTTACCGACGGGAGCGATCAAGGATTTTTTCTGGTTCGCGCCAAAGACGATGCGGGGAAGACTCGCCTCGTGGGAATCTTCGATCACGCGTGGAAAGTGGGAAATGTCACTCCCGCGGCGAAGCCGGCTGTTTCCCCGGGCGAAGCCGTTGATTCTTTCGGCGTGAAATTTTTTCTTGTTGACGCGTGGACGCTCGGCATCGGAGGGAACGCTCGCATTCAAGGCGTCGGCACCGGAGACGATACCGCGCTCTCCGGAGAACCCGGCGAAAAGCTATTCATTGCTTTTGGAGGACTCGCGAAGCGCCCGATCTCGGACGCGTGGGGAAATACCTGGGACGAGTACGTTTCCGGAATTTTTCTCAAGGAGTTTTCCGAAAAAAGCGATGGGACATTGGCAACCGATATCCGCGTGGTATTTCGAAACGGAGATCCGGTGACGCATGCCCGTCAGAATTATCCGAAGGAATATCCGGAGAAGGATTCCTTTGACACGGTCGTCTATCCCGATCAGCGGGCAACCGGAGTGTATAGTCCGAAGCTCGTCGAGGTGGTGCAACGGGTGCTGAACGGTTCGACGATTCGTTCGCTCTTTGTGGCGTTTAATGCTGTGTGCGACGGCGGAGTGCCGACGAAGACGGATGACGATCTTTTACAGTGTCTCACTTTTGTCCCCATGGATCGATCGCATGACTTCGTTCCGTATGTGGCGGTGTCGGAGCGGATCGTGTGGGATAACATTCCCTCCGAGTTTTCGGAAATGCCATGGAATTGGACGCTCGGGTACGATGGATACGGACAGGCGAATATTACCGTGTTTCTCCCGAAGTTTCTCATGACCGTCTCTTTGTCCGTCACATTCTGCGAGTCGTGTCGGACATCGAATACGCGATTTGCTTCGGTGAAAACCGCGGTGCCGAAAACGAAATAGAATTTTCTTCTTGAACTTAACGGACTTCGTCCTTTTCCGCGCATATGCCGCGTCGGTCTTTCTCAGAACGGGAAACGAATCGGCGCGGCATTTTTTTGTTTTTCGGATTTTTTGTGTCCTCTTTTCTCATTGATGGCTCAAAATAGCCATTCTTTTTTTTGGTTGCTTGACAAAGTGGCTTTAATTTGCTACTATCAGGCGTTAATTCGTAAGACTCCCGGAAGGGATTTTATCTATGGAAAAAGGCTTGAAATCACGGCTTTTTGAAGTCGGTGTGTCGGTGATGGTGATGGCGGCGGTAGTCGCTCCGGCGGTGATGTTTGCCAAGAGCGGCGACAAGATTTATGTAAACGAAGACGCGTCCGGGACGCAGGATGGATCGTCCAAACATCCGTACAAGACGATTTGGCAGGGACTCGACAAGGCGGAGAAAGGCGACGAGGTGATTGTCGCCAAGGGGACGTACAAAGAACGCATCACGCTCCCCAAGGGCGTGAAACTTTCGGGTGCCGGAAAGGGAAAGACGATCATAAAGTCGAGCGAGCGACACGACGATCCGGTCATCAATATGAAGGACGGATCAAAGGTGTGGGGCGTGACGGTTCAGGATGGTGAAGTCGGTATTTATGTTCGCGAGAACGCCAAAGTGGAAATTATCGAGGTGGAAGTTCGCAACAACCGTCATGACGGTATTGTGATTGAAAAGGGTGAACGAACCGATAAGGAGAAGGTGAGTATCGTAAAATCGGAAATTAAGAAAAACGGTTGGTCCGGCATCTATGCCAAGAAACGAAAGGTGGTCATCACGGAATCCGATATTCAGATGAATAAGCGAAACGGCATGATGCTTGAGTCGGGTGTGCGCGCGTGGATTGACGACAATTCCGTGAGCGAGAATATGGGATCTGGGCTCGTCGCGAACGTGGACGGTGCCGATATTACCGTCGCGAGCAAGAATACGTTTCGCAAAAACGGACTCGAAGGTATCGAAGCGCGGTCATTTGGCGCGGAAGGCTCCTTTATCGTGAAGAAATCTCGAATCTCCGAGAATGGACACTACGGGGTCGCGCGCGTTTCCAAAGTGGCGAATATTCCCGCATCTCGCTGGAATGGACTCGTGATTCAGTCTGACAACAACTTCTTTGGCAATGTCACGGGGAACACCTCTCCCATCATACGGGGATTCTAAATATTCTCTCCACCCCTCCTTTTCCAAGGAGGGGCAGGGGGGGTGGTTTGGGTTTTGCGAACTGATGTGAAACCCTTCCGTCCCGAGTACGGGACATCTCCCCTTGCAAAGGGGAAGAGAAGAAAAAAAGTTCTTTCAAAATAAAAACAAAAACAAAAGCATCTCCCAATTGATCATTGATCATTGGACATTGGAAATTTTTACGTCTCTATGCGTATCGCATTCATCGGACAGAAGGGCATACCGGCGAAATCCGGCGGTGTCGAAAAATACGTCGAACAACTCGCGATTCGTATGGCGGAAAAGGGGCACGAGGTCTTTGTTTATACGCGTCCGCACTATACCGATCCGGCGCTGTGCGCGTGGAAAGGGGTGCGTCTCGTGCATCTGCCGAGCGTTCCGACGAAACATCTCGACGCGATTACGCATACGTTTCTCGCGACGATGCACGCACTCTTTGGGCGATACGATATTATCCACTATCAGGCGGTGGGGCCATCGCTCCTTTCTTTTATTCCGTCGCTCCTTCTGCGGCACGCAAAGGTGATCTCAACCGTTCACTGTCGCGACTACTTTCACAAGAAATGGGGTGGTATTGCTCGCCTCTCGCTCCGAATCGGTGAGTGGGTGGCGTGTCGCGTACCGAAGAGGACGATCGTCGTCTCAAAAGAGCTTCGAGAGTATGTCGCCAAAAAATACGGGCGACGGACGGAATTCATTCCGAATGGAGCCACGGTTTCTCTGGAGAAAGCTATCCCGGCGTCGATTTCCGATTTCGGGCTTCGCGAGGGGCGCTACGTGCTTTCGGTCGGGCGACTCGTCGGGCACAAGGGCGTCCACTATCTCATCAAGGCGTTTCTCGATCTTGAAGATACGAACAAATTGCCGAACAACACGAAGCTCGTCATTGTCGGCGCCCACGCCAATACCAAAGAATACGAGTCGTATCTTCGGCTTATGGCGAAGGGGCGAGACAATGTCGTGTTTCTCGGCGAGCGATATGGGCGAGAGCTTGAAGAATTGTTCTCAAATGCCGCGCTCTTTGTCCAACCGTCGGAGTCCGAAGGGATGTCTATCGTGCTTCTTGAGGCGATGGCGCATGGGCTTCCCGTTATCGCAAGTGATATTCGCGTGAATCGGGAAGTGCTCGGCGATGTCGGACTTCTCTTTCAGAATAAAAGTGTCGCGAACCTGCGGGACAAGATGGCGTTTCTCCTCAATGCTCCGGAAGAAGCGGCGGCGCTCGGAAAACGAGCGGCGGCGCGTATTCGAAAAGAATATTCCTGGGATGCCATCGCCGGAAAAACGCTTCGCGTGTATGAATCGGTTGTTTCTCCGCGAAAGGCGCGGGTGTCTCCGCTCGTTCGTCCCGTGACTTCCGGACCGATTCGCTGATACCTTTTTTGTTATTTCCCGCTATGTCATCTTTTTTCTCGAATCGCATTCCACGGTACTTCTTCCTCTTCTTCGTCATTTTTTTTGTGACGGCATTTTTCGCGTTCTATGAAATGTTCCGCGGCTATCGGGCGGAGGCGGAGCTCCTCGTACTTTCAAAGACACCGGCGCTTCCCGCGAATGTTGCCGCCCGGACCATCGCGGTTTTTCCTCAGACGCTCGCGTTTTACGATCGGCTTCTTTCCGATAATGATCGCATTGAGGATCCGTGGGCGGAAGAGGCGATGCCGGTTCGGAAGGATGCGTGGGCGCGCGTCATAGACGCGGAGGTTCCTTCGGAGACGAGTCTCGTGCGACTGTCGATTTCGAGTACGAGTCCCGAGCAGGCGTCGGCGCTTCTTACGGCTTCCATCGAAACGCTCTATGGCTTTTCGGGTCGCCTCTACGATCGCGAAAGAGAAGCGGATATACGACTCCTTGAAGATGTCGTGACGCGACCGGTTTTTGGTTCGCTGTGGGCGCTTCTTTTGATGAGTGTTCTTCTTTCGGGCGTCTCCTCGTTTCTTGTAACACCTCTTTTCCGTACCCCGTTTCGTTCGATGTCATTCTTGAAATTTCCGCTCAAAAATGTTCCGGAATTTTCACAAGAGCAAAAAGAATCAAGCGCGACACCCGCCATTCAACCGGTTGGAAACTTTTCAGTCGAATCCGATGCGAATATTCGGATTGCGCCGGAGCTTCCGACGATTGCTTCGGGTGAGGGAGAACGTATTTCGGAAACGGTTCCGGAGGAATTGAAACGAGAGGAGCCGTCATCGTTACAGACGGTTGTTGAACCTTCCGTATCGGCAAGTGATACCCCGCTTGCGCCGCTTCCGGAGCCGATATTTTCCGAACCGAGTCGGTTGCCGAATGAACCGGAAGATATTTGGGAGCGACCGCGTCCCGCGCTGATTGAAACAACTCGGCTTCGATCGTCGGAACTCTCTCCGGAGAAAAACAGTATTCGATCTCGTCAAGCGGTATCGTCGGTTTCCGAAAAGAAATCGGCAACGCCCGGAGCGCTTGAAACGATTCCGGCGAAAGATTTCACGTGGGAAAAATACCTGTTTCAGAACGGAATATCGAAGGATGCCGGATCGAATGAAATGCGCGTGTCAGGCGAAGGAATCGCCTCGCCAATGAACTTAAACTCGGAAGTCGAAACTCCGCCGGAAAAACGAGAACCGACGCCGGAAGAACTCAAGGCGCGTTTGAATCAGCTCCTGCGAGGAGAGATGTGATAAGGTAATGAGCAGGGAACAATGAGCAATGAACAGGGAGCAAAGAACAAAGAACAATTAACAGAAAACTATTCTTTCCCTATTCCTAATTCTCCATTCTACATTCTATGATGCGACGATACTCTTGGAAATTTTGGATATTTTTTTGGACCGTGTCCGCGCTTCTCTTGGCGGGATGGTTGGTGTTCTTGGAAGTGCGAAACGGGCACTGGAAATTGTTTGACGCGCCGACTCGGATGCTTCCGGTTTCCGAGGAAAAACGCAAAGATATGCGGGCGCTCCTTTCGATCGCGGATTTCGTTTTGAAAAAAGACGGGGAAACACGCACCTACCTCATTTTGTTTCAAAACAATTACGAGCTTCGCCCGGGAGGTGGCTTTATCGGTTCCTTCGGCATCGTGAAAATCAAAGACGGAGAATTGCTCGACTTCAATGTTCACGATACGGGAAATTTCGACGGGCGCATTCCGTCGACGGTGGAGCCGCCCTATCCGATGAAAGAAACGCTCCGCATCGGCTCATGGAAATTGCGTGATTCGAATTATTCGCCCGACTTCCCGACCAATGCCAAGCAAGCCGAAACTTTCTACCGAATGGGTGAGGGAGGGGAAGCGTTTGATGGTATCGTCGGCATTACGACCGATGTACTGGTTTCTTTTCTTGAGGTGACCGGTCCCGTGGAAGTGGATGGATTTCCGGGGACCTATGGCGGCGAATCGGCGGTGTGGGACTTGGAATATCAAGTCGAGAAAGGGTTTCTCGAACAAGGAATCGAGCGCGGTGAGCGCAAGTCTATGATGAATCTCTTGGGATGGAAAGTGCTCGACAAGGTGAAGATGATGAGTCTCGCCGATCGATACCGACTTTTTGAAGCGGTGCTTGCCGATTTGCACGCCAAAGATATCCAGTTGTTCTTTGATGACGAAGACGCGACGCGAAAAATCAGCGAAGCGGGATGGGATGGCGCGATCGAACGAGACTGGAAGAATGATTCGCTTCTCGCGGTTGATGCCAACTTGGGCGCGTGGAAGAGTGACTATTTCGTGAAACGATCCTACGAATATACGGTGGACTTTTCCAAAGAAAAACCGATGGCGCGATTCGCTGTCACCTACAAACATACGGCAACCGAAAAAGACTGGCGCACCAATGATTATCAATCGTTCCTTCGTCTCTATGTCCCGAAAGGAAGCTGGCTCGAAACGTCGGAAGGGTTTTCAACCGAGCCGGTCTTTGGCGAGGAGCTTGATCGGCGAACATTTGGCGCGCTGGTTCACGTGCCTTTGGGTGGCGAGAAGACGGTTGTTTTTCAGTACGCGCTTCCCGAGACGATTCGTCCGGCATTCCACGAGATTCTTGTAGAGAAGCAACCCGGTCTTCACAACATTCCCGTTTCCGTGACGATCATCAAAAAAGACGGATCGAAAACGGTGAAACAGTTCGTCCTCAATCGGGACATCGCCCTCACCTCGCTCGGCGATATCGTTGAGCGGTAGAAGTACGCCCTATGTTTTTTCTAGAGATATACTGCCTCTTGCTATATTGATGAGTCTTGAGCGATTTTCGAAGAAAGGGTATTCTTGATGTGGCAAGTTAAACAATAAAAAGCAAAACAGTATGGCGTGTTTTGTAGTGCCGACGTCGGCGGCGGTGTTGGTGTCCGGCGCGAAGAAGAAGATTCCGGCGGAACTCCATCCGGAACGACTCGAGCTTATGCTTTGGGGCGGGACGGCGATGCTCGTCGTCGATCACTTGATGACCGGGGAGCTCGTGCCGTATCCGCCGTTTCTGACGGCAATGAAGGATCCCGCCGATATGGCGGTGATGTTTCAAGAAATCGCGACGACGGGCGTTTTGATGACCATTTTGGTTTTTGCCATCTGGTTCGGCATGATCGCGTTTGAGCGATTTTCCTGCCGAAGAGGGGGGTGCTCGTTTCCGAGTGAAGCGAAATGGTGAGATTCCAGGTGAACCCACGGTATCTTTGGCAAAAAAATCCCTCAAACGGTTGAATGTTTGAGGGATTTGAAGTTCATCGATTCGGTTTTAACCGGGGATTTTCGAGCGTTTTTTCTTTTTTGCGCTCGTATATTGCAAATCTTGGAGACGCTTTTTCTGTTGGAGAAGCTGAAGCGCCTTGTCTACTTCCGTAAAATCGGAGGGCTGTACGGACTCGTCATGAAAGGGGATGCCGAAAGTTTCGCAGAAGTGGCGCGCGCATGGCTTGGTGAGGAATACGAGAACGGCATTGTCGAGATCGAGGAGTGCGTCCGGGTGCATGGGCGACCACTCTCTATCCATTCCTTCACCGTCCCATTCCAAACTTGAGAAAAGGGAATATCGAAGGTAGGATGGATCTTGCAGTTTTCGGTCGGCTTCGTATTCAAACGCAAGTTCTTGGAAGAATCTCTCCATATAGGGGAGTATGCGGTTTGGACAGAAGATGAGGATGTCCGCTTCAAGGCAGAACTTTCCCTGAAGGTCTTCCAAATCGTGCCAGTTCACCCCTGTTCGCCCACTCATTCCGAGTGGAAATTCCGGCGGACCGAAAACATGGAGCGATATCATGCTGTAAGAATCACTCTCAATTCCGGAGAGGACTTTCGCAAGAGCACCCTGAATATCGGCTACTTCAAATTCGTACGATCCCATATAGCATGGAGAGAGACTGTCCCCATGAAACTTGAACCTCTGGATGAGCCGGGTCTCTTTAAGTCCTAGAATATAGAGGGGGTTCTCAATGAGGTTCCCGCCATCATCAAAGGTGTGCCGACTGGTGTATCTTGATAGACTCGACATGATTGCTCCTTTTGCTGTTTGGCTGGTTGTGAAAAGTGCTATCCATGGTATAGGACAAAAATAAGATACTGTCAATGTTACCCAATGATATTTTTGATTGGGAAGTTATAGAAAATATCCTGTTTTATGTTGCAAGATGCTTCCAAAAATTCCTTTTGTGAGGGGAATTTTGTATGCTATAGATGAAATTGGAAATTGTATATTATAGAAATATGACCCCCGAAACATTCAGTAAGAAATTCGCCGAGAAGCTTCCCGATACGCCCGGGGTGTACTTCTTTTTGAACGAAAAAAAAGACGTTCTCTATATCGGAAAAGCAACGTCGCTTGCGAGTCGGGTGAGGAGTTATTTCACGCAAGACATATTACTCACGCGGGGACCCAAGCTCGTGCGGATGCTCACGCTTGCGGAGAGTATCGAGTGGCAAGTAACCGACTCGGCGCTTGAGGCGCTCCTTCTTGAGGCAAATCTCATACACACACACCGCCCGCCGTACAATACGGACGCGAAGGACGACAAGAGTTGGAATTTCGTGGTGATTACGGAAGAGAAATTTCCGCGGGTGTTGATTGAGAGGGGAAGGAAAATTAAAAATGAAAAATTAAAAATTAAAAATGAAAAGAAAAAAAAGGAAAAAGGGGAGTATACCATTCGGGCGATGTTTGGGCCGTTTCCGTCGGGAGGGGCACTCAAGGAGACAGTGAAAATTGTGCGGAGAATTTTCCCGTTTCGGGATACGTGTGTGCCGTTGGACGAGCGTCGCCTTCGCTTGAAGGCTTCGGCGGACCAAGGAAGAAGAGATTTTGTTAAGCCCTGCTTTAATGCGCAGATAGGGCTATGTCCCGGCGTTTGTGTCGGGGCGGTGTCGGCGCGCGAGTATGGGAAGACAATTCGGAATATTGCGCTCTTCTTTGAGGGGAAGAAAACGACGATCATTCGAAACTTGGAGCGTGAGATGAAACGTGAGGCGAAAGCGCTTCGCTTTGAGCGGGCGAACGAGATCAAGAAAACGCTTTTTGCTCTGGGACACATTCAGGATGTGGCGTTGTTGAAGAGGGATATGTTTGAGATTTCTTCGCCTGCTCGCTTTGATACGCGACGGATTGAAGCGTATGACGTGGCGCACTTGGGTGGGATGGACACGGTCGGCGTGATGACTGTAGTGTCGAATGGAGAAGTCCGAAAGAACGAATACCGGAAATTTATCATTCGGGGAGAAACGAGGGGAAACGATCTCGCGGCGCTCGAAGAACTCTTGCGGCGGCGATTAAAACACAGTGAATGGGAATTGCCGAATCTGATTGCGGTTGACGGCGGCGATCTTCAATGCTCTGTGGCGGAAGCGGTTTTGAAAGATTTCGCACTCGATATTCCGGTTGTGTCGGTGGTAAAAGACGCGCGTCACCAACCAAAAAATATCCTTGGTCCCAAGAAAGAACGTGAAACATTCAAAACCGATATCCTCCTTGCCAACAGCGAAGCGCACCGGTACGCGATTTCGTTCCACCGAAAACGAAGAGGAAATGCGTTTCTGACTTGAAACGGGGAATATTTTGGGCTATACTCCGCGTATGGCTACCGAAATTTTTCGTATTGAAGGGGGGAATCGGCTTTCGGGCGAGATAGAGGTGCGCGGGTCCAAGAATGCCGCGGCGCCCATTATCGCCGCGACGCTCCTTACTCCCGAACCCTGCACGCTCCGCAATGTCCCACGCATTGAGGATGTGTTTCGGCTCCTCGAAATCGTGAAAAGCATCGGGTCGGAAGTCGAGTGGCTCGATGAGCGGACGCTTCGCATTCAAACGAAAGAACTCTTCCCCGAGCGAATGTCTCTCGACGAAGCGCGTCGGGTGCGAATGTCGGTCTTGCTTTTTGGGGCGCTTGCGGCGCGGTGCGATCATTTCACCTTGGGACATCCGGGCGGATGCGCGATCGGCGCGCGATCGATCGAGACGCATGTGGACGCGCTTGAAAAATTGGGAATAAACATTACAAAACACGAGAAGTACTACGAGGTGGACGCGACGGGGCGCAAGGCGGGAAAAGTGATACAGCGGGAATTTTCGGTGACTTCAACCGAAGACGTGCTTATGCTTGCCTCTGCTCTTCCCGGAACAACGACGATCAAGCTCGCGGCGGGCGAGCCGCATGTGGAGGATCTCGGCAACTTTTTGATTTCAATGGGAGCGAACATCACGGGACTCGGATCGTATACGATCACCGTTTGCGGTGGCGTGCTTCACGGCGCGGAGCATACGATTATTCCCGATCCGATCGAAGCGGCGACGTTTCTCGTGCTTGGCGCGGTGACGGGAAGCGAGATCGCCGTTTCCGGAGCGCGCGAAGAGCATCTGGAAGCGGTCTTGGAGAAGATGCGTGATTTCGGCGTGAAGTTTCGCGTCGCGCCGGATCGGATCACGGCGCTTCCCGCGGAAAAGCTCCTCTCTCCCGGGAAGGTGAAAGCGGAGCTCTATCCCGGCATACCGACCGACGCGCTCTCGCTCTTTGCGGTTTTGGCGACGCGAGCCGACGGTGACACGCTTATTCACGAACATTTCTACGAGGGGCGTTTCAACTACGTTTCCGAATTTGAAAAAATGCGTATTCGGGCGACGGTCCTTAATCCGCATCAGGCGGTGATACATGGTCCGAACGATTTGCGCGGGACGACTATCAAGAGTTTCGATCTTCGCGCCGGCGCGGCGCTTCTCATTGCGGCGCTTGCCGCGCAAGGGACGACGACGATTGAGGATATCTATCAGGTGGATCGTGGCTATGAGCGCATCGAGGAACGCCTGCAAAAAATAGGCGCGAAGATTATGCGGGTGAATAAAGAATAAGATTCAAAAAACACCAAATCCAAAATTTCAAGCTCCAAATAAATTTCAAATTCAAAATTCAAAACAAGAGGTATTCATGATTTTGTTTACGTTTTTTGTTTTATTTGATGCTTATTTGGATCTTGTAGCTTGATTATTGAAATTTTTTCTTGTGTTTGTCAAAAAAATCGGTATTGATTTGGGAACGGCGAATACGCTCGTATTTGTGCCGGGGCGAGGGATCGTGGTGAACGAGCCTTCGGTGGTTGCCGTGTCGCTTGCCGATAATCGGGTGCTCGCGGTCGGAAACGAGGCAAAGGAGATGCTCGGGCGGACGCCCGACACGATTGTCGCCTCGCAACCCTTGAAAGACGGCGCGATCGCCGACTATCGCATCACCGAAGCGATGCTTCGGTATTTTATCGGATTGGTTTCCGGACGGGTGCGATTTTTTCGTCCCGAAGTGGTACTCTCGATTCCGGCGGGCGTGACATCGACCGAGCGGCGCGCGGTGGTGGATGCGGCGATCAAGGCGGGCGCCAAATCCGCCTATGTGGTCAAAGAGCCGATTTTGGCGGCAATTGGCGCCGGGATCCCCATTCACACGGCGCAGGGAAATATGATTATCAATATCGGCGGCGGCACGTCCGAAATCGCGATCATTTCTCTGGGTGGCATTGTCGCGGCGCACTCGGCGCGTGTCGGCGGCAACCGCATCGACCAGGCGATATCGGACTATATCAAACGCAAATACAGTATGGCGATCGGGGAGCGGACGGCGGAAGAAGTAAAAATGAAAATCGGCTCGGCGATCGCGCTCGTCAAAGAAGAACACTACGATCTCCGCGGACGCGACCTGATGGGTGGACTCCCCAAGACGCTCACCGTGTCATCCAATGAAATCACCGAAGCGATGCAGGATGAGCTTCGTGAAATCATCAACGTGATCAAGCACGTGCTTCAGGAGACGCCGCCCGAGCTCGCGGCGGACATTATGGACAAGGGAATGATTCTCTCGGGCGGGACGGCGCAACTCAAAAATCTCGATCAACTCATCGCCCGCACGATCGGTGTCCCGTGCTATGTCGCCGACGACCCGGCGTTTTGCGTCGCCAAGGGCACCGGCATAGTCCTCGAAAATCTCGAAGTCTACAAGCGAAGCATTATGATGGGGAAGTGATTCCGAAAGTATTCAAGACTTCCGTATTTGGCACGTTCAAGAAATGCTCCGGGGCTTGGTAGGCGAGCTTTTGTGTTGTGGATGGAAATAACCTCCCAAAGAAGCTTTCGTTTGTGGTTTTCATAAGCCTGCTCGCCCCTCCGTTGATTTCTTTCTCTTTGCCAAATACGGGAGTCTTAAATGTTTATATTTTTCGTTTTTATGACCATTGGTATTGATGCGTCTCGGGCGTTTCTCGCGAAGCGGACGGGTATCGAGGAATACTCGTATCAGGTTATCAAGCATTTGCGAAACGAACTCGCGGGAGAGCAGGTTGTTTTGTATGTGAGAAGAAACACAGGAATTACGAATTACGAATTACGAATTACGAATGAAAATTCGAAGAGAATGTTGAAAATTGAAAATTGTGAATTGGAAATTCCCTTGGGGTGGGAAGTGAAAGAATTGTGGGGACCGAGGTTGTGGACGCAGGGGAGATTGGCGCTCGAGATGTGGCTTCATCCGCCGGATGCGCTCTTTGTGCCGGCACATACGGTGCCGTGGATTCATCCGAGGGAAACGGTGGTGACGGTGCACGGGCTTGAGTATGAATTTTGTCCCGAGGCGTATTCGCGGTGGGAGCGATTCTATATGCGGTGGTCTATCAAACATTCGTGCCGGTGGGCATCGAGGATTATCGCGGTGTCGGAGAATACGAAACGAGACTTGATGAAGCTTTATGGCGTGCCGGAAGAAAAGATACGGGTGGTGTATGAGGGAGTGGGACAAATTAAAAATGAAAAATTAAAAATGAAAAACGGAGAAGCGGATTTGGACTTCAAGGAACAACAAGGAACAATGAACAGGGAACAAAGGGGTGTCAAACTATCAACTCCCAACGCCCAACTTCCAACTACTGACTACCAACTCCCAATTCCCCATCCCTATTTCCTCTTTATTGGGAGGATAGAGGCGAGGAAGAATGTGTCAAGAATGATCGAGGCGTTTGATGCGTTTAAAAAAAAGTGTGGGACGGATCATACGCTCGTTCTTGCTGGAAAACCCGGATTTGGGTATGGAGAAATTCAAAATTCAAAATGCAAAATTAAAAATTCAAAAGATATTTTGGAATTAGGGTATGTGAGTGAAGAAGAAAAGTGGGAGTTGTTGAGGAACGCGGAGGGGTTTTTGTTTCCGTCGCTCTATGAAGGGTTTGGATTGCCGGTCTTGGAAGCGCAGGCGGTCGGGGTGCCGGTACTTACGTCGACTACGTCGTCGCTTCCGGAAGTTGCCGGACGGAATGGCGCCGTATTTGTAAATCCGGAGAGTGTCGAAGATATCGCGCTCGGAATAGAGAAACTGGCTTTGGACAGGGGCTTTCGGAGTGCTATAATCGAAGGTGGTCGCAAAAATGTCGAGCGGTTTAGCTGGGAGAAGTGTGCGAAAGAAATTGCCGAATTGTTGTATGGAAAAACAGTACGAAATTCCAAAGTTCGAGAAAATAGGGAAGGTGGCGCTCGCGCATGACTTCTTGCTCTATCGCGGGGGGGCGGAGCGGGTGTTGCGAGCTTTGGCGAATCTGTTTCCCGAGGCGCCGATCGTGACGCTCCTCTATGACCGTGAGGGTATGAAAGGAGCGTTTGACGATCGTGAGGTGCGGACGTCGTTTTTGGGATCGTGGCCGAAATTTGCGCGGAGGCGGCATCGGTTGTTGTTGCCTTTTTATTCGACTGCGACCGAGGCGATTGACCTGCGGGATTTCGACCTCGTCATTTCGTCGTCGGGGGCGTGGACCAAGGGGATTGTGACGCGGCTTCGCACCAAGCATATCGCTTATCTCCATTCGCCGATGCGGTTTGTGTGGGATGAGAACGAGCGGTACCTCACGGAGAGCGGGGGATTTCACTTCTTGAAACGCGCGCTCCTCTCGTATTTGCGGCTCTGGGATTTCGAGGCGGCGCAGAGGCCGGATGTGCTCATCGCCAACTCCGAGTATACGCGCTCTCGCGTCGCGAAATACTATCGGCGCGAGGCGGAGGTGATTTTCCCGCCGGTAGGACTGCCGATCGCCGCGGAATCGCCCTCGGTGTATCTCGATGATCGACCCTTTCTCACCGTGTCGCGACTTTCGAAATACAAGCATATCGAAGACATTGCGCGAGCGTTTGCAAAGCTTCGATTGCCGCTTCTCGTCGTGGGCGCGGGACGGGAGTTTGCGGCGCTTGAACTGTCGGCGCCGCCAAACGTGAAGTTTCTCGGCGATGTGTCGGATGCGGAACTCGGGAATCTCTTTGCCAAGGCGCGGGCGTTTGTGTTTGCGAGCGACGAAGATTTCGGGCTCGCGCTTGCCGAGTCACAGCGGGCGGGACTCCCGGCGATTGTCCTGAGGAAAGGCGGCGCCCGAGAAATCGTGAGCGATGAAACCAGTGTTTTCTTCGCGGAACCGACCGTCTCACACATCGTCGATGCCGTGCAAGAATACATCAAGCGAGAAGCGTCATTTGATCGAGAACACATCAAAAAAACCGCCGAACGTTTTTCGGAAGAAGTGTTTCGAGAGAAGATGATGACTGTTATTCTTGACTGTATTAACGAAAATAAAAAGTAAATCTTTTCTTATGCCGTCTATTTTGGATTTTTGTATGAAAAGAGAAAGAGCATTGAGTGATTTTCTCCGACCGACAAAGGTAACTATCATATCGTTCTTCGTGTTGGTGTGTTGTTTTTTCTATTTTTATTATGTATACGGATTTATTGACACGATAAATACTTTTTTAATAGGTGATCCAGTGGAATATAGAGATAACTTTATAGCAATATCAGATGGTGATCCATGGGCACTTGGTGTTGCATTTCAACTTACTGTTTTTCTTTCCTTTCTGTATATTTTTGCCTCATTTATTTCCCTTGTTCTCGGTAAAGCTCTGAAAAGGTTTAAGTGACTATCGCTTTATTCCCCATTCCTTATTCTTTATTCTTTCCCCTCATGATCATCGGGCATGAAACAATTCGGGAGCGATTGCGGCGGGCGGCCAAGAAGGAGCGAACCGCGCAGGCGTATCTCTTCGTCGGGCCGGAGAGTGTCGGAAAGCGCGCGGTCGCGTTTGAACTCGCGCGTACACTGATCGGCGAATCGTTTGTTTCCGATGTGGTGACGCTTCGACCGGAGCGAGTGGAGGAAAAGGGAAAGGTGAAAGAAAAAGCGATCGGGGTCGAAGCGGTGCGCGAGGCGACGCGAACGCTCGGGCTTTCCGGTCGAACCGCGGCGGGGAATATCCTCATTGTGGATGACGCGCATCGGCTCTCGGAAGAGGCGCAGAACGCGTTTTTGAAGACGCTCGAGGAACCGCTTCCCGGGGTGACCGTATTTCTCGTAACGCATGAAGAGGGCGCGATCGTGCCGACGATTGCCTCGCGATGCGAGCGAGTTTCATTCGCGCTCGTGCCCGAGAAGGTGGTGTCGGATCATTTTCCGGATGTCCCCTTGATACTGCGAATGCTCGGTCGTCCGGGACTCTGCAAGTCCTTTCGGGAACAACCGGAAATGTTTGGTGAGCGCCTGCGCCGACTGGAAACGCTTTCTTTCTTTGAAACCCTTTCATTTTCCGAACGAGTTTCGTGTGCCGACGGACTTATGAATGATATTCCGAGCGCGGAACGAATGCTCTCGTGGTGGGTGGGAGCGATCGCTCAAAAAGTCGCGCTTTCTCCGGAAATTTTTGAGCGGCGCCGTTTACTGGAATTGCTCGGAAACATTTCGGCGACACTTCGCGATCTCCGGCGCTTTCCCGGGAGCGCGCGACTCACGCTTGAACATATGTTCTTTTTCAAGAAAAGCGTCTCGCCATTGTTGGTTCGGAAAATTTCTACGCTATGATTTTTTTCGGGAGGAAAAGAACATGCATCCAGCAAACAACGCTCCTCAAGCCTCGGCGGAGCCGGATATTTCGCCGTGTCGTCAGGGATAATTCCACGTCGACGAAGCGAAACGTTTCTTGGTGGACGGTTGGGTATGTTTTTTTGTGGATGATGTTTTTCGGCGCGGCGCTCTATGCGTTGCTTTTTTCATCGCTTCTTCGCGTCAAACAAAAAATATTCGCGCCGACAAAAGCGCTGTCCGAGCGAGAAATTTCCTCGACGATCGACGAATTTCTCGAAGGGGCGTGGTTTGGGGTGGTTCCAAAAGACACGCTTCCGGTCGCCTATTTGCGTCGGCATACCGCGGAGCAACTGTTTCTCGAGCAGTTTCCGATTCTGCGAAGTGCGCGCGTTTCTTTCAAATTTCCCGAAACGGTCGCGCTTTCTTTCGAGGAGCGGACGAAGACACTCATCCTTTGTTCGGCGGGACCGTGCTTTGCGGTGGATGAGCGAGGGTTCGCGTTTGATCAGTCGCCACGCCCCGCCGATACGGGAAGTGCGGACGATATGCTCGTCGTTATCGATCGATCCGCCAAGCTGGTATCATTTCAGGATCCGAATGTTTCGGAAGAGTTCCTCGATACTTTTCCTTCGCTTCGCGAGGATCTTCTCGGAGAACGCGGCATTGCTACATTGCGCGTCGCCGAGACGCCGTCGCGACTTTCGGATGAGCTCTGGTTTCGGACGAGTGAAGGATGGGAGCTTCGTATGAGCGCTGTCGTTCCTCGAGAGCGAGCCTTTCTCGCGCTCCGACTTCTCTTTGAGAAAACACTCGCCCAAGAAGATCGCGCGCGGCTCGAGTATGTCGACCTGCGCACCGAGAACCGGATATTTTATCTCTTGAAGGGCGGTGAAGAAAAAGAAGGGGAGAG
>Ga0268298_10000703_pt1 | contig 42467 bp, 40 predicted proteins | sample WWTPWeurt_MetaG_FD_194462 | JGI IMG/M metagenome (GOLD analysis project Ga0268298, IMG submission 194462) | Activated sludge microbial communities from WWTP in Nijmegen, Gelderland, Netherland - WWTP Weurt | ecosystem: Engineered > WWTP > Aerobic digester > Activated sludge | place...
CGCCGCCAGCTTGCGAACGGGTGAGTAGTCATTGCTCAACCCAGCACCCCAGGTTCACGCAGCAACTTCTTCAGACGCGGCTTGCTTTGAACCGGGCGGTCCAGCGCTTCCTGGAAGGCCTGCCACTGCGTCTCATCCAGAACGAACTGACGACGATCTGCCAGCGTCTGCGCGGCTGCTGTCACGCCGGCGTCGAGCAGAAACTCGCTGACGTTCTTGTGGCAGGCGCGCGCGGCTTCCTGCAGCAGTTGCTTGACTGGCGTACTGGCGCGAACGTCAATGCGCTCGGTCTTGGAAAGATTCAGGGTGCTCATGGTGCCCCTCCGGACTGATCTTGAATGCCCTATTGTGGTTGTCCGGACAGTGTCCTGACAAGTGATCTCTGCCGTCAGCCATCCTGGTGCATCCTCTCGATGCTGCAATTTGCCGGTACATCTCGACAACTACCGACAAAGCGAAACCGCCGCGTTTCCCTCCCCACCCAATGCGGCAATCCAACCGCTTGATTCGTCCGCGCGTAACTCTTTGATCTGTATGGGGCAGACTTGTGGCCTTTGCGGACTTCGGGCCAGTTTCAGGGAGCGAGGTCGGAGCGAGGAATGGCCAGAAGAGAGTGGAATGTGGCCGGGAACGGCCACTTCGGGCGGCTGGTGAAGTCCGCAGGCTTCCGCAGGAACCCCCAACAACACGCGGGAACCGGCGCGATCGGGCAAGAAAAACCCCCAACCGAGAACGGTTGGGGTTTTGATATTGGTGGAGGCGGCGGGAATCGAACCCGCGTCCGCAAGCCCTACATTCCAGGACCTACATGCTTAGCCGGCTCTTTGATTCTCGACGGGCACTACCCGAGCGGCAGGGAAGATGCACGTCCAGCTCAGGAACGTTTTAGCGAGCCAGCCCTCAGCACACTGGACACGCGAGCCTGTGAGCGCGTCCCCCGGGTCTGGGTGCACAGGCACACGCCAGTCGGGGGTTAGGCGGGATTAAGCCGCCAGAGCGTAGTTGTCGTCGTTGGCAACTATAAGTTTGCAAGCGGTTTTACGAGGTACCTGCACCTCGGCATGCACCTGGAGTTTCGCGACCCACGTCGAAACCGGTCGCCCCCGGGAACGAACCTAGTGTAGGGGCAGGCCGCCGGAAATCAAGCGAAGCGCCGGCGGCTGCGTGCCACGTGGGAGCGCCGCCCGGAATTGCGTCAGCGCTTGCGCAGCAGGCGTGCCTTTTCGCGCTGCCAGTCGCGGTCCTTCTCCGTGTGGCGCTTGTCGTGCGCCTGCTTGCCCTTGGCGAGCCCGATCGCGAGTTTGACCCGGCCATTCTTCCAGTAAAGCTCGAGCGGGACGAGTGTGTAGCCCTTGCGCTCGACGGCACCGACGAGCCGGTCCAGCTCCCGCCGGTGCAGCAGCAGCTTGCGGGTGCGGGTGGGGTCCGCGACGATGTGCGTCGACACGGTGCGCAGCGGCGTCACGTGCGCGCCGATCAGGAACGCCTCGCCGTCCTTGACGATCACGTAGCCCTCGGTGATCTGCGCCTTGCCCGCGCGCAGACTCTTGACCTCCCAGCCCTGCAGGGCGAGCCCGGCCTCGAGTCTTTCCTCGATGAAATAGTCGAAGCGCGCCCGCTTGTTCAGCGCGATCGACGGTTTCGAGGCGGACTTGCCGTCCTGGTGCTTGCTCGGCGTGGCCATGGCAGGTGGTCCCGGCGGGTCGCGCATTCTAGCCGCCCCGCTTACACTTGCGCGCGTTTGCGGCTACACCCCCCGGCATGTCCATCCACGAAGTCAAGCGTACGGCGCTGGTCACGTTCACGCCCGAGCAGATGTTCGATCTCGTCGTCGACGTCGAGCGCTATTGCGAGTTCCTGCCGTGGGTGAAGGGGGCCTGCGTGCACGAGAACACCGGCAGCGAACTGCAGGCGAGCATCACGATGGAGCGCGCCGGCGTGCGGCAGACGTTCACCACCCGCAACGCTCTCGACCGGCCGCGTTCGATGTCGCTCAAGCTCGTCGACGGCCCGTTCCGGGTGCTCGACGGTCTCTGGACCTTCGACGCCATCGGCAGCGCGGGTACCCGGATCCTGCTCGACATGAAGTTCGAGTTCGGCAATCCGATCGCGGCAATGCTGTTCGGCAAGACGTTCGAGCAGAGCATCGGTCAGTTGATCGACGCCTTCGTCGCGCGCGCGAAGCAGGCCCATGGCGCCGGCTGAGACGGCGGCGGGCGGCAGCGATGCCGCTGCACCGGGCGACACGGGGTCCGCGGGTGCCGTCGAAGTCGCCTATGCACTGTCGCAGCGCCAGCGTGTCGTGCGCCTGCCGCTGCCTGCGGCCGGGATGACGGCGGCGGAGGCCGTGGCCTGCTCGGGGTTGCTGCAGGAGTTCCCGGAGATCGCTCACCGGGAACTCGTGATTGGCATCCATGGTGCGGTGTGCGGCCCCGCGCAGGCATTGCGAGACGGGGATCGCGTCGAGATCTACCGGCCGCTGGCCCACGACCCGCGCAAGGTCCGGCGCGAACGGGCCCGCCGGAAATAGGGGCGTGCACCTGTTTCGACGCTGAAACAGGTGCATGCCCCGTTCTTTCCATGAACTCAGCCGCTGCTGCCGGGCCGCGGCGCGTCGGGCGGCCGCTGGTCGATCGACGGCAGCGGCGGTGGCTCACGGTTCGCGTCAGGCTTGGCCGGACCATTCCCGTTCTGCCTGGTGCTCTTGCCGGTGCCGCTCGGGGTGTCCGGCATGTCGAGCTTCTCGACCCGGCTGACCTTGTCGCCGTCGAAGTGGACCACGAAATGCGACCGGTCGACCTTCGACTGGCGGCCACGCTGCAAGGTGTAGATGTAGTCCCAGCGCTGCGGGTCGAACGGGTCGGCGAGCATCGGCGTGCCGAGCAGGTAGCGGACCTGGCTGCGGGTCATCCCGGTCTGCACCTGCTCGACGTCCTCAACCTCGAGCAGGTTGCCCTGCTGGATGTTCGGCCGGTAGACGCAACCGGAGGCGATGCCGCCTGCCACCACGACGAGGCCCAATAACAAGGCGGCACGCAGGGTTGCGCTCATGCTGTCTCGGTTCATGCTGTCTGGAGTTGCCGGACCGGGCCGGTGATAATGCCTATCGATTCTACCCCAACCGCGCACGGGCGCGGGACCTGGCCCCGAGGGTGCAACTCGTGGAACCGTCGCAACTGCGTCGCGCTGGCCTCAAGATCACTGCGCCGCGCCTGAAGATCCTGGAGATCCTCGCCAGCGCAACCGTCCGGCACATGAGCGCGGAGGACGTCTATCGCCGGTTGCTCGAACTCAACGAGGACATCGGCCTCGCCACCGTCTACCGCGTGCTCACGCAGTTCGAATCGGCGGGGCTCGTCACGCGCCACCATTTCGAGGGCGGCACGGCGGTGTTCGAACTCAACGAGGGCACGCACCACGACCACATCGTCTGCGTGGACTGCGGGCGCGTCGAGGAGTTCTCGGACGATGCGATCGAGGAGCGTCAGAAGGCTATTGCCACGAGGCTGGGCTTCCAGATCACCGACCACTCGCTGACCTTGCACGGCCATTGCGTCCGCGAGGCGTGCCCTTACCGACCGAAGCGGCCTTAGGCTCCTTCCTGGCGCGCACCGTCGCCCGCGAGACGGCCGCATCCGGGGGCGCCGGGCGGCGGCCGGAGCCCAGCATCTCCCTCGCGTGCTCCAGTGTTCGCTCGGTGATCTTCGCGCCGCCGAGCATGCGTGCGACTTCCTCGACACGCGCCTCGGCGTCGAGTACCTCGATGCGCGTGCGCGTAGCGCCGCCCGCGACCTGCTTCGAGACGCGCAGCTGGTGATCCGACTGTGACGCCACCTGCGGCAGATGCGTGACGCAGAGCACCTGCCCGCGTGACGCGAGCGCGTGCAGTTGCCGTCCGACCATTTCCGCCACGGCGCCGCCTACACCGGCATCGACTTCGTCGAACACGAGACAGGGCAGGTGTGCCGCTTCGACCGCGGCCACCTGCAGTGCCAGGCTGATGCGCGACAGCTCGCCGCCGGAGGCGACTCTGGCGAGAGGCCGCGGCGGCTGGCCGGGGTTGGCGCTGACGAGGAACTCGACGTCGTCGTTGCCGTGGGTGGTGAAGACTGGCGGGTCGTGCGGCTCGATGCGTGTCGCGAAGACGCCGCCCGGCATGCCGAGCGCCTGCATGGACGCGGTGACCTTCGCGTCGAGCGCACGGGCCGCCAGGCGCCGTCCTGCCGTGAGCTTGCCGGCGGCCTGCAGATAGCGGTCGCGCGCCAGACGCAACTTCTCCTGCAGCGCGGCTTCGCTGCGCGCGCCGGACTCGAGCTCGCCGAGTTCGGCAACCAGCCGGTCTGCGAGCGCCGGCAGCCCGTCGACGTCGAGCCGATGCTTGCGCGCCACGGCTTCGAGGGCGGCGAGCCGCGATTCCAGCCATTCCTGCCGCGCCGGATCGGCTTCGAGCGAGTCCGTGTAGCGCCGCAACGAGGACAGCGCTTCACGCGCGCCGATGGCCGCTTCCTCGAGCTGGGCGGCCGCCGGCTCGAGTGCGGCGTCGAGTGCCACGAGCGGCCGCAGCACCGACTGGGTGCGTGCCAGCGCCGACGTCACGCCGCCGTCATCGCCCGCGAGCAGCGATTCGACCTGGGCCGCGCCCTCTGCCAGCCGGCCGAGGCTCGCCATGCGCTTGCGCTCTTCGAGCAGCGCCGCGCCTTCGCCGGGCTTCGGATCGAGCGTGGCCAGTTCCCCTACGTAGTGCTGCAGCAGGTCGAGCCGTGTCTCGCGCTCGCGCAGGCACTGCTCGAACGAAGCGCGCTGCTCGTCGAGCGCACGCCATTCCTCGCAGGCGGCCCGCACCGCGGCCATTGCCTCGGCGAGCGGCCCGCTGGCGTCGAGCATTTCCCGCTGATAGCCGCGGCGGGAGAGCGACTGGAATTCGAGCTGGCCGTGGACGTCCACCAGCAGTCCGCCGAGCGCGCGCAGCGACTGGACTGGCACCGCCTGGCCGTTCAGCCAGGCACGGCCACGGCCATCAGCGCCGACCACGCGTCGCAACTGGCATTCGCCTTCGTGCGCGATGGACTGCTCGTCGAGCCAGGCGAGCGCCGCCGCGTTGTCCGCGAGCGCGAACGTCGCACTGACCTCGGCACGGTCCGCGCCGTGTCGCACCGAGCCGCTGTCGGCGCGACTGCCAACCGCCAGCATCAGGGCATCGACGAGGATCGACTTGCCGGCGCCTGTCTCGCCGGTCAGCACCGTGAAGCCGCGGTCGAACTCGAGCTCGACCGCATCGACGATGGCGAAGTCACGGATCTGCAGGTGTGTCAGCATCGCGGCGCGCTCACGACCCGGATGGCTGGTCGCGCGTGCCGCGGCCCCAGTGCAGCTTCGAGCGCAGGATGCGGTAATAGTCGTGACCGGGCGGATGCAGCAGCGTAGCGCTTACCTTGGCCCGCTCGACGCGCAGCCGCGCGCCCGGCGGCAGGTCGCAGACGACGTTGCCGTCGCAGGCCACCTGTGCCCACGACTCGAACCGGTCGTTGAGCTCGATCTCGACGACGCTGCCGGCGGGAACCACGATCGGCCGGTCGGAGAGGGTGTGCGGCGAGACCGGCACGAGCACGACGGCGTCCAGGCTCGGGTGCAGGATGGGCCCGCCGCAGGACAACGCGTAGGCGGTGGAACCGGTGGGTGTGGCGATGATGAAGCCGTCGCCGCCGTGCGTGTTGACGTAGACGCCGTTGACCCAGGTACGCACCTCGACCGTGCGGCCGGTTTCGCGCTTGGTCACGACGACGTCGTTGAGCGCGAGCGCGTCGACCGGGCGGCCGTCGACGGTCACGTGCGCCGCGAGCAACATGCGGCGCTCGGCGAGACAGCGGCCGGCGAGGGCGTCGTCGACGCTCTCCAGCATGCGGTCCGGCCCCACGTCGGCCAGGAATCCGAGCCGGCCACGGTTGACGCCGAGGACGGGGACGTCGGCCATGGCCGCCATGCGGGCGGCGTGCAGCATGGTGCCGTCGCCGCCCACCGCCACGACCAGCGTCGCGTCGAGGGCGAGTTCGGGTTCGAGGACGGTGTGCACACCGTCACCCGGCAGCACGAGCGACTGGCCGGCCGCCACCTTGACGACGTGGCCCTGCGCGACCAGATGGTCCGCGAGCATGCTCATGACCTCGCCGACGCGCGGGTCGAGCGCGCGACCGGCCAGGGCGACGCAGGTGCCGTCGGAGGAGTGCCTGTCCATAGAGTGGCCTGCCTTTTAGCACGCGTGCGCGCGCCCCGGCCAGCGCGAATCCTGCGCATCGCGGCCGCATGCATTGCTTGACTTGCCGGCAGGGGCGCGGCAACGTGAAGCACGCCCATGAGCGACCCGCACGACGATTCCCTGAGCGATCGCGCCCGGCATCTGCTGCGCGTGCTGGTCGAGAGCTACATCCGCGAGGGCCTGCCCGTGGGTTCCCGCACGCTGTCGCGCGATTCGGGGCTCAACCTGAGTGCGGCGACGGTCCGCAACGTGATGGCCGACCTCGAGGAATACGGGTTCGTCACCTCCCCGCACACCTCCGCCGGCCGGGTCCCCACCGACAAGGGCTACCGCTTTTTCGTCGACACGCTGCTGCGCCAGAAGGCGACGGCGGGTGTCGAAAACGTCATGGACGAGCTGCAGCAGCGGCTGGAACAGCAGGAGGACCGCGACCCCAAGGCCCTGGTGGCCGTGGCGTCCCAGGTGCTGTCGTCGCTCACGCACCTGGCGGGCGTCGTGACGATCCCGCGCCAGCCGCACCAGTCGCTGAGCCAGATCGAGTTCCTGCCGTTGTCCGAGAACCGTGTGCTGGCTGTGATGGTGGTCAACGGCCGCGACGTGCAGAACCGCATCGTGCACCTCGAACGGTATTACTCGGCCGAGGAGCTGCGGCAGGCCGCCAGCTTCCTGAACCAGCAGTTCGGCGGCAAGGAGCTGAGCCAGATCCGTTCGGACATCGTCGCTGAGCTGACGCAGACGACCGAGGCCCTGAGCGGGCTCATGCGCGATGCCATCCGGGTCGCGCAGCAGGTCGTGGGCGAGAGCCGGCGCCAGGGCGAGCCCGAATACGTCATTGCCGGGGAGACCAACCTCATGGAGTTCGCCGAGCTGTCGAACGTCGACAAGCTGCGCCGGCTGTTCGACGCCTTCACGGCCAAGCGCGACATCCTGCACCTGCTCGACCAGAGCCTCGGTGCCGAGGGAGTGCAGATCTTCATCGGGCAGGAGTCCGGCTACCAGATCCTCGACGACATCAGCCTCGTGACGGCGCCCTATGCGCTCGACAACGAGACGGTCGGCGTGCTCGGCGTGATCGGGCCCACCCGCATGGCCTACGACCGGGTCATCCCGATCGTCGACGTCACGGCCCGCTTGCTGGGCTCCGCCTTGAATTCGCGCCGCTAGTCCCCATCCTGCGGGGCGTCCCCAGCCGGCCTGCCTCCGTGGGAGCGCGGGCGACGGGCAGTTTGCGTCGGCAGGCAGGTGAAATGAGCATCCATCCCGAACATGAGTCCGTCCCCGGGGCCGCAGAGGTCGAGGCGCCGGCGCCCACCGAAGTCGAGCGGCTGGCGGCCGAGCTGGCCGCGAGCCAGGCGCAGCTGGCCGAGGCGCGCGACGCACAGCTGCGGGCCTTGGCCGAAATGGAAAACGTGCGCCGGCGGGCCCAGCGCGACGTCGAGGCGGCCCACAAGTTCGGCATCGAGCGGTTCGCCGCCGACCTGATCGAGGTGCGCGACACGCTGGAACTCGGCCTCGCCGCAGCGGCGGCCCCCGAGGCGGCCCGGTTCGTCGAGGGCATGCAGGCCACACTGCGCATGGTGGACAAGGCCTTCGACCGGGCGGGCATCGCGGTGATCGACCCCGCCGGCCAGCCCTTCAACCCGGAATTCCACGAAGCAATGGTCACCCAGCCCACCGCCGACCATCCGCCCGGCAGCGTCATGGCCGTGGTCCAGAAGGGGTTCACGCTGCAGGGCCGCTTGTTGCGGGCCGCCCGGGTCGTCATCGCCCGCGCCCCCGACGTGGCCGGCTGAGGCCGCAAATGACCGCTGCGGCTTGAATTTCCAGGGCGCGACCCTACCTAACGCGCAACCCGTTTCAAAGCTTCCCTTCGGAGCCCAACTCACATGGCAAAAGTCATCGGCATCGACCTCGGTACCACCAACTCCTGCGTCGCGATCATGGAAGGCGGCAAGCCCCGCGTGATCGAGAACAGCGAGGGCGATCGCACGACCCCGTCGATCGTCGCCTTCACCAAGGACGACGAGGTGCTGGTCGGCCAGTCGGCCAAGCGCCAGGCCGTCACCAACCCGCAGAACACGCTGTATGCGATCAAGCGCCTGATTGGACGCCGCCACGACGACAAGGTCGTGCAGAAGGACGTCGACATGGTCCCGTACCGGATCGTGAAGGCCGACAACGGCGACGCCTGGGTCGAGGTGCACGGCAAGAAGATGGCGCCGCCGGAGATTTCCGCGCGCGTGCTCATGAAGATGAAGAAGACCGCCGAGGACTTCCTCGGCGAGCCGGTCACCGAAGCCGTGATCACGGTGCCGGCCTACTTCAACGACTCGCAGCGCCAGGCGACCAAGGACGCGGGCAAGATCGCGGGCCTCGAGGTCAAACGCATCATCAACGAGCCGACCGCGGCTGCGCTGGCCTACGGGCTCGACAAGTCGGGCGGCGACCGCAAGGTCGCGGTCTACGACCTCGGCGGCGGCACGTTCGACATCTCGATCATCGAGTTCGCCGACGTCGACGGCGAGCGCCAGTTCGAGGTGCTGTCGACCAACGGCGACACCTTCCTCGGTGGCGAGGACTTCGACAAGCGCGTCATCGACTTCGTCGCGGCCGAGTTCCAGAAGGAATCGGGGGTCGATGTGCGTCGCGACCCGCTCGCGATGCAGCGCCTCAAGGAGGCCTCGGAAAAGGCCAAGATCGAGCTGTCCTCGAGCCAGCAGACCGAGGTGAACCTGCCCTACATCACGGCGGACGCGTCGGGGCCGAAGCACCTGGCGATGAAGCTCACGCGCGCCAAGCTCGAGTCGCTGGTCGAAGACCTCGTGCAGAAGACCATCGAGCCCTGCCGCATCGCGCTCAAGGACGCGGGCCTGTCGGTCGGCGACGTGGCCGAGGTCATCCTCGTCGGCGGCCAGACGCGCATGCCGATGGTGCAGAAGCACGTCAAGGACTTCTTCGGCAAGGAACCGCGCAAGGACGTCAACCCGGACGAGGCTGTGGCCGTCGGCGCCGCGGTGCAGGGCGGCGTGCTCACCGGCGAAGTCAAGGACGTGCTGCTGCTCGACGTGACGCCGCTGTCGCTCGGCATCGAAACGCTGGGCGGCGTGATGACCAAGCTGATCGAGAAGAACACGACGATCCCGACCAAGGCGACGCAGGTGTTCTCGACCGCCGACGACAACCAGACGGCGGTGACGATCCACGTGCTGCAGGGCGAGCGCGACCGTGCGCAGGACAACAAGTCGCTCGGCCGCTTCGACCTTTCAGACATCCCGCCGGCGCCGCGCGGCATGCCACAGGTCGAGGTCACCTTCGACATCGATGCGAACGGCATCCTCAACGTCTCGGCGAAGGACAAGGCCACGGGCAAGGAGCAGAAGATAGTCATCAAGGCCTCGAGCGGCCTGACCGAGGACGAGATCAAGCGCATGGTGCGCGACGCCGAGGCGCACGCCGAGGAGGACCGCAAGTTCCGCGAACTGGCCGAGACGCGCAACCGGGCCGATGCGCTCGTGCATGCGGCCGAGAAGGCGCTCAAGGACATGGGCGACAAGGTGTCTGCGGAGGACCGGGCCAAGGTCGAATCCGCCGTTTCGGACCTGAAGGGCGTCCTGAAGGGCGACGACAAGGACATCATCGAGAAGAAGGCGCAGACCCTGGCCGAGGCTTCGGCGCACATCGCCCAGCAGGCCTATGCGCAGGCCGGCGGTGACGCCGGGGCAGCAGGCGGCGGTGCGGGCCCCGGCGCCAGTGCGGGCGGCGGCGCGTCGGGCGGCAAGGACGAAGTGCTCGACGCGGAGTTCGAGGAAGTCGACAAGGACAAGGGCCGCAAGGGCTGACCGCATCGGTGCCACGCGTGGCGACGCGAGTGGCTATGATGCGGGTGAGCCGATGATCGAACCGCCGCGGGTTGCGTAGCCCGCGGCGTTTCTGTGTCACGGCGCGGCATTTGCCGGGACGACGCAGCGACGAAGAAGCGGCAGGCATGGCGAAGCGCGACTATTACCAGGTCCTCGAGGTCAATCGGTCTGCGACCGAGGCCGAGATCAAGAAGGCGTATCGCCGTCTCGCGATGAAGCTCCATCCGGACCGCAATCCGGGTGACGCCGACACGGAGGAGCGATTCAAGGAGGCCAAAGAGGCCTACGAGGTCCTCTCGGACGCGCAGAAGCGCGCGGCCTACGACCAGTTCGGACACGCCGGCGTCGATGCCGCCTCGCGCGGCGGTCCGGGCGGCACCGGATTCGATCCGCGCGACGCGTTCGGCGACATCTTCGGCGACGTTTTCGGCGACATCTTCAGCGGCGGACGCCGCGGTCGCGCGCAGGTGTTCCGCGGCGCCGACCTGCGCTACGAGCTCGAGCTCGACCTCGAGCAGGCGGTGTTCGGCGACACGGCCAACGTCGACTTCGCGACGCTCGCCGAATGCGAGGAGTGCAAGGGCTCGGGTTCCGCCAAGAACTCGAAGCCGACACCCTGCGCCACCTGTCACGGTCAGGGGCAGGTGCGCATGCAGCAGGGGTTCTTCACCGTGCAGCAGACGTGCCCGCGCTGCCAGGGTCGCGGTCAGGTCATCGCCGACCCGTGCAGCCGCTGCCGTGGCCAGGGGCGGGTGCGCCGGCAGAAGACGCTCGCGGTCAAGGTGCCGCCGGGTGTCGATACGGGCGACCGGATCCGTCTGAGCGGCGAGGGCGAAGCCGGCCGCAACGGCGGCCCGCACGGCGACCTCTACGTCGAGGTGCGGGTCAAGGACCACGCCATTTTCGAGCGCGACGGCGCCCACCTGTCGTGCGAGGTGCCGATCAGTTTCCGGACGGCGGCGCTCGGCGGCGCGATCGAGGTGCCGACGCTCGACGGCGACGTCACGATCAGGATTCCGGCCGAGACCCAGTCGGGCCGCGTGTTCCGGCTGCGCGAAAAGGGCATCAAGCCGGTGCGCGGTGGCGGGCCCGGCGACCTGTTCTGTCGTGTCGTCGTGGAAACACCCGTGCACCTGACGCGCGAGCAGAAGGAGCTGCTGAGCCGTTTCGACGAGTCACTGCGTTCCGACCACAAGCACCACCACCCGCGCGAGGAGTCGTGGCTCGACGGGGTCAAGCGCTTTTTCACGAGTCTGGGCGAGTGACCGGGCGGCCGCGGATGACACAGGCACCGAAATCGCTGAACGTCGCGCTGCTGGGCGCCTCGGGCCGCATGGGGCGCAGCATCGTGCCGCTGATCGCCGCTGACGCGACCGGGCTGCGGCTGAGTGGCGCGCTGGCGGCGCCCGGCGACGCCTCGATCGGCGAGGACGCGGGCGTGTTCGCCGGCACCGCGCCGTTGGCCGTCGCGATCACCGACCAGGCGCCGCGCGCGCTCGCCGGCGCCGAGGTGGCCGTCGATTTCACGCTGGCGGACGCCTCGATGCGTCACGCGCTTGCCTGTCGCGAGGCGGGCTGCGCACTTGTCATCGGCACGACCGGGCACACCGAGGCGCAACGCCGGGAACTCGAGGAGATCGCGCGCGGCCTCCCGATCATCCTCGCGCCGAACATGAGCCTGGGTGTCAACGTCCTGTTCAGGCTGGCCGAACTGGCGGGCCGGGCGCTGGGTGGCGACCGTTACGATGCCGAGATCTGCGAGGCGCACCACCGCAACAAGGTCGACGCGCCGAGCGGCACCGCGCTCGGTCTGGGGCGGGCGGTGGCCCGCGGGCGCGGCGTCACACTCGAGGACGTGGCCGACTACGCCCGCCACGGCACGACCGGGGTCCGCGAACACGGCCGGATCGGCTTCAGCGTGGTGCGTGGCGGCGACATCGTCGGCGACCACCGGCTGATCTTCGCCGGGCCGGGCGAGCAGGTCGAACTCGCGCACCATGCGCAGGACCGGTCCGGGTTCGCCCGCGGCGCGCTGGTGGCGGCACGTTGGGTGGCCGGCCGGCCGCCGGGCCTCTATTCCATGATGGACGTGCTGGGTCTCTGACCGGCTGGCCCGCGTTCACGCGCTGCCGGATGTCCGTGCCCGCGTGAGCCGCCGCGACGGAATGCGCGTAGCACAAGCCCGGTCTCTCGCGTACAATCCGCTACTTAGCCCGTGAGACAAATCCGCACCGGAGTGAGCCACGCTCAACCCCGGCGGTCGTCGCACGCGCTCGAATCTCGATCGCAGCGCCGGAGGTACTCGTGACGACACCCGCTGTCTTGGCCCTGGAGGACGGCACCGTGTTCCGGGGCGTGGCCATCGGCGCCCTCGGCACGACCACCGGCGAAGTGGTCTTCAACACCGCCATGACGGGCTATCAGGAGATCCTGACCGATCCCTCCTATGCCCGGCAGATCGTCACGCTGACCTACCCGCACATCGGCAACACCGGCACGAACCCCGACGACCTCGAATCGGCCCTGATCCACGCCGGCGGTCTCGTCATCCGGGATCTGCCGCTGGCGCATTCGAGCTGGCGGGCGACCGAGTCGCTGCCCGACTTCCTGAAGCGCCGCAATACGGTCGCCATCGCCGAAATCGATACACGCAAGCTCACGCGCATCCTGCGCGAAAAGGGCGCCCAGGCAGGGTGCATCGCGGCGGGCGATGCTTCGCAGCGCCCCGATCTCGCCGTCGCCGCGGCGCGGCGCTTTCCCGGCCTGGCGGGCATGGACCTCGCCAAGGTCGTCTGCACCGCAGCCCCGTACCAGTGGAACGAGGGCACGAACTGGGCGCTCGAGCAGGGCCCGAAGCGACGCACCGGCCAGCGACTGCACGTCGTCGCCTACGACTTCGGCATCAAGCGCAACATCCTGCGCCTGCTGGCGGACCATGGCTGCCGCATGACCGTGGTGCCGGCCCAGACTTCCGCCGCCGACGTGCTCGCGCTGAACCCCGACGGCGTGTTCCTCTCCAACGGCCCGGGCGACCCCGAGCCGTGCGCGTACGCGATCGCGGCGACGAAAGACTTCCTCGAGCGCGGCGTGCCCCTGTTCGGCATCTGTCTCGGACACCAGTTGCTCGGTCTGGCCGTCGGCGCGCGCACGGTCAAGATGAAGTTCGGCCACCACGGCGCGAACCACCCGGTGCTCGAACTCGCCACGGGCCGCGTGCTGATCACCTCGCAGAACCACGGTTTCGCGGTGGACGAGACGACGCTGCCGCCGAACGTGATTGCGACCCATCGGTCGCTGTTCGACGGCTCGCTGCAGGGCATTGCCTGCGTCGACCGGCCGGCCTTCAGCTTCCAGGGGCACCCGGAGGCGAGCCCGGGTCCGCGCGACCTGACGCCACTCTTTGCCCAGTTCGTCGAAGCCATGCTGCGCAAGGGGGCCCAGGTCCCGTTGCGCAAGACGGTGTGATCGGGCCTCGAGCGTAGACCGCCCGCCGCCCGCCGCCTGCCGCAGGAGCCACTGACCGAATGCCCAAGCGCACAGACCTCGAGAGCATCCTGATCATCGGCGCCGGCCCGATTGTCATCGGCCAGGCCTGCGAGTTCGACTACTCGGGAGCGCAGGCGTGCAAGGCGCTGCGCGAGGAGGGCTATCGCGTCATCCTCGTCAATTCAAATCCCGCGACGATCATGACCGACCCGGACATGGCCGACGCGATCTACATCGAGCCGATCAACTGGCGCACCGTCGCCCGCATCATCGAGAAGGAGAGGCCGAGCGCGCTGCTGCCCACGATGGGCGGCCAGACGGCGCTCAACTGCGCGCTCGACCTCGTGCGCGAGGGCGTGCTGGAAAAGCACGGCGTGGAACTCATCGCCGCCTCGCGCGAGGCCATCGACATGGCCGAGGACCGCGAGCTGTTCCGCAACGCCATGCGCGACATCGGCCTCGAGTGCCCGCGCTCGCGCGTCGCGCACAGCATGGAGGAGGCGCTCGCGATCCAGGCCGAGATCGGCTTCCCGACGGTGATCCGTCCCTCGTTCACGCTCGGTGGCTCCGGCGGCGGCATCGCCTACAACCGCGAGGAGTTCGAGCAGATCGTCGCGCGCGGTCTCGACGCGTCGCCCACGAGCGAGGTGCTGCTCGAGGAGTCGGTGATCGGCTGGAAGGAATTCGAGATGGAGGTCGTCCGCGACAAGGCGGACAACTGCATCATCATCTGCTCGATCGAGAACCTCGACCCGATGGGCGTGCACACGGGCGACTCGATCACGGTCGCGCCCGCGCAGACGCTGACCGACAAGGAATACCAGCTCATGCGCGATGCCTCGATCGCGGTGCTGCGCAAGATCGGCGTCGAGTGCGGCGGCTCGAACGTGCAGTTCGCGATCAGCCCGACCGACGGCCGCATGCTGATCATCGAAATGAACCCGCGCGTATCGCGCTCCTCGGCGCTCGCATCCAAGGCGACGGGTTTCCCGATCGCCAAGGTCGCCGCGAAGCTCGCCGTCGGCTACACGCTCGACGAACTTCGCAACGACATCACGGGTGGCGCCACGCCGGCGTCGTTCGAGCCGACGATCGACTACGTCGTCACCAAGATCCCGCGCTTCACGTTCGAGAAATTTCCCGGTGCCAACTCGCGCCTCACGACGCAGATGAAGTCCGTCGGCGAGGTCATGGCGATGGGCCGCACGTTCCAGGAGTCGTTGCAGAAGGCGCTGCGTGGTCTCGAGACGGGCATCGACGGGCTGACGCCGATCGCGTCGCTGCCGATCGCCGACGACGACGCGCGCAACGCGCTGTTCGAGGAGTTGCGCATGCCGGGGCCGCACCGGCTGCGCTACGTCGCCGATGCATTGCGCGCCGGCCTGTCACTGGAGGAAGTGAACCGGGCCTGCCGCATCGACCCGTGGTTCCTCGTGCAGATCGAGGACCTCGTGCGGGAAGAGGCTGCGGTGGCGGCGACGCCCGGCGGGCTCGGCGCGATCGACGAGCGCCGCCTGCGGCAGCTGAAGCGCAAGGGCTTTGCCGACAGCCGCCTGGCGAAGCTGCTCGGCACGACCGAGACCGCCGTGCGCGAGCGCCGGCACGATTTCGGCGTGCGCCCGGTGTACAAGCGCGTCGACACCTGCGCCGCGGAGTTCGCCACGTCCACGGCCTACCTGTATTCCACCTACGAGGAGGAGTGCGAGGCCACGCCCACGGACCGTCGCAAGATCGTCATCCTCGGCGGCGGCCCGAACCGCATCGGCCAGGGCATCGAATTCGACTACTGCTGCGTGCACGCGGCGCTCGCGCTGCGCGAGGACGGGTTCGAGACCATCATGGTCAACTGCAACCCGGAGACCGTCTCGACCGACTACGACACGTCCGACCGGCTGTACTTCGAGCCGCTCACGTTCGAGGACGTCATGGAGATCATGCACGTCGAAAAGCCCTTCGGCGTGATCGTCCAGTACGGCGGCCAGACGCCGCTCAAGCTCGCCGAGGCGCTCGGCGAAGCCGGCGTGCCGATCATCGGCACGAGCCCCGACTCGATCGACGTGGCTGAGGACCGTGAGCGCTTCCAGCACCTCGTCGAGCGGCTGCAGCTCCGGCAGCCGCCGAACCGCACGGCGCGCACCGAGGACGAGGCGGTGCGGCTCGCCGCGGAAATCGGCTTCCCGCTGGTCGTGCGCCCGAGCTACGTGCTCGGCGGCCGCGCGATGGAGGTGGTCTTCACCGAGGACGACCTGCGCACCTACATGACGCACGCGGTGCAGGTCTCGAACGACAGCCCCGTGCTGCTCGACCGCTTCCTCGACCTCGCCATCGAAGTGGACGTCGACGCGATCTGCGACGGCAAGGACGTCTACGTCGGCGGCATCATGGAGCACATCGAGCAGGCGGGCGTGCACTCGGGCGACTCGAGCTGCTCGCTGCCACCGAACAGCCTGAGCCCGGCGCTGCAGGACCAGATCCGCGACCAGACGCGGCGCATGGCGCTCGCGCTCAACGTCATCGGGCTCATGAACGTGCAGTTCGCGATCCAGAACGGCATGGTCTACGTGCTGGAGGTCAACCCGCGCGCCTCGCGCACCGCGCCGTTCGTCTCCAAGGCGACCGGTGTGGCCATGGCGAAGGCGGGCGCGCGCGTGATGACCGGCAAGACCCTGCACGAGCTCGGTCTCCAGCGCGAGCGCACGCCCAGGTTCTTCTCGGTCAAGGAAGCGGTCTTCCCGTTCAACAAGTTCCCGGACGCCGATCCGATCCTCGGGCCCGAGATGAAGTCGACCGGCGAGGTCATGGGCACCGGCCGCAGCTTCGGTGAGGCGTACGCCAAGGCCCAGGCGGCCTCGGGCGTCACGCTGCCGACGCGCGGCGTCTGCCTGATCAGCGTGCGCGAGCGCGACAAGCCGGGCGCCGTCGAACTCGGCAAGCGCCTGGTCCGGCAGGGCTTCGAGATCGTCGCGACGCACGGCACGGCCGATGTGCTCGAGCGTGCCGGTGTGCAGTGCCGTCGCGCCAACAAGGTGCGCGAGGGCCGGCCGCACATCGTCGACATGATCAAGAACGACGAGTTCAGCCTGATCGTCAACACCACCGAGGGCAAGCAGGCCGTGCGCGAGTCGAACTCGATCCGTCGCGAGGCCGTCGCCCGCAAGGTCACCTATTACACGACCCTGAACGGTGCGCTGGCCACGTGCGAGGCCATCGACCATCTCCAGGAAGTCGACGTCAACCGTCTGCAGGATCTTCACAAGGAAGTTTGGGTATGACGCGCAAGCCTTTGACTTCAAAGGGTGTTGAGCGCCTTCGGGAAGAGCTCAAGCGTCTCAAGACCGTCGAGCGGCCGCGCATCATCCAGGCGATCGCCGAAGCGCGCGCGCACGGCGACCTGAGCGAGAACGCGGAGTACCATGCGGCGCGCGAGCAGCAGGGCTTCTGCGAGGGGCGCATCAAGGAGCTCGAGCACGAGCTGTCGCACTGCCAGATCATCGACGTTGCGCACCTGCCGAAGACCGACAAGGTCGTCTTTGGCGCCACGGTAGCGCTCGAGTCCGAGACCGGCGAGGAAATCTCGTTCCAGATCGTCGGCGAGGCCGAGGCCGACGTGCGGCACGGCCAGATCTCGATCACCTCGCCGATCGCCCGGGCGCTGGTCGGCAAGTCCGAAGGCGACGAAGTCGACGTCGCCGTGCCGGGCGGCACGCGGACGTTCGAGATCGTCAGCGTCCGGTACGTCTGAAGCGTCCGGTACGTCTGAGACGCGCGGCCGCCGTCTATCGGGGCCATCGAGCAGTTCGATCACGCGACCCGGCGTGCCGCGGCACACTGGGCCCCATGGTCACGCGTCCGGCAGCAGGATCTTCGGCTTTTCGGGGTGTGCCCGGTAATAGAGTGCCACGTGGCCGATCCGCTGGACCATTTCGGAGTGCGTGGCAGCGGCCAGCCCGGCGAGCAGTTCGTCGCGCAGGTCGCGGTCGCCCACGCGGGCGCGCACCTTGACCAGCTCGTGGTCGGTCAGGGCCCGGTCCATTTCGGCAACGAGGTTCGGGCCGAGGCCCGGGTTGCCGATCAGCACGACCGGCGAGCGGCCGTGGCCGAGGCGGCGCAGGTGCTTGCGTTGGGCGTCGGACAGCATGAGGCGAGGATCGAGGCTCCGGTGTCGCTGCCCGGTATGATCGTCCAGAACGTCCCGAACCGCACAGGTTTCACTTCGCCCGCCGTCATGCCCAAGCGCACCAAGAGTTCCGCCGCCTGGCTCGCCGAGCACGAATCCGACCCTTATGTGAAGCGGGCCCGGGACGAGGGCTGGCGCTCGCGCGCGGTGTTCAAGCTCGAGGAGATCCAGAAGGCCGACCGGATCCTGCGGCCGGGCATGACCATCGTCGATCTCGGTGCGGCCCCCGGCGGCTGGAGCCAGTACGCGGCGCGGCTGCTCGGCGGCAAGGGCCGCATCATCGCGCTGGACGTGCTCGACATGCCCGCGCTCGCGGGTGTGGATTTCCTGCAGGGCGACTTCAACGACGAGGCGGTGCTCGGCCGCCTGCTGGCGCTGCTCGGGCCGGACAAGGTCGACCTTGTGATGTCGGACATCGCCCCCAACATGATGGGCATCGCGGACGTCGACCACGACCGCGCGATGCAGTTCGTGGAACTCGCGCTGGACTTCGGCTGTCGGACATTGCGACCGGGCGGCGATTTCCTCGCCAAGGTGTTCCAGGGACGGGGCTTCCAGCCGCTGCTCGCCCAGTTGCGGGAGCGTTTCGCATCCGTGAAGTTGCGCAAGCCGAAGGCGTCGCGGGCGCGCAGTGCCGAGGTGTACGTTCTGGCACGCGGATATCGATTGGTGTAGTGTGAAATCAGCCGCGCAGGCGCGCCTGCAGGCACGCGCCGCGAGGCTCACCCGAGGTCTGGGGAATTGAACGATTTGGCCAAGAACGTCGTGCTGTGGATCGTGATCGCGGTCGTGCTCGCCACGGTCGTGAGCAACTTCAGCTCGCGCGGTCACGCGATCCAGGAGATGCCGTATTCGTCGTTCCTGGCGCACGTCAAGGACGGCAGCGTCTCGCAGGTGACGTTCCAGGGCGACAAGATCACGGGCCTGCGCTCGAGCGGCGAGCAGTTCGTCGTCTACAACCCCGAGACCGACAACTCCGCGCTGATCGGCACGCTGCAGCAGAGCGGCGTCACGTTCAGCGCCGCCCCGCCGGAACGCCAGTCGTTCCTGCTGCAGCTCTTCGTCTCCTCGTTCCCCATCCTGTTGCTGATCGGCGTCTGGGTTTACTTCATGCGCCAGATGCAGGGCGGTGCCGGCGGGCGCGGTGCGATGTCGTTCGGCAAGAGCCGGGCACGGCTGCTCAACGAAGACCAGGTCACCGTGACCTTCGCCGACGTCGCGGGCGTCGACGAAGCCAAGGAGGAGGTCTCCGAGATCGTCGACTTCCTCAAGGACCCGGCCAAGTTCCAGCGGCTCGGCGGCAAGATCCCGCGCGGCGTGCTCATGGTGGGTTCGCCGGGCACGGGCAAGACGCTGCTCGCCAAGGCCATCGCCGGCGAGGCGAAGGTGCCGTTCTTCACCATCTCCGGTTCCGACTTCGTCGAGATGTTCGTCGGCGTCGGTGCCTCGCGCGTGCGCGACATGTTCGACCAGGCGAAAAAGCACGCGCCTTGCATCATCTTCATCGACGAGATCGACGCCGTGGGCCGCCACCGTGGCGCGGGCCTCGGCGGCGGTCACGACGAGCGCGAGCAGACGCTGAACCAGCTGCTGGTCGAGATGGACGGCTTCGAGGGCAACGAGGGCGTCATCGTCATCGCGGCCACGAACCGCCCCGACGTGCTCGACCCGGCGCTGCTGCGCCCGGGCCGCTTCGATCGCCAGGTCGTCGTGCCGCTGCCCGACGTGCGCGGCCGCGAGCAGATCCTCAAGGTCCATATGCGCAAGCTGCCGCTGGCCGAGGACGTCAAGCCCTCGATCATCGCACGCGGCACGCCGGGGTTCTCGGGCGCCGATCTTGCCAACCTCGTCAACGAGGCGGCGCTGTTCGCCGCCCGCGCCAACCGGCGCGCGGTAACGATGGACGAGTTCGAGCGCGCCAAGGACAAGATCATGATGGGCGCCGAGCGCAAGTCCATGGTCATGGACGACAACGAGAAGAAACTCACGGCGTATCACGAGGCCGGGCACGCGATCGTCGGCCTGAACGTGCCCGATCACGATCCGGTCTACAAGGTCACGATCATCCCTCGTGGTCGTGCGCTGGGCGTGACAATGTTCCTGCCCGAGGCGGATCGCTACAGCACCAGCAAGCGCCGGCTCGAAAGCCGCATCGCCACGCTGTTCGGCGGCCGCGTGGCGGAAGAACTGGTCTTCGGCCTCGAATCCGTGACGACTGGCGCGTCGAACGACATCGAGCGGGCGACGGAGATCGCGCGCAACATGGTCACCAAGTGGGGCCTGTCGGACAAGCTCGGCCCGCAGACGTATGCGGAGGAGGAGGGCGAGGTGTTTCTCGGTCGCAGCGTTACGCAGCACAAGCAGGTGTCCGACATCACCGCGCACGTCATCGACGAGGAGATCCGCCACCTCATCGACGGCAATTACCAGCGTGCGAAGGAAATCCTGACGCGCGACCTCGACAAGCTCCACAAGATGGCCGAGGCGCTGATCAAGTACGAGACGATCGACGACCAGCAGATCGCTGACATCATGGCCGGGCGCGATCCCAAGCCGCCTGCGGACTGGGAAGACCGCGATCTCGGCACGCCGCCCGACGCGAGCCCGAAGTCCCGCGAGCGCCGCGGCGGCGAGGGCGAGACCCCGACGGGCCGCCCGGCGCCGCAGCACTAGACGGCGCGACGCACTGCCCGCACGGCGACGCTCCGGACGACCGGGGCTTTTCTTGCCCCGGCGTAGCGGAGCGAGCCGCCCTCGTTCTGGTATAAATTCTCGATGAAGGCGAGCGAAGCGGGCATTGCGTTTCATGCTCGATTCGCCTGCGGCTGCTTTCAATCCACAGCGGCCCTCTGGAGGGACGTTTGGGCAGTCTCATGGACGAAGCCCTGCTGACCCAGCAGCCCGACGTGCTCGTCGTCACTGACCGCGACGGGCGGGTGGTCCACTGGAGCCATGGGGCGACGGTCGTGCTCGGCCACGCCTTGGCCGGGGCACTGAACCAGCCACTGACGACGCTGCTGGCCCCGGAGGAGGGTGCGCAGGCGTCGCGCCGCGCGATATCCACGTTGCAGGACCGCGGCGATGGCCGGGCGGAAGTCGTGGTCCGGCGCCGCGACGGATCGCGGCGTCACGTTGACTTTGTCACGCGACGTCTGCGGGGGTCACTCACGGGGTATGTGCTCTGGGCGGGACGCGACGTCACGCAGCCCACGCTGGTTCGTTCGGCGCGCCATCTGCGCGCACGCTGCGGAGAACTTCTCGAGGCGGCGCCCGACGCGATGGTGATCGTCGACGCCGACGGGCGCATCGTGCTGGCGAATTCGCAGACGGCTGCGCTCTTCGGCTACGCGCGCGAGGAACTCATCGGCTGTCCGGTCGAGATTCTCCTGCCCGACGCGTTTCGCGCCGCGCACGTCGCCCACCGGCGCGACTTCGCCGTCCACCCGCGCACGCGTGCCATGGGCGCCGGGCTCGCGCTGCACGCCATGCGCAGGTCCGGCGAGGCCTTCCCGGTCGAGATCAGCCTGAGTCCGATCCGGACGGCCGACGGCACACTCACTTCGGCCGCCATTCGCGACATCACGGCGCGCAAGGCCGTCGAGCGGCGGCTGCAGGAGCAGAACCTGCAGCTCGCCCAGGCGAACGAGGCGAAGACGAATTTCCTCGCCGGCATGAGTCACGAGCTGCGCACGCCGCTCAACACCATCATCGGCTTCACGGGCACGCTGCTGATGCAGATGGCGGGGCCGCTGAACGAGGAGCAGGACAAGCAGCTGCGCACGGTCCAGTGGGCGGCCCAGCACCTGCTGATGCTGATCAACGACCTGCTCGACCTGACGCGCATCGAGAGCGGCGAGACGCACGTCGAGCGCGCACCCGTGCCCGCGGTCACCGTGGCACGCGACGTCGCGACCCAGCTTCGCGGCCAGGCCGAGGACAAGGGACTCGCCCTCGAAGTGGAGCTGCCGGACGACGAGATCGTCCTGCTGAGCGATCGTCGCGCGCTGAGCCAGATCCTGATGAACCTGCTCGCCAACGCCGTGAAATACACCGACATGGGCGGCGTGCGGTTCATCATGCGGCGGACACCGTCGTGCATCCGTTTCGAAGTGTCCGACACGGGCATCGGCATCCGCGCCGAGGACCGCGAGCGGCTGTTCAAGGCGTTCTCGCGTCTCGAACGCGGCAACGACACGCGTCAGGGCACCGGGCTCGGGCTGTATTTGAGCGCGCGTCTCGCCGCGCTGCTCGGCGGACGGATCGAGTTCGACTCGACCGTGGGCACCGGCAGCACGTTTCGCCTGATCCTGCCCGAGGACTGACACTCTGGTGCACGTGCTGCTCGTCGCGTCGTTGCGGACGGACATTGCGCCTTGCGATCTGCCGGTGCCGTTCGTGCCGCAGGTCGGGGCGTGCATCGCCGCGGGCAGGCAGCGTCGCCGGCGGTAGTGATTCACGTTTCGGTGGCAATCGATCCGGGGTCTCGTCGCCGGCTCCTGGAATGCCGACAAGTCGCCGGCGAAGAGACCCCGGATCGATTGCCACTGAGGGCGTCGGGCCGGGTTGCCCGAGCGCGGGCCCGCTACACTGGTGGCTCGTTACTCACGCCGGCGGTCCACCCGATGCTTTTCCGCTGCCGCGACCGCACGCTCGATCTGTCCCGGCCCTGCGTCATGGGCGTCCTCAACGTCACGCCGGACTCTTTTTCGGACGGCGGCCTGCATTTCGGCCATGCGCGGGCCGTGGCGGCGGGTCTGCGCATGGTGGAGGAAGGCGCCGCGATCGTCGACGTCGGCGGCGAGTCGACGCGGCCTGGTGCCGCTTCCGTCGCGGTGGATGAGGAAATCGGGCGAGTCGTGCCCGTGATCGAGGCACTCGCAACGCGAGTCGACGTCGTGCTGTCCGTGGACACGAGCAAGCCCGAAGTCATCCGTGCGGCGCTGCGGGCGGGGGCTCATCTCGTCAACGACGTGCGCGCCCTGCGTTTGCCGGATGCGCTTGCAGCGGCGGCCGATGGAGGTGCGGGCGTGTGCGTCATGCACATGCTCGGGGAGCCGGGCACGATGCAGCGCGATCCGCGCTATGACGACGTGGTCGCGGAAGTGCGGGCGTTTCTCGCCGAACGCGTCGCCGCGTGCCGCGTTGCCGGCATCCCGCCCGACGGGATCGCCGTCGACCCGGGCATCGGCTTCGGCAAGACCACGGCACACAATCTCGAACTGCTGCGTCACCTCGACGCCTTCACCGGGCTCGGCGGCCCGCTGCTCGTGGGCGTCTCGCGCAAGTCGCTGATAGGTATGATCACCGGGCGACCCGCGCCGGAGCGTGTCGTCGGCAGTGCGGCCATGGCCGCCTTGAGCGTGGAGCGCGGCGCGAGGATCATCCGCGCTCACGACGTCGCGGCGACGGTCGACGCGGTCAAGGTGGCGGTGGCGCTGGCGGGCTGAGCGCGGACGGGGACGGCGAGGGCGTCGCGTGGCGCCACCGGCACGAGGAGCGAACACGATGGGCAGGAAGTACTTCGGCACCGACGGCGTGCGTGGCCGCGTCGGCGAGCATCCGATGACGGTCGAGTTCGCGCTGCGGCTCGCGAGCGCGGCGGCGCGCGTGCTGGCACCGGAGGGTGGCACGGCGCTGGTCGGCAAGGACACGCGGCTGTCAGGCTACATGTTCGAGGCCGCGCTCGAAGCCGGTTTCGTCGCGGCCGGCGTCGACGTGCAGCTCATCGGTCCGTTGCCCACACCGGGTATCGCCTACCTGACGCGGGAGCTCGATTGCCGGTTTGGCGTCGTCATCAGCGCGTCGCACAACCTGTACGAGGACAACGGCATCAAGTTCTTCGACAGCCAGGGCAGCAAGCTGTCCGACGAACTCGAGCAGCAGATCGAGTCCTGGCTCGACGAGCCGGCGCTGACGCGCGATTCGATGCATCTGGGCAAGGCCGCACGCGTCGACAAGTCGCGCGTGGTGTACCAGCGGTTCTGCGCGTCCGCGCTGCCGGAGGGCATGGACCTCTCGGGGCTCAAGATCGTCGTCGACTGCGCAAACGGCGCGGCCTACAAGGTCGCGCCGCGCGTGCTCGCCGACCTCGGCGCCGAGATCATCCCGATCGGTTGTTCGCCGAACGGCCGTAACATCAACCTGCGCTGCGGCTCGACGGCGCCCGAGCTGCTGCAGGCCACGGTCTCGGGCGTGCGCGCCGACGTGGGTATCGCGCTCGATGGCGACGGCGACCGGCTGGTGATGGTCGACCACCTCGGGCGGATCGCCGACGGCGATCAGTTGCTGTACGTGATCGCTTCGGACCGCCAGCGCATGGGGACGCTGCGTGGGCCCGTCGTCGGCACGGTCATGAGCAATCTGGGGCTCGAGCAGCAGTGCCGGGCGGAAGGCATCGAGTTCCTGCGCGCCAAGGTGGGCGATCGCTACGTGCTGGCCATGCTCAGGGAGCGAGGCGGCGTGCTCGGGGGCGAAACCTCGGGGCACCTGCTGTGCCTGGACCGTACGACCACGGGTGACGGCCTCGTGAGCGCGCTCGAGGTGCTCGCCGTGATGAAACGCAGCGGCCGGCCTCTGGCGGAACTGGTCGCCGCCATGCCGAAGCTGCCGCAGGTCATGGTCAACGTGCGGGTCAAGGAGCGCATCGACCCGGCCCGGACCCCGGCGATCCAGGCCGCCGTGCAGCGGGTCGAAGCGGCCATGGGCGGCACCGGACGGGTGGTGTTGCGCGCATCGGGGACCGAACCGGTCATCCGCGTCATGGTCGAGGGTGCCGAGGAGGCGGCCGCGTCGCGTTACGCCCACGAGCTCGCCGAAGTGGTCCGCACGGCGGTCTGACATCCGCCCGGCCGAATTGCATTCGAGCCGACCCGCCGCTAAGATCGCGCGCCTTTCGCGGTCCGGCCCATCGGGTGCGCCGGCCGAGTCACCGGTTTCGGGGTTCCCAGCCATGCGTCAGCCGCTCGTCGCGGGCAACTGGAAAATGCACGGGTCGCGTGCCGAAAACGCGAGCCTCGTGAACGACTTGCTCGACCTGTTGCCGGCGGGCAAGCGCGCCGAGATCCTCGTCTGCCCGCCGTTTCCGTACCTGCTCGAGACGGGTCGTCTGCTCAAGGACTCGGGCGTGCAACTCGGTGCGCAGTCCGTCTGCGCGGAGGCGCAGGGCGCCTTCACGGGCGAGGTCTCGGCGGCGATGCTCAAGGATGTCGGCTGCCGGTACGTGCTGGTTGGCCACTCGGAGCGGCGGCAACTCTATGCCGAGAACGATGCGCTGGTCGCCCGCAAGTTCGTTGCGGCGCAGGCGCAGGGGCTGGTGCCGATCCTCTGCGTCGGCGAAACGCTCGAGGAGCGCGAGGCCAGTCTCACGCTGGCCGTGGTCTCCCGACAGATCGAGGCGGTGCTCGCCGTGAGCGGCGTGAAGTCGCTCGGCCATGCCGTGATTGCCTACGAGCCCGTGTGGGCCATCGGTACGGGCAGGACGGCGTCCGGCGAGCAGGCGCAGGAAGTGCATGCGATGATCCGTACCAAGGTGGCCGCGCTGGATGCTAGAATCGGCGGATCGGTCAGGATCCTGTACGGCGGCAGCGTCAAGGCGTCCAACGCGCAGGAACTGTTCGCGATGCCCGACATCGACGGCGGTCTCGTCGGCGGCGCGTCGCTCAAGGCGGACGAATTCGCACGCATCTGCGCCGGCGCAGGTTGACGGACGATCGTCCGCCGTTCGCCCTGAAGGTTGTTGCTGAATGAACTGGCTGCAGACTCTTGCCGTCGTCTTCCACGTGCTGCTCGCGGCGGCGATCGTCGGCCTGGTGCTGCTGCAGCGTGGCAAGGGCGCCGATGCGGGCGCGGGCTTCGGCGCCGGCGCCTCGGGCACGGTGTTCGGCGCGCGCGGCTCCGCCTCGTTCCTGTCGCGGACCACGGCCGTGCTCGCCACGCTGTTCTTCCTGACGAGCCTCGGCCTGTCGTACCTGTTCAGTCAGCAGAAGGCGCCCACCAGCGTCTTCGACACGTTGCCGCAGCAGGAAGCGCCCGCTCCGACGCAGCCGTCGCTGACGGTGCCCGCGGGCGAGACGCCGGCGGCGCCTGCGTCGCAGGCGCCTGCCGGTCCGGGGCAGCCGCCGCAACCCGCTCCGGCCGGGAAGTGAGCGCCGAGGCAGTACGGTCGATCGAACTTGCGGATGTGGTGGAATTGGTAGACACGCTATCTTGAGGGGGTAGTGCCGTAAGGCGTGAGAGTTCGAGTCTCTCCATCCGCACCAGACGGGACGAAGAAGGCGAGCCGGGTGCTCGCCTTTTTCATGCGTGGCACTTACTGCGCTGCACCCAACGCTGTTAGAATTATCGGCTCATCGGACCTCGTCACCGGACTCGCCCGACGCGATGCTCGCCGAATATCTGCCGATCCTAGTCTTTCTTGCGGTCGCGGGCGCCCTCGGTGTCCTGCTGCTCGTGCTGGGTTACCTGATCGCGCCGCACGAGCCCGACGCCGAAAAGGTCTCGGCGTACGAATGCGGGTTCGAGGCCTTCGAGGACACGCGCATGAAGTTCGACGTGCGCTACTACCTCGTCGCGATCCTGTTCATCGTGTTCGACCTCGAGATCGCCTTCCTGTTTCCGTGGGCCGTCGCGCTCGACTCCATAGGCGTCGCGGCGCTTGCCGCGATGGGCGTGTTCCTGCTGGTGCTCGTGGTGGGCTTCATCTACGAGTGGAAGAAAGGGGCCCTCGAATGGGACTAGAAGCTCCGACCGCGAGCGACGCACCCGACCGCGGCGTGTTCACGACGACCGTCGACGCGCTGATGAACTGGGCGCGCACCGGCTCGATGTGGCCAATGACGTTCGGTCTCGCCTGCTGCGCCGTGGAGATGATGCACGCCGGTGCCGCGCGCTACGACCTCGACCGGTTCGGCATCATCTTCCGGCCGAGCCCGCGGCAGTCCGACGTGATGATCGTCGCCGGCACGCTGGTCAACAAGATGGCCCCGGCGCTGCGCAAGGTGTACGACCAGATGCCCGAACCGCGCTGGGTCATTTCGATGGGCTCCTGCGCGAACGGCGGCGGCTACTACCACTACTCGTACTCCGTCGTGCGCGGCTGCGACCGGATCGTCCCGGTCGACGTCTACGTGCCGGGCTGCCCACCCTCGGCCGAGGCGCTGATGTACGGGCTGTTGCAGCTGCAGAAAAAGATCCACCGCACGCAGACGATTGCGCGCTGACCGGACATCGCACCGAGCACCCATGAACCAGGCGCTGGAAACACTCGCCGAGCAACTCTCGGCACGGTTTGGCGACAGGGTCGCGCGCGTCCCGTCGAGCTGCGGCGAGCTCACCTTCGAGGTGGCCGCCGAGGCGCTCGTCGAGGTCTGCACGGCGCTGCGCGACCGGCCGGACGGCGGCTTCGAGCAGCTCATCGACCTGTGCGGTGTGGACTACCTGCATTATGGCCGCTCGGAATGGAACACCGAGACCGCCACGTCACGCGGCTTCAGCCGTGGCGTGAACCGTCACTCGGCCGCGGCGCTCGCGTTCGAGCCCAGCGACGTGACGGCAGCCGGTCGGGTGCCGGGGCTGGCCGGCGCAGGCACGGCGGAGGTCGCGGCCGGCGACGGGCGGCGTTTCGCCGTCGTCTATCACCTGCTGTCGCTCTGCGCCAACCTGCGCCTGCGCCTGCGCGCGTGGTGCACGCCGGGCGAGCCACCTCTCATCGCTTCCGTCGTCGAAGTCTGGAAGGCGGCCGACTGGTTCGAGCGCGAGGCGTTCGACCTGTACGGCATCCTGTTCCGGGGCCATCCCGATCTGCGGCGGCTGCTCACGGACTACGGCTTCCTCGGCCACCCGTTCCGCAAGGACTTCCCGTTGAGCGGCAACGTCGAAGTGCGCTACGACCCCGCGAAGGGCCGCGTCGTCTACGAGCCGGTCAGCATCGAGCCGCGCACGCTCGTGCCGCGCGTCCTGCGCGACGACAACCGCTACGAGCCGGCGCTGAAGGATGCCCCACGCAATGGCTGAGATCCGCAGCTACACGATGAACTTCGGCCCGCAGCATCCGGCGGCGCACGGCGTACTGCGCCTCGTGCTCGAGATGGACGGCGAGGTCGTGCAGAAGGCGGATCCGCACGTCGGCCTGCTGCACCGCGCGACGGAAAAACTGGCCGAATCGAAGCCGTACAACCAGTCGATCGGCTACATGGACCGGCTCGACTACGTCTCGATGATGTGCAACGAGCACGCCTACGTGCGCGCCATCGAGAAGCTGCTCGGAATCGAGCCGCCGGTCCGCGCACAGTACATCCGCACGATGTTCGACGAGATCACGCGCATCCTGAACCACCTGATGTGGCTCGGCGCGCACGGCATGGACATCGGCGCGATGACCATGTTCCTGTACTGCTTCCGCGAGCGCGAAGACCTCATGGACTGCTACGAGGCGGCGTCGGGCACGCGCATGCACGCCACCTACTACCGGCCGGGCGGCGTATACCGCGACCTGCCGGACTCGATGCCGAAGTACGCCCCGTCGCGTTTCCGCAGCCGCAAGGAGATCGACCGCCTGAACGAGGCGCGCTCGGGCTCGCTGCTCGACTTCATCGACGACTTCACGAGCCGCTTTCCCGGCAACGTCGACGACTACGAAACGCTGCTCACCGACAACCGCATCTGGAAGCAGCGCACGGTCAACATCGGCGTCGTGCCCCCCGAGCGGGCGCTGAACCTCGGCTTTACGGGGCCCGTGCTGCGTGGCTCGGGCATCGCCTGGGACCTGCGCAAGAAGCAGCCCTATGCCGTCTACGACCGCATGCAGTTCGACATCCCGATCGGCACCAACGGCGACTGCTACGACCGTTATCTCGTCCGCGTCGAGGAAATGCGCCAGTCCAACCGCATCATCAAGCAGTGCGTCGACTGGCTGAAGGCCAACCCGGGTCCGGTCGTGGTTGACGACAGCAAGATCGTGCCGCCGCGCCGCGAGGACATGAAGGGCGACATGGAGTCGCTGATCCATCACTTCAAGCTGTTCACCGAAGGCTATTGCGTGCCGGAGGGCGAGGCGTATGCCGCCGTCGAGGCGCCGAAGGGCGAGTTCGGCATCTACATGATCTCGGACGGAGCCAACAAGCCGTACCGCGTGAAGTGCCGCGCGCCGGGGTTCCCGCACCTCGCGGCGCTCGAGGAAATGACGAAGGGTCACATGCTGGCCGACGTGGTCGCGGTGATCGGCACCCTGGACATCGTGTTCGGAGAGATCGACCGATGAGCGAAGCCCATCATCATCCGCACGACACGGGCGAGGCGCTCTCCGCGCACGTGCGCGAGGAGATCGACCGCTGGCTCGCGAAATTCCCGCCGGACCGCCGGCGCTCCGCGGTCATCGCCGCGCTGCACGCCGTGATGCACGAAAAAGGGCACCTGCCGACCGAGTCGATGGATGCGGTGGCCGGGTACCTCGGCATCCCGCCGATCCAGGTCTACGAGGCCGCCACGTTCTACTCGATGTTCGAGACCAGGCCCACCGGCCGTCACCACATCTCGGTGTGCACGAACATCTCCTGCATGCTGTGCGGCGGCGAGTCGATCCTCGAGCACATCCAGCGCCGCCTCGGCATCAAGGTCGGCGAGAGCACGCCGGATGGCCGCTTCTATCTCAAGCAGGAAGAGGAATGCCTCGCGGCCTGCAACGGCGCGCCGATGATGATGGTCAACCACGTCTACTTCGAGAACCTGACGCCCGAGAGGGTCGACCGGATTCTCGACGACCACAAGTAGCCGGACAGGAAACGAGCAGGAGCCCCGCGCGTGGCCGACTGGAATTCTTCGTTGAACCTCGTCTGCTTCGAGCCGCTCGGGCACGAGCGCTCGTGGGAACTCGCGACGTACCTGAAGATCGGCGGCTACGACGCCTGGAAGAAGATCCTCGCGGAAAAGCCGCCACGCGAACAGGTGATCGAGGCCGTGAAGGCTTCCGGCCTGCGCGGCCGGGGCGGTGCAGGCTTCCCGACCGGGTTGAAGTGGTCGTTCATGCCGCGCAATTCACCCGTGCAGAAATACATGGTCTGCAACTCCGACGAATCGGAGCCCGGCACCTGCCACGACCGCGACATCCTGCGCTACAACCCGCACGCCCTGATCGAGGGCATGGCGATCGGCGGCTATGCCACCAATTCGACAGTGGGCTACAACTACATCCGCGGCGAGTTCATGGCCGAGCCGATCCCGCGGTTCGAAGCGGCGCTCGCCGAGGCCTACGCGGCGGGGCTGCTCGGCAAGGACATCCAGGGTTCGGGCGTCGACTTCGACCTGTACACGTTCGTGGGCGCGGGCGCCTACATCTGCGGCGAGGAGACGGCGCTGCTCGAGTCGCTCGAAGGCAAGCAGGGCCGGCCACGCTTCAAGCCGCCGTTCCCGGCCAACTTCGGTCTGTTCGGCAAGCCCACCACGATCAACAACGCGCAGAGCTACGCCTCCGTGCCAACCATCATGCGCAAGGGCCCGGACTGGTTCGCCGGCCTGGGGCCGCCCAACTCGGGCGGTACGGTGATCTTCTCGGTGTCTGGTCACGTCGCGAAGCCCGGCAACTTCGAGTTGCCGCTCGGCATCCCGTTCGCGGACCTGCTCGCGATTGCGGGCGGCATGCGCGACGGCCGCCGGCTCAAGGCCGTGATTCCCGGTGGCTCATCGGTGCCGGTGCTGCCGGCGGCCGCCATCATGGCGGCCAACATGGACTACGACTCGCTCAAGAAGGCGGGCTCGTCGCTCGGGTCGGCGGCAGTCATCGTCATGGACGAGACCACCTGCATGGTGAAGGCGCTCGAGCGCCTCTCGCGCTTCTACTACTCCGAGTCGTGCGGGCAGTGCACGCCGTGCCGCGAGGGCACCGGCTGGCTCAACCGCACACTGAAACGGATCCTGGCGGGGCAGGGACGGCAGGCCGATGTCGACATGCTCGTCGATGTCGCCAACAAGATCGAGGGTCACACGATCTGCGCGCTCGGCGACGCAGCCGCGTGGCCGGTGCAGAGCTTCATCCGTCATTTCCGGCACGAGTTCGAGTATTTCGTCGAGCACGGCCACAGCATCGTCGAGGCCCGGCGGGCCGCCGCCTGATCGAGCACCATGAGCGAAGATCTGGTCAACATCGAAGTCGACGGCGTGCCGATGAAGGCGCGCAAGAACGCCATGATCATCCAGGTGACGGATGCGAACGGAGTGCAGGTCCCGCGCTTCTGCTACCACGAAAAGCTGAGCGTTGCGGCCAACTGCCGCATGTGCCTCGTCGAGGTCGAGAAGGCGCCGAAGCCGCTGCCGGCCTGTGCCACGCCGGTGGCCGAGGGCATGAAGGTCTTCACCAAATCGCCCCGGGCCATTTCGGCGCAGAAGGCGGCGATGGAATTCCTGCTGATCAACCACCCGCTCGACTGCCCGATCTGCGACCAGGGCGGCGAGTGCGAGCTGCAGGACCTCGCCGTGGGGTTCGGTCGCGACATCTCCCGCTACACCGAGCGCAAGCGCGTCTTCCGGGACCAGAACCTCGGTCCGCTCGTGTCGACGGACATGACGCGCTGCATCCACTGCACGCGCTGCGTGCGCTTCGGCCAGGAAATCGCCGGGGCGCCCGTGCTCGGCACGATCGGCCGCGGCGAGATGACGCAGATCTCGACGTACATCGAGCAGAGCATCGATCACGAGCTGTCGGCGAACATCATCGACCTCTGCCCGGTCGGCGCCCTCAACAACAAGCCTTACCGCTATCGTGCCCGCGCCTGGGAAATGACGCAGGCTCCGCTGGTGTCGCCGCACGATTGCCTCGGCACGAACCTGCACGGGCACGTGCTGCGCGGGCGCGTGATGCGCGTCGTGCCGCGCGCCAACGAAGCGATCAACGAAACCTGGATCGCCGACCGCGACCGCTTCAGCTACGAGGGTTTCTACGCCGCGGACCGCGCGACCAGGCCGATGGTCAGGAAGGGTGACGCCTGGCGCGAAGTCGACTGGGAAACCGCGCTGGAGGCGGCCGCCAACGGCCTGAAGCGGGTCGTGACGGAAGCGGGCCCGGACCAGGTGGGGTTCCTCGCATCGCCGATCTGCACGCTCGAAGAACTGGCGCTCACCGCCAAAGTCGCCCGCGGGCTCGGCACGAACAACCTCGATCATCGCCTGCGCCGCGTCGATTTCCGCGACCAGGCCAACGATCCGGTGACACCCACGCTCGGCTGCGCGATCGCCGAGCTCGAACAGGCCTCGGCCGTGCTCGTCGTCGGCTCCAACCTCCGCAAGGAAGTGCCGCTCATCGCGCACCGCCTGCGGCAGGGCGCGGTGCGACGCGGAGCGAAGATCGCATTCGTCAACCCGCAGCCTGTCGACCTGCGCTTCCCCGTCGTTGCGCAACTGACCAGCAACGGGCTCGGCATGGCGCAGCATCTGGCGGCGGTGCTTGTGGCCTCGCTGCGGGCGCAGGGCAGGCCGGCGCCGGGCAACGTCGCGGCGTCGCTCGAAGGCATCGTGCCGACGGCGCAGCACGCAGCGGTCGCGGCGGCATTCGCCGCCGGCGGACTCAAGGTTGTGCTGCTCGGGGCGCTCGCCGAACGGCATGCGGCGTACTCGGAGATCCGGGCCCTGGCGCTGGCGCTGGCCCATGCCACGGGCGCGAAGCTCGGCTATCTGCCCGAAGGCGGCAACGGGGTCGGCGCCGCGCTCGCGGGCGTGCTGCCGCACCGTGCCGCGGGCGGCGTCCCGGTGCCGAACGCCGGTCTCAGCAGCGCGGAAATGCTCGCGGCCCGGCTCAGGGCCTACGTCATGGTCGGCGGCATCGAGAACGCCGACCTGGCCCCGGCGACCGCCACGTCGGCATCGCTGCGTGGCGCACAGTGCGTCGTCGCGGTCACTCCGTATGCCAGCGAGGACATCCGCGCGGTCGCGACGGTCATCCTGCCGAGCGCGGTGTTTGCGGAGACTTCGGGCACCTGGATCAATGTCGAAGGCCGCTGGCAGAGCGTGCCGGGCGCGGCCCGTCCGGCCGGCGAGGCGCGGCCCGCCTGGAAGATCCTGCGTGTGCTGGGCAACCTGCTCGGGCTCGCCGGTTTCGATCAGGCCAGTTCCGAAGAGGTACGCGACGAGTTGCGTCACGCGCTCGAGACGGCTCACGGCGGCGTGGCGCCCGTCGGCTCGTTCACGCCCGGGCGTCTCGCCGCAATGGACGTGACGCGCGCGGTCGGGATCTATCGCGTCGATGCCATCGTGCGGCGTTCGGCGCCACTGCAGGCGACGCCGGACGGTCTGGCGGCCGTGGCAGCGCAGGGCGGTGAAGCATGATCGACGCCATCGTCTCGCTGTGGACCGCGCAGCCCGAGTGGCTGCGCGCGACCGTCGTGTCGCTGGCGCAAATTCTCGTGATCACGATCACGGTGATCCTGTGCGTCGCCTACATGACGTTCGCCGAGCGCAAGATCATCGGCTACATGCAGCGACGCATCGGCCCGAATCGCGTCGGCCCCTACGGGCTGCTGCAGCCGTTCGCGGACGTCATCAAGCTGCTGATCAAGGAAGTCGTCGTGCCGGCGCGTTCGAACCGCTTCCTGTTCATCGTCGCGCCGCTGCTCACGCTCACGACGGCGTTCGGCGCGTGGGCAGTGATCTCGCTCTGGCCGGGTTTCGCGGTGGCCGACGTCGATGCCGGGGTGCTCTACGTGCTCGCGCTCGCCGGCTTCGGCGCCTACGGCATCATCCTCGCCGGCTGGGCGACCAACTCGAAGTACGCGTTCCTGGGCGCCATGCGCTCGGCCGCGCAGATCGTCGCCTACGAGATCGCGATGGGTTTTGCGCTCGTCGGCGTGGTCATGGCCGCCGGCTCGCTCAACTTCGGCAAGATCGTCGCGGCGCAGTCGGGCGGCCCGGGCAGCTGGTACTGGCTGTGGCTCTTCCCGCTGATGGTCGTGTACTTCATCGCCGGCGTGGCCGAGACCAACCGCGCACCGTTCGACGTCGCGGAAGGCGAATCGGAAATCGTCGCCGGCTTCCACGTCGAGTACTCGGGCATCGCCTTCGCGCTGTTCTTCCTCGCGGAATACGCGAACATGATCCTGATCGCGGCGCTGTCCGCGACGTTCTTCCTCGGCGGGTGGCTGTCGCCGTTCGAAGGCTACCCTGTGGTGGGCGGCATCGGCTGGCTCGCGGCGCCCGGCCTGCACTGGCTGGTGCTCAAGACCTGTTTCTTCCTGTTCTGCTTCCTCTGGTTCCGCGCCACGTTTCCGCGCTACCGCTATGACCAGATCATGAGGCTCGGCTGGAAGGTCTTCATCCCGGTCACGCTCGTCTGGCTGTGCGTCGAGGCGGCATTGTGGATCTTCGAGGCGGGCCCCTGGGCCGCGTGAGGTAGCGAGAGCGTGCGCAGCTTCATCAAGACATTCTTTCTCTGGGAACTGCTGCAGGGCATGCGCCTGACGCTGCGCGAGTTCTTCGCGCCGAAGTTCACCGTGTTCTACCCCGAGGAAAAGGCCCCGCAGTCGTTCCGCTACCGCGGCGTGCACGCGCTGCGCCGTTACGCGAACGGCCAGGAGCGCTGCATCGCCTGCAAGCTGTGCGAGGCGGTCTGCCCGGCGCTCGCCATCACGATCGAGTCGGACGTGAGCGCCGACGGCACGCGCCGCACGACCCGCTATGACATCGACCTGTTCAAGTGCATCTACTGCGGCTTCTGCGAGGAAGCCTGTCCGGTCGATGCCATCGTGGAAACGCGGATCCACGAGTACCACATGGAGAACCGCGGCGAGAACATCATGACCAAGGACAAGCTGCTGGCGATGGGCGAGCGCTACGAGGCCATGATCGCCGCGGACAAGGCCGCCGACGCGCGGTACCGCTGACCACCGGCCGAGGCGTCACCCAGCATGATCGTCAACGTCCTCTTCTACGTGTTCGGCGCGATCCTGGTCGTGACCGCGCTCGGCGTCATCACCGCACGCAACCCGGTACACTGCGCGCTGTTCCTCGTCGCCGCGTTCCTCAACAGCGCCGTGATCTGGCTGCTGCTCGAGGCGGAGTTTCTGGCCGTCACCCTGATCGTCGTCTACGTCGGCGCGGTCATGGTGCTCTGGCTGTTCGTCGTCATGATGCTCGACATCGATCTCGCCACGCTGCGACAGGGGTTCACGCGCTACGCGCCGCTCGGCGCGCTCGTCGCGCTGGTCGTCGTGGCGCAGATCGGCCTCGTGGTCTACGTGAAGCGGCTCGGGCTCGACACCTCGACGCTGCCGACGCCGAAGCCCGCGGGTTACTCGAACACGTTCGAACTCGGTCACCTGCTGTACACGCAGTACCTGTACCCGTTCGAGATCGCGGCGGTGATCCTGCTGGTGGCGATCGTCGCGGCGATCACGCTGACGATGCGTCAGCGGCCGGGGCAGAAGGTTCAGGACGTCGGCCGGCAGGTGGCGGTGCGCGCGAAGGACCGCCTGCGGGTGGTCAGCATGGACGCGGAGGCGAAGCAGTGATTCCCCTGTCCCACGTGCTGCTGCTGTCGGGCATTCTCTTCAGCCTGAGCGTCGCCGGCATCTTCCTGAACCGCAAGAACGTGCTGCTGCTGCTCATGTGCATCGAGCTGATGCTGCTGTCGGTGAACTTCAACTTCATCGCCTTTTCACACCACCTCGGCGACCTCGCGGGCCAGGTGTTCGTGTTCTTCATCCTGACCGTGGCCGCGGCGGAATCCGCCATCGGCCTCGCGATCCTGGTCGTGCTGTTCCGCGAGCGGCGCACGATCGACGTCGACGACCTCGACAAGATGCGGGGCTGAGCCGTGGAACAGACGCTCCTCACCATCGTCCTGGCCCCGCTGGCGGCCTCGATCGTCGCCGGCCTCTTCGGGCGGCAGATCGGCCGTACCGGGGCCCACCTGCTCACGATCGCGGGCGTCGCGCTCTCCTGCGCGCTGTCCTTCCAGATCCTGCGGGGCCTGCTGCAGGGTGCTGCGGCATTCGACGGCCCGGTGTACACCTGGCTGGTCAGCGACGGCATCCGCATGGAGGTCGGCTTCCTCGTCGACCGCCTCTCGGCGCTCATGATGTGCGTCGTGACCTTTGTGTCGCTGATGGTTCACGTCTACACCATCGGCTACATGCGCGACGACCCGGGCTACACGCGGTTCTTCAGCTACATCTCGCTGTTCACGTTCTCGATGCTCATGCTCGTGATGTCGAACAACCTGATGCAGCTGTTCTTCGGCTGGGAAGCCGTGGGCCTCGTGTCGTACCTGCTGATCGGGTTCTGGTACACGCGGCCGTCGGCGATCTTCGCCAATCTCAAGGCGTTCCTCGTCAACCGCGTGGGCGACTTCGGGTTCCTGCTCGGCATCGCCGGCATCGTCCACATGACGGGGTCGCTGCACTACGCGGACGTCTTCGCGCAGGCTGACCGGATCTCGGCGGCGACGTTCGAGATCATCCCGGGGCACGTCTGGCAGGCGGCGACGGTCGTCTGCATCTGCCTGTTCATCGGCGCGATGGGCAAGTCGGCCCAGGTGCCACTGCACGTCTGGCTGCCAGACTCGATGGAAGGTCCGACGCCGATTTCGGCGCTGATCCATGCCGCGACGATGGTCACCGCGGGCATCTTCATGGTCGCCCGCATGTCGCCGCTGTTCGAGTTGTCCGAGGCCGCGCTCAGCTTCGTGCTGGTGATCGGCGCGACGACCGCGCTGTTCATGGGCTTCCTCGGCATCGTCAACAACGACATCAAGCGCGTCGTGGCGTACTCGACGCTGTCGCAGCTGGGCTACATGACCGTGGCGCTCGGCGTGTCGGCCTATGCCGGCGCGATCTTCCATCTCATGACGCACGCGTTCTTCAAGGCGCTGCTGTTCCTCGCGGCGGGTTCGGTCATCATCGCGATGCATCACGAGCAGGATATGCGCAGGATGGGCGGGCTGCGCAAGTACATGCCCGTCACCTACTGGACTGCGCTGCTCGGCACGCTGGCGTTGATCGGGTTTCCGGGCTTCTCGGGTTTCTTTTCGAAGGATGCGTTGATCGAGGCCGTGCACGCCTCGCGCATCCCGGGCGCGGGCTACGCGTATTTCTGCGTTGTCGCGGGCGTTTTCGTGACCGCGTTCTATTCGTTCCGGCTGGTGTTCATGACGTTCCACGGCCCGGAGCGGTTCGTGACGGGCGGTCATCATCACGCGGCGGCGGAGGGCACGCACGTCGCCACCGACGCCGATGCGGGTCACGAGCCCGACGCGGCCGGGAGTGATCACGGGCACGACGCGCATGACCACGGCACTCATGGCCACGGCGGCCCGCCGCAGGAGAGCCCGTGGGTCGTCACGCTGCCGCTGGTGCTGCTCGCGATCCCGTCGGTGATCATCGGCTGGTTCACAATCGAGCCACTGCTGTTCGGCGGCTATTTCGGCGACGCGATCCGCGTGGCCGAGGTGCACGACGTGCTCGGTCACCTGCGCGAGGAGTTCCACGGGTCCGCTGCATTCGTGCTGCACGGCCTGACCGGGCTGCCGGTGCTGCTGAGCCTGGCAGCCGTGGCACTCGCGTGGTTCCTGTACCTGAAGCGCCCGGACGTCGCCGAGACCCTCCGCAACCGGGCCGGGGCGCTCTACACGCTGCTCGTCAACAAGTACTACTTCGACTGGTTCAACGAGAAGGTCATCGCGGCCGGTAGCCGTGCGCTTGGCCGGGCGCTCTGGCAGGGCGGGGACGTCGCGGTGATCGACGGTGCGGCGGTCAACGGCTCGGCGCGGCTCGTGGGGTGGGTGGCCAATGTCGCCCGGGGCCTGCAGTCCGGTTATCTCTACCACTATGCCTTCGCGACGATCATCGGGCTTTCGGTCCTGCTCGCGTGGCTCCTCCTGCGAAGCTGATACAACGACATGCAAGCTGACTGGCCCATCCTGAGCGTGCTCGTCTGGCTGCCGATCGCGGCGGGCGTGCTGCTGCTGCTCGTCGGCGAGCGCAACGCGTCCATCGGGCGCTGGCTCGCGCTGGCGGTGACCGTGGCGACCTTCGTCGTGAGCGTGCTGCTCTGGCGCGGTTTCGACGCCTCGACCGCCGCGATGCAGTTCGTCGAGACCCAGCCGTGGATCGGCGCCTTCAACGCCTGGTACTCGCTCGGCGTCGACGGCATCTCGATGCCGCTGATCGTGCTGACGGCGTTCGTCACGCCGCTGGTCGTGATCGCCGGCTGGAGCGTGATCGACAAGCGCCCCACGCAGTACCTCGCGGCGTTCCTGCTGCTCGAGGGCCTGATGATCGGCGTGTTCGCCGCCACCGACGCGCTGCTGTTCTACGTGCTCTGGGAAGCCATGCTGATCCCGATGTTCGTGATCATCGGCGTGTGGGGCGGCCCGCGACGCGTGTATGCGACCGTCAAGTTCTTCCTGTACACGTTCCTGGGCTCCGTGCTGATGCTCGTCGCCCTGATCTACCTGTACCTCCAGGGTGGCAGCTACTCCATCGCCGACCTGCAGGCGATGCCGCTGACGCTGCGCGAGCAGGTGCCGATCTTCCTGGCGTTCTTCCTCGCCTTCGCCGTCAAGGTGCCGATGTGGCCGGTGCACACGTGGTTGCCCGACGCCCACGTCGAGGCGCCGACCGGCGGCTCGGTGATCCTGGCGGCGATCATGCTGAAGATGGGCGGTTACGGCTTCCTGCGTTTCAGCCTGCCGATCACCCCGGACGCGGCGCATCAGCTCGACTGGCTGGTCATCCTGCTGTCGCTCGTCGCGGTCGTCTACATCGGCTTCGTCGCGCTCGTGCAGCAGGACATGAAAAAGCTGATCGCGTACTCGTCGATCGCGCACATGGGCTTCGTGACGCTCGGCTCGTTCATCGCGTTCGAGATCGTCCGGGTCACCGGCAACACGCACGGCGCCGCGATGGGGCTCGACGGTGCGATGGTGCAGATGGTGTCGCACGGCCTGGTCTCGGGCGCGCTGTTCCTGTGCATCGGCGTGCTCTACGACCGCATGCACAGCCGGCAGATCGCGGACTACGGCGGCGTGATCAACACCATGCCCGTCTTCGGCGCCTTCATGGTGCTGTTCGCCATGGCCAATGCCGGCCTGCCGGGCACCTCCGGTTTCGTCGGCGAGTTCCTCGTCATCCTGTCCGTCTTCAACGCGAGCTTCATCTACGCGGCGCTGGCGGCGATCACGCTGATCCTCGGCGCGGCCTATACGCTGTGGCTGGTCAAGCGCGTCGTGTTCGGTCCGGTCGGCAATGACCACGTCGCGGCGCTGCAGGACCTGAACGGCCGCGAGTTCCTGGTGCTCGGCGTGCTGGCCGTCGCCGTGCTCGCGCTGGGCCTGTGGCCGGCACCGCTGCTCGACGCGATGCGCCCGACGATCGAGCAACTCGTGTCGCAGATGATGATGACGAAGCTCCAGGAATTCCCGCAGCCATGAACCCGGCATCGATTACCAGGCTGGACCTCACGCTCGCCGCGCCCGAGATGTTCGTGCTCGCGGCGGTGTGCGTCGTGCTGCTCGTCGACCTGTTCGTCGACGACCGCCGGCGGTGGATCACCTTCGTGCTGTCGCTGGTCACGCTCGCGGGCGCGTCCTGGGTCACGAGCACGACCGGCTTCGGCGAACGCACGGTCGGCTGGTTCGGCGCCTACGTCGCCGATCCGCTGTCGAGCCTGCTCAAGCTCGTGGCCTACGGCGCCGTCGCGGTCGCGTTCCTGTACGGCTACGGCTACCTGCAGGTGCGGCGCATCCTCAAGGGCGAGTACTTCGTGCTCGGCCTGTTCGCGCTGCTCGGCATCATGGTGCTCGTGTCCGCGAACAGCCTGGTGACGTTGTATCTCGGCGTCGAACTGCTCGCGCTGTCGATGTACGCGATGGTCGCCTTCCACCGCGAATCGGGCGTCGCCGCCGAGGCGGCCATCAAGTACTTCGTGCTGGGCTCGATCGCCTCGGGCTCGTTGCTGTACGGCATGTCGATCGTCTATGGCGTGACGGGTTCGCTCGAACTCGGCGTGGTCAGCGGCGCCGCCGCGCAGATGGAAGCGGGGCAGATCGGGCTGCTGTTCGGGCTGGCATTCATCGTCGTCGGTGTCGCGTTCAAGTTCGGCGCCGTGCCGTTCCACATGTGGGTTCCCGACGTCTACCACGGCGCGCCCACGCCAGTGACGCTGTTCCTGTCGGCCGCGCCGAAGCTCGGCTCGTTCGCCCTGGCATTCCGGCTGCTGGCCGAGGGGCTGGGGTCGACGCATGCCGCGGGCTGGCAGGACATGATTACGCTCGTGGCGGTGGCGTCGATCGTCGTCGGCAACGTCGTCGCGATCGCGCAGGCGAACATCAAGCGCATGCTGGCCTATTCGACCATCTCGCACGTCGGCTTCATCCTGCTCGGCATCCTGGCGGGCACGAGCGAGGGCTACGAATCGGCGCTCTATTACACGATCGTTTACGTGCTGATGACCGTCGGCGCATTCGGCGTCGTGATCCTGCTTTCGCGCGCGGGCTTCGAGGCCGACGCGATCGACGACTGCAAGGGGCTCAACGCGCGCAGCCCCTGGTTCGCGGCCGTGATGCTGATGCTGATGTTCAGCATGGCAGGGGTGCCGCCGTTCGTCGGGTTCTGGGCAAAGCTGGCCGTGATCCAGTCGGTGCTGCACATCGACATGACGTGGCTCGCCGTCCTCGCCGTGGCGTTCTCGGTCGTCGGTGCGTACTACTATCTGCGCATCGTCAAGGTCATGTACTTCGACGAACCCACCGAGCGGACGGCGCTGCAGGGCAGCGGGGCCATGCGCTTCGTGCTGAGCCTCAATGGCCTTGCCGTGCTCGTGCTGGGGCTGTTCCCCGGTGCACTGCTGGCGTTGTGCGCGCGCGTGATTCCGTAGCGGCTGCCAGGGTCTGCTGGTCGTGTGACGAACAGCAACGCAAGACGGCCCCAATGGGGCTGTTTGCTTCGAATGCGTGGGTAGCGGGGCCTGCTACCGATCCAGGCAAGGCTTTCAGACTGCGACTGCGCCGACCTGAGCCGATTCAGGTGAGCAGTGGGTATGGTGTTGACAGTCGAAGGATTTGGTGGTTACCATACCCACCTTGAAAAGTGCCGGCCTTATCCGCGAACTCGAGCAATCGGGCTGGACGTTGCGCCGGACGGTTGGCAGTCATCACATCTTCGGACATGCGACACGCCCAGGGCACATTACGGTGCCGCACCCGAAGAAGGACCTTGGCAAAGGACTCGTGCACAAGATCAGGAAGCAGGCAGGCCTCAAATGAAGTTCACCATCGCCATTGAGCCGGGGACGCGCATGGCTGCCTTCGGTGTCGTCGTTCCCGATCTTCCTGGCTGCTTCAGCGCCGGTGATACAGTGGAAGAGGCCTTCGACAACGTCCGTGAGGCCATCGAAGCTCACTGCGAGATGCTGGCCGAGGATGGCAAGGCGATGCCGCGCCCGAAGCCGATGAGCGACTGGCAGGCAGATCGTGAATACAAGGGTTGGACGTGGGGAATCGTCGACGTGCCGGTCGAGCGATTCTTTGGCCCTGCCGAGAAGATCAACATCACGGTTCCCGGTCGTTTGCTCAAGCAGATTGATGAGCATGCTCGGGCACACGGCGAAACCCGCAGCGGCTTCCTGACCAAGGCGGCGCTCGAAGCGATGCGTCGAGCCTGACGGGGTCCCCATAGCAAAACGACCCCGGAGGGGTCGCTTGCTTTTTCGGGATGGGGTGGCCACGAGGGCCGCCCCGCCTTTGGTTGGCTCTTACTTCGCAGGCTTGGCTACGGGCGTCACCTCGACCGCGAACGCCTCGGTGTACGTCGCCTGAATCTGGTCGCCCACGGCGATCAGCTTGAACTGCTCGGGATCGCGAGCCTTCAGGTCCACCGTGCGCTCAGGGCCCTTCACGGTGATGGTTTGAGTGGCAGCATCGAGCTTGATAACGTCGCCAACAACGGTGATTTGCCGGCCGGCCGCACCCGCAGGCTGCGCGCCGGGCTGGGCGCCTGCTGCGCCTGACGTTTCGGTCTTTCCGACTGTCAGGCCGCCGCCCTTCTTCAGCTCCAGGGCCAGTGCCTCCAGGTACCCGACCATCACGACATCGCCAACCTGCAGCTGGTCGAAGTTCTTGACCTCGGGGCCCGCGGTGACTTGAACCACGTCGCCCTGCGGCGACTTCAACGTGATGCCGCGCGTCGCCTTATCGATCGCCGTGATCGTGGCGCTCGCTTCCACCGTCTGGGCAATGCCGACCCTTCCAGGTTCGCTGGCCGATACGACGTTGCTGGTCTGGGCCAGTGCCGCCTGGCTCAGCGCCAACGTGGAAGCCATGGCGGCAATGAAAATCGAAATGCGCATCGCGTGACTCCGGTTCTTCGAGTGAGGGCCAACCACGAAATTGTATACGTTGCACAACGCAAAACGGCCCCAGAGGGGCCGTTCGCTTCTTCAGGATTGGTAGCGGGGGCAGGATTTGAACCTGCGACCTTCGGGTTATGAGCCCGACGAGCTGCCAGACTGCTCCACCCCGCAATCGAGCCGCGTATTATGCACAGCCAGCAGATATAGGCAAACGATTTCGCATGAGCGGTGTCGGCGCAGCTCGCGAACGCGGGCAGTCATCGAAGCTCGTCTCTGCACTGACCGACGCAGTCCGCGGCGCCTGGACGTGACTCCTGGCTGCACGCCCGGGCGGCCACCCAAACTCCCCCACCCGTGGCCAGGTCAA
>Ga0268298_10000704_pt1 | contig 42456 bp, 34 predicted proteins | sample WWTPWeurt_MetaG_FD_194462 | JGI IMG/M metagenome (GOLD analysis project Ga0268298, IMG submission 194462) | Activated sludge microbial communities from WWTP in Nijmegen, Gelderland, Netherland - WWTP Weurt | ecosystem: Engineered > WWTP > Aerobic digester > Activated sludge | place...
GACTATCTGCTGTTATTTTCACAAATTAAAAACCTTACAAGGCATGGAATAGTAGGTACATTTTGTTTTAATTATTTTAAGCGGAATTTATTGTTGCATGCGTTGCAAACGCATACTTCAAGGCATCCGCGTTGCAAACGCGGACGAGTAGGGGAGTCGGGCCCCCGCTACTTAGATAAGCCTGAGTTTTACGACTCTGGCTTATCTTTTTTTTGACATGGTACAACATAGGTACTACAATTTTACCCTTCCAATCCCCCTACTCGTCCGCGTTTGCAACGCGGATGGATAAAATTTGCGTTTGTAACGCAATAACTAAAAATACTGCTTTCCTATGATACCCCCCTTATTCTTGTAAAGCTTTTCATTGTGCGGTTCTTAATTTTTAGAGCTTTGCTTGACATCTTCGCAATTGTTTTTTTGTTGGACTATCTGCTGTTATTTTCACAAATTAAAAACCTTACAAGGCATGGAATAGTAGGTACATTTTGTTTTAATTATTTTAAGCGGAATTTATTGTTGCATGCGTTGCAAACGCATACTTCAAGGCATCAGCGTTGCAAACGCGGACGAGTAGGGATTCGCGCGAGGGTGAGCGAGTGATATTTAGAAATAGATAATAAAGGCAATGAATTATGGTGTCAGAGGTTGCTTTTTTTAATGGATAAAACCTTGAACATAGATTGTTTTATTAATGATTAAAACACACCAGTCTGAAAACTGGCGCGAGTGAGAGAACAAACAAATTCCTCACTGTCTCTGCACCATCAATTCCTCCTATCAATTCCCCACATTAGTTTTTTGCGTAAGGTGTCGTGAAAATGTTGGTTTTGTAATCTTACCAAATTAACTTTAAATGGAGCGCGTTGCACCGTCATTTCAATCGAAGAATCAATGTTTTCGGAATGGGAATCCAATGAAACCAAAAAGTTTTTGTGCCGCCCTTCAACCTTTAAGGTTAATATATCTTTATCTGAAATAATAATGGGTCGCACATTTAAATTATGAGGCGCTATAGGTGTTACAACAAAATTTTCAGAATCAGGAACTACAATAGGTCCGCCACAACTTAAGGAATAGGCTGTAGAACCGGTAGGTGTGCTTACTATTAAACCATCGGCCCAGTATGAGTTTAAGAACAATCCGTTTAAATAGGAATGTATGGTAATCATACTCGAAGTATCTTTCTTTAACAAGGTAAATTCATTTAGAGCAAAATTTAAGTCGCCAAATAAATTATTGGATGTAGTTAATTTTACCAGGGTGCGGCTATCCAATGAATAATTATCGGTACACAACGAATCTATAGCATAGGCAATTTCACTTTCAGATACGCTCGATAAAAAACCTAATCGACCGGTATTAATTCCCAGTATTGGAATTCCCGATCCTTTAACCAAAGCCAATGTTTCCAATAAGGTTCCGTCTCCACCAAGACTAAATAAAAAATCAATTTTATTTACAATGTGTCGGCTAGCCGAAAAAAGGCTCACTTCCTTACTAAGTTTAATCTTCGCTTTTATTAAGTCGTAAAAAGGCTCATAAATTGCAATTTCAATGGAGGCTTGTTCCAACCTCGAAATCAGCTCTACTACTGCATTCTCATTGAGCTTATCAAATTTTTTACCGTATATACCTACTTTCATGTGTACTTAAATTGGAGCTACTAAATGTAAAAATATTCCTGATTTATTTTGAGCATTTATGGTTGCTTCTATCCGAAATACCAAATCATAGTAAGTTACCAAATCGAGCCCCAGTCCTGTTGAATAAATTAATTTATTGGCAAGCTTATTTTGGCTTTCGTAACTGCTATCAACAACATAGCCTGCATCGGCAAACAAATTTACATAAAAGGCATAATGAAATTTGCTAAATTTTTCGGAAGGCACCCAAGCCAATTTTTGTGTATGTGGTTTTACCAACTGATATTTAACATTGGTCTTAAGTAGCCCGTAATTTTGTCCATCAATTACATACAATTCATATCCTCTAACAAAGTCTGAAAAGCCAAGTCCTCGTTGAACAAAATAAGGTTGTTGTGCATTGGGCGATAGCTTAAGTTTGATTCCTTCTGCCAGGTAAAATCGTTTAAATAAATGGTCGTATCGGTTGTACTGCAACTCGGTTCTAAAAATCGAAAAATCTTCGTCTTTCAAAATTCCAAATCCAACCTGCGTAAGATCTAAAACAGCCACAAATCCCTGCAATGGATAAGGTTTATAATCGCGTTGGTCTTCACGTAATTGAAAATTAATGGAAAAAAACTGTGTTTTAGTTGCTCCTTTGCCCAAATAATTTGGAGCTAAAATTCTTATGGTATCGGCAATTGTAGCCTCATTGTAGCGCAATTCACCGCTGTGCGTGCCGTAAATTCCAATACGGTAGTTGAGTCGAATACGTGCGCCTAACTCCTGACGAACATAACTGTCAGGGTTCTTATAAAATACTTGCTTGTTATCTAATGAGGCATACTGTATTTCGTGGTTGCGTGAATAGGCAAAGGAAAAGCCAAGTCCCAGGTTTTGCTTTTTTGTCAAATAGGGAATATTATAAGCAAATCCATATTGTTCGGCGTATCCCAAGCGAATTCTGAATTGTATGTTTTCTTTTCGGCCTCGAAAATTATTTTTTACTAAGTAAAAACCATAACTCACACGGTAAAAATTTGGATTTTCGAGCCATGTATTAAAATTTCGTTCTGCAATTTCAAAAATAGGGTTGGGCCACAAATACCAGCGTTCTACCACTTTTACATTTACTTGCAAATGCATTGAGTCTATTTGAACAGTATCCACAGTCGCAAAATTAAACAGCGAGGTATTCATAATATTTTGCTGCGATTTTTTCAGAAATTCAGCAAGCGCATTGCTGTTTATGGAATCTCCCTGTTGCAAAGGAATTTCGCGATAAATAATTTTATCCTTAGTTTTTTTGTTTCCTTCGAAGTGAATCGTTTTAATGTTGAACCATTTGTTTGAAATGCTATCATTAGCGAGTTGAGCATAGGAATGAGCGATGCTAAAAATCCATATAAAAAATACTCGTGCATGAAGACGATTCATCAGCAATGCCGCTTACACATTAAGGTAGCTTAAAAAGGAATCGAAACGGTTTTTTAATTCGTTGTCGGCTTCACTTTCGTGGATGGTATTTTTTACCGAATAATTAAACCTGTAAAAGGTTTGAAGTATAGAAGATAAATCAGTGCGGTTAATTTTTAATGTTACTTCTAATTTGGTTGAATCAGTGGGAGAGGAGATGTATAAACTTAAAATTTTAGCATCGTTGCTTTCTACAATTTTCGCTATTTCGGTTAAATAATAATCGTTGGTATTTAATTCCAAAACGATTACTCCTCCTGGTTCTTTCAGCGAGGCCATGTCAGCAAATTTTTCGAGCAAAGTCGATAGTTTTATACTTCCCAAAAAGTGCTCGTTTTTATCGAGAACAGGAATTAACGAAAGTTTGTGTTGTGAAAGCATTCGCAACACTTCATAAAAATGCTGATCGCTAAATACAAAAGGTCGCACCAACGATAATGTATGATTTCCAATAGGATCGTTGGGTGCATTTAAATCAAGAATGTCGTTTTCTGAAATTAATCCTAAAAAGGCAACATTATTTACAATAGGTAAATGCGATACACGCAACTCATCCATCCAAGCTAGTGCTCTTACTCCGGTATCCGAAGTTTTGAGCGGAGGAATGTCGTCAGTCATCAATTCGTGTGCGAGCATAGTAGTTTATTGGTCTTACAAACCTAACGAATTAAATAGAAAGCACAAAGTGATGCATTTCTGTAATTGTTAAACTTTTTAGTGCCAATCAAAATTTTATTTTTGCAAAGTAATTTATGCGCTACTATTTAATTTTTAGTTTTCTTTTTCTTTTTCTGCAAAGCCAGGCACAATTTTTTCAAACCCCTATTCGCTTTTCGGCATTTTATCAAAACGAATATAGTCCCGAATTTATTCAACAAAACCACATCAAGCAAGTAAAAATTACATTCTCTAGTAAAGCCGATAACGAACGTATTAAAGAAAGCCCTAAGCAAGAAATAACATATTTTGACAAAAACGGATTCCCAGAAAGAAAAATTTCTATCAATGCCAACGACAGTACTGAAACGTTTTACTACTTTACTTCAAATCACTTAACCATTTTGCGTGAGTTTAATTCCGGCGGTATCAATACTTTTTATTTTAGTTACGATTCCGCGGCGAATCTTACTAAAGTTGTTCAATGCAAAGAGGAAAATGCAGCTGATACTAAAAACTTTTTCAGATTAAAAAAACAAGAAGTACAATGGCTCGAAACTTATACCTATGAGCAAATTAGCCCTAAACAGGTTCGAAAAAAAATTTCAAACGATGTGGGAGCTGTGTATAAGGAGTCGTTTTTATACCTCAACGAAAAGGGCAAAACACTTGAAGAAAATGAGCGCTTTGTTGTTACGGGGGTTAGCCAGAATTTGCTTTACAGCTATAGCGAAGAAGGTATCATTAAAAGCATCGATTTTGCAACTGATGTGGTTGGAAAATTGGAAGAAAATTTTACTTTTACATACGATAACAAGGGAAACCGAACGAGCGAAACTTTTTTTAGAAATCGAGAGCAGCGCTGGCAAAAAACGTATTTTTACGATGCAAAGCAACAGTTTCCTGAAGCCATAATTTTAAAGTACCCAAATCAAAGTACCTTCTATTTACAAACTTTTAAAGTTGAATTTTACTAAGTAAAAAATATGACAACAGATTTTATCAACCACCTCACTACCGAACTGCAAGCTATTAAAGATGCGGGATTGTTTAAAAACGAACGCGTTATTGTTAGCCCTCAGGGGGCCGATATTAAAGTAAACAGTGGAGCAGAGGTTATTAATTTTTGTGCAAATAATTACTTGGGTTTATCTTCCCATCCCAAGGTAATTGAAGCAGCCAAAGCAGCCCTCGATACCCATGGATTTGGAATGAGTAGTGTTCGTTTTATATGTGGAACACAGGATATACATAAAACTCTAGAGCAAAAAATATCAACTTTTTTAGGAACAGAAGACACCATTTTATATGCAGCTGCCTTTGATGCAAATGGAGGAGTTTTTGAACCTTTGTTTTCGGAAGAAGATGCCATTATTTCAGATGCACTTAATCATGCTTCCATTATTGATGGAGTACGTTTATGCAAAGCAAAACGATACCGCTATGCAAACAGCGATATGAACGATTTGGAAGAACAACTGAAGCTTGCTCAGGCACAGCGCTATCGAATAATTGTTACCGACGGAGTTTTTAGCATGGATGGATACATTGCCAAGCTTGATGAAATATGCAAGCTCGCCGAAAAGTACAATGCGATGGTTATGGTTGATGAATGCCATGCGTCTGGATTTATTGGTAAAACCGGTCGAGGCACGCACGAACACAACGGCGTAATGGGAAAAATTGATATCATTACTGGAACACTTGGAAAAGCATTAGGTGGAGCAATGGGTGGATTTACTTCCGGTAAAAAGGAGGTAATTGCTATGCTGCGTCAGCGTTCAAGACCTTATCTATTTTCTAACTCATTAGCCCCTTCAATTGTTGGGGCGTCTATAGCTGTTATGGATTTATTGAGTGAAACAACTGCTTTACGAGATAAGGTAATGAGTAATGCACTTTATTTCAGAGAAGGTATGACTAAAGCCGGATTTGATATAAAGCCTGGAATACATCCTATTACTCCTGTAATGCTGTATGATGCGAAACTAGCACAAGTATTTGCCGAGAAATTATTGGCTGAAGGTATTTATGTAATTGGATTTTTCTACCCCGTAGTTCCCAAAGATCTTGCTCGAATTAGGGTGCAGATTTCTGCTGCTCACGAAATACATCATCTTGATAAGGCCATTGCTGCATTTACCAAGGTTGGCAAAGAATTAGGCGTACTCAAATAGTATAGGGAACTTAAGATTTCTTCTTAAAAAGTTCTGATTTATCGACCTTTTTAACCGGTGTATTATTTTTTAAAAGTTTCGAAACTGCGCTATAAGGGGCATAAATTATTTCGTCGCCAGTGTTTACTCCACTTTTTATTTCAATAAAATTATTGTCTTGAATACCTGTGACAACTTCGGTTAAGCGTGCTTTTTCGTTAGCCAATACAAACACATACTCTTTAGTTTTTTCTTGTTTCTTAGCAACAGTTGAGGAAGAATTTGATTGATTATTTTCAGATTCTTGAGTTGCAATTTCCGCATCGTTGCTTGTTTGGTTTTTTGCGCCAAATGAACTGGTGTCCTCTCGAGTCGTAACTGCTTGTATTGGAAGAGAAATTACATTGTCAACAGTTTGAGTATGTATATCAACTGTTGCCGACATGCCTGGTCGAAAAGGAGAATAATTTTTTTTGTCAGCAGGAATCAACTCTTTGTAACTCTCTTGCAGAATACGAATCTTCACAGTAAAATTAGTTACCTGATCAGCAGACGAACCTGTGATATTGGCTGAATTAGCTACTTCTGTAACCAATCCGCTAAATTTTTTATCCAAATAGGCATCCACTTCAATATCGGCGGTATCACCCAAACTTATTCGAACAATATCATTTTCATTTACCTCAACATTAACCTCCATTTCATTTAAATTGGCAATGCGCATTATTTCGGTACCTGCCATTTGTGAAGTTCCAACCACACGTTCCCCTAACTCTACATTTAATTTCGAAACCTTCCCGTTTACAGGTGATAAAATAGTTGTGCGTTGTAAATTATCGCTTGCTTCCTTTTGAGAGGCGCTTGCATTTTTTACATTAAACTCACTTGCAGCAACTGTTTGTTTAGCCGCTTCCACATCAGCTTTTGAACTCTCATAAGCTGCTTTAGCTGCATCAAAATCAGCTTGCGAAACAGCGTTTTGTTCGAACAATTTTTTAGTGCGATTAAATACCAATTCGGTATTTGTAAAGGATGATTCAACTTGTGCTTGACGAGCTTTTGAATTAGCTAAATTTGCTTTAGAACTATTAACAGCAGCCTGCATTTTTTCGAGGTTCGACAAGTAAATATCCGGATTAATTTTACACAATACAGTTCCCTTTTTTACCTCATCGCCTTCTTTTACATTTAACTCAACTATTTGCCCCGACACATCCGGACTAATTTTAACTTCTACTTCTGGCTGTACTTTACCACTGGCCGAAACCGTTTCAATAATTTTACGCAAAGCGGCTTTTTCAGTAACAACTTCGGTTTTATCGACACTTCCAATCCAACCAACTTTTTTGGCAATTATGAGCGCAATAATTAAAACAACTGTGCCGATAAAGAGATGCTTTAATTTTATTTTTTTCATGATTAATGAGTCCTTTAATAGAGGTGCAAGCTAATTAAAAAGCAATTGGTTTGCCCTGATAAAAATTAAGTACATTGAGTTTAAAAATGAAATCATATTTCGACTGAGCAAGTTCCGACTCAGCCTTTGTTAATTTATTTTTCGCATCATTGTATTCAACAGGATTCAACATTCCTAGATTGTAACGTTGTTCGCTGTATGAAAAAGATTCACGAAATGCACTTACTGCTTTTTGTGTAGCCACATTTTTTTTAAACGCAGCTTGTGCATCTGAATATGCCTGCTGAATTGATTTGTACAAAGTTTTTTCAGCTGTTTCTAAATTTAACTCGGCACTTAATTTATTTATTTTAGCTCTGTTTATTGAATTTCGAACCTGAAACCCATTGAAAATAGGAATGCTCAAATTAAATCCAAACGACTTATTAAGGTTGTCATTAACTTGTTTTGAGAAAGGAGTTTTTTCATAATTGTTGAGTAAAACCGGACCTAATACTTGCTCATTAGAAGAAGTTATATAGGGAGTAGCTGCTATACCATACATCGGTTCACCCACCATTCGTTGACTAAGTCCCGAATAACCGGTACCATAAGAACCACTCATAGTTAACTGAGGACTAAGACTTCCTTTGGCAATGGAGATTCCTTTTTCGGCACTCTTAATTTTTAAATTAGCACTCTTAATTTCCGGACGATTGGCCAGCGCATTTTGATAAATTGCACCTACATCTGAAAGTGCTTCTGCGCTAATATTTTCAGGTAGTGAAGGGCGTACAATTTTAAAATTTTTAGGATCTTCCAATTCCAACAACTGAGCTAAGTTTAAATAAGACAAATCCAAATTATTTTGTGCAGTTACCACCTGTACTTCTTCATTGGCAGCTTGCGATTCAATGCTTAGTAAATTTCCTTTGGCTGTGCTTCCGGCTTCAACTAACTTTTTAGTACGCTCAACTTGACTTTTAGTAAGCAACAATTGTTTTTGTGCCAGCTCTAAAATTTCGGTATCAAACAAAATTTGTAAATAAGAAGAAGCCACGTATAATGAAATATCGGATATTATTTTTTCTGTATCAAACTTACCCGCAGCCAATAAAAGCTGATTTTGCTTAATGGTATTATAAGCTTGCAAACCATTAAATAAATTCACATTGGCTTGCAAACTGTATCGGTCGGAACGGACTTTTTCGGTTGCAAAATTATTGGTAAAGGGGTCAATTGTTTTACCATAGTTATAGTAATTGGAAGCACCGGCATTAATTGAAGGTAAAAGAGCGGCTTCACTTTGTTGTAAATTCCCTTTGGTTAAATCGGTTGATAAAACGCTTTGCTTTATTTGAATATTGTGCTTTAACGCATGCTCTATACATTGCTGTAAAGTCCATGATTCTTCAGCTTTTGCAGTGAAAGCAAAAATCGGAAATAAGAGTATAAGCAATACTATTTTTCGAAAACTGTGTTGCATAGTGTTTTTTGAATGAATAGCAAATTTAAAATAATCCTTGTACACCATTCGTTAATAATGTGTAAATAGTTTTCTGAAATAGGTTACATTTGAAAAAAAATCCCGATCAAAAATTAGAACGAATTAGATGAAAAAATTAATCCTTGAGGAAGACACCGATTTTCCCGGAATTATTTTGGACAAGGAAGCCGGAATTTTTAAAATTACCGGACGCTCTATTCCTCATGATACATCAAAGTTTTACATACCGGTAATTGAATGGTTTCGTGAGTATTCGCTCAATCCCAACGAGCAAACTGCTTTTGAATTTAAGCTCGAGTATTTCAATACTTCTTCTCAAAAATACATTGCCGATTTGTTTAAACTGCTTGATAAGATGTTTAAAAACGGCTACAAAACGAAAGTAGTGTGGATATATCAGCACGACGACGACGATATGCGCGACATAGGAAAGGAGTTTGATTATATTTTTGAATTACCTTTTGAGTTTAAAGAATACTAAAGCGAAAGCTCGCTTCGTGGGTCCCAAAAGTGTTTGCTGAAATTCAAAATCTGATCATCTTTTACTTTTACACCTTCTTTCTCGAGTAAATGCTGCATTGTATCTGAAGTAGAAAAATGATGTTTTCCCGATAACATCCCGATTCTATTAACTACTCTGTGCGCCGGAACTTTTGGTTTTTGTTGGTGAGCTGCATTCATTGCCCAGCCAACCATTCGTGCAGATTTTGCACTTCCTAAATAAGCAGCAATTGCGCCATAACTTGTTACCCTTCCTTTGGGAATTAAACGAGCTACTTGATATACTAAATCAAAAAAACCAGGCTCCGGTTGCATTGTTATAATTTCAAAATAAATTAAACAACTACAATGTCGTAATTCAACAATAATCCGGCAAGCCCGTTGTGTGAAAATTTTGCCTTCTTAATTTTGTTTTCTTCAGGATGTATTCTGTAATTATAGCTTGTACTAAAATCTACTTTTTCGAGAAGTGTTTCAAAAAATGTTGCATCCAAAAAATTACAATTTTCAAACATTGAACTGCTTAAATCAGCTTGTGTAAAATCGGTTTCGTTTAGGTTGCAATTTGTAAAAGTAGTTTGCTTTAATTTCAACTTGTAAAACGATGCTAAGTTGAGCAAACATCCGTTAAAATTTAAGGCTAACAAAAAGGGGTTGCAATTGCTAAAATCACAGCCGGTTAATTTACAATTAATAAAACGTGCTGTTTTTAAACCGGTATTTTTAAACTTAACCAAACTCATATCACAGTCTTGAAAGCTGCAATCACTAAAGGTATAAGCACCTAGTTCTACTCCCGAAAAATTGCAATTTACAAAGCTGCAATTTTCAAATTCGCAAAGCGTTTTTAATTCATCAGCAAATGAAATTGCTTTGTAGTTTTTATCTTCTATTACTAACATGGTATAGGCTATAAGCAAAAACGGATGTAACAAATTTTAAATCCTTTTTCAGAAAATTTTTTTTCATAAAAGGTTTGTATGGAAAAAGTTTCTATCGGATAATTTTTTTGTGCTTCAGGTGTCCCGCTTGAAAGCTCCGCATATAAATCGGAGCTGTATTGCTGCAAAGTTAATTTTTGTTCTTCAATAATTTCAAGCGTGTAACGGTACAATAACTCGCTATCGGTTTTTAAATGAATGCTTCCACCAGGCTTCAAAATGTTTTTGTAATGCTGCAAGAATCGGGGTGAAGTTAATCGCTTTTTAATTCTGGCAATTTGAGGTTGAGGATCTGGAAAGGTTATCCAAATTTCTGCCACTTCTTGAGGCGCAAATGAAAACTCAATATTTTCAATACGCGTTCGCAAAAAAGCTACATTTTTAAGGTTCGTTTCAAGTGCAGTTTTAGCCCCTCTCCAAATACGATTTCCTTTTAAATCAATTCCTATAAAATTTTTTTGAGGATGATTGTTTGCAAGTCCGAGTGAATATTCACCTTTCCCGCAACCAAGCTCTAGAACAAGCGGATTAGAATTGTTGAAATAAGTTGAATTCCATTTGCCCTTCAATTTAAATTCTGGAATATTTTCAGCATGTTGTATGTGATGAAATACATTCTCAAAATTTTCAATTTCTGCAAACTGTCTTAACTTGTGTTTAGCCATTTCTTTAGCTTCCTAATTTTTAATGAGGCGCAAAAATACAGCTTATTCAATAATCATCTTTTAAATTAATGGGTTAGTCTAAAGTTATTAGATATTTTGCATCAAATTAAAAGAGCTATCAGATTATTCAGTACACTTGTAACTCCATGAAATTCAAAATACAATGACAGAACAAACCTCCGTAGGACAGTACCGGAAATTTAGTTTGTTTAAGTATTCAAAACAGTCTTTGTTTGGGTATAGTTTAACCTTTATGTTGTTGTTGCTTGCCAAATTTATGGGCATAGTAAGTTTCGGCTATGAGCAGTTAATTCTTGTTGCAGTTTGGATCTATGCATCAGTTGGAATTTTTTTATTTTGGATCAATAGTTACACCGAGATTTCTGTAACCACTCGTACTGTAATTACCGTGATTGAATTTGCCAATTGGCTGGCAATTTTTTGGTACACCATATTTTTTCTCAACGAAATACGAATGGTAGCCTTGTTTTTTTCAATCATTGCTTTGGTATTTATGCTTTCACATAGCAATTTCATAACCTCAATTGCTATTACTTTATTTTTTGCGATTACCTATATTATCATCAGTTATATCTGTATTAACTTTTTGCAACAAAAGGGAGATTTTACAGAGCATTTATATTATGTGTTAGTTTTTGTGCCTACCGGAATATATATTTCTTGGATGTCTGAAGTTTATCGAAAACAATTATTAAAATCGCGTGCATCTGAAAAGGCCACTGAAAGCGCAAGAAAGGAATTGCAAAAAATATTTAATGAACTTCGGGCAAACGAGATTGAAATTGAATCAAAAAATGCAGCACTACAAATAAAGCAAATAGAAATAGAACGAATCAACAATAGTCTTAAAGAAGCCAATAGCGAAGTATATAAAAAGAACAGCGAATTAACAGACAGTATTAATTATGCGCGCTACATTCAAAAGGCAATAGTGCCGGGTCAACAAATTATCAAGCAAATTTTTCCGGGAAGTTTTGTTTTTTTGAAACCAAAAGATATTGTAAGCGGTGATTTTTGTTGGACTTGGCAAAAAGATAATTTTGCATGTATTGTAGCTGCCGACTGCACCGGACATGGAGTTCCAGGAGCTATGCTCAGCATGATTGGGGTTTCTTTGTTGAATGAAATAGTAAACATAAACACCATAACTCGACCCAATTTTATTCTCGAAATATTAAAAATGCGCCTCATTAATTTATTCCGCTATGAAAAGAATGGAGCAATTAAAGATGGTATTGAAGTAGCACTTTGTTGCATTGATTATTCAACCAACAAACTTTATTTTTCAGGTTCTAATAATCCACTTTATTTACTATCCGATGGCAAATTAAAAATTATTAAGGCCGATCCAATGCCTATAGGAAATCATAGTTATACCATTAACAAAGAATTTACTAAACATGTAATTGATGTAAAAATGGGAGATTCATTTTACATCTTTAGTGATGGATTTGCAGACCAATTCGGAGGAAAGCAAGGTAAAAAGTACATGTACAAACGTTTGCAGAATTTGTTTTTAGAAATTCATACTTTAGCACCTGAAGAACAAAGAAAAAGAGTAATTCAGGAATTTTATGATTGGAAGGGAATAGAAGAACAAGTAGACGATGTTCTTGTAGTTGGGGTAAAATTACAATAGGAATTAGTTATATTAAACAGAATGTCAGAACACCATCACCATACAGAGCAACATTTTCAGCAATCTGAAATCATAAAGGACATAGTAATCGGAATGGCCGACGGGCTTACGGTTCCCTTTGCATTAGCTGCCGGTTTAAGTGGAGTAGTTGATTCTAACGGCATTATCATCACAGCAGGTATTGCTGAAATTTGTGCCGGATCCATTGCCATGGGTTTGGGAGGCTATTTAGCCGGTCGAACCGAAATTGAACATTACAATTCAGAACTTAAAAGAGAGTACGATGAAATAGTTACTCATTACGAAACTGAAAAAAGGGAAGTGCGAGAAATTTTTGCCGAATACGGATTATCGGAACAATCGCAACATTTGATAGTTGATGAAATGGCGAAGAATGAAGACAAGTGGGTTGAATTTATGATGCGTTACGAACTTGGTCTCGAAAAGCCCGATGAAAGACGTGCCAGTAAAAGCGCCTTGAATATTGGCATCTCTTATATTATTGGTGGAATAATTCCGCTGAGTGGATATATTTTCGCTAACAATCCCGAGCACGGACTTATTTATTCATCAATTATCACGGTAATTTGCTTGTTTATTTTTGGTTACTTTAAAAGTAAACTTACCGGACAAAATGCTTTTTCGGGAGCGCTTAAAACCACACTTATTGGAGTTACAGCTGCTTCAGCCGCATTTTTAATTGCCAAACTTTTCGGTAACTAAAGCAATAATATGGATACTTTTTTTGCGAAGTACAAGTATTTTTTGCTGTTACATTTTGTAATTTTCATCTGGGGCTTTACCGGCATATTAGGCGGTTTAATTAGTATTCCGGCAGTTTCATTAGTGTGGTATCGAATGCTTATTGCAGTAGCCGGTGTAGTTTTATATGCAGGTATCACACAAAGATCACTTATACTCTCCATACCACAAATTGGCAAAGCAATGGCAGTAGGTCTGGTAATAGCACTGCATTGGGTATTTTTTTATCAGTCAATTAAAAGTGCCACTGTTTCTATTGCGGTGGTTTGTTTGAGTTTTGCTACTTTTTTTTCAGCGCTTATTGAGCCACTTTTTTTTAAGCGTAAAATATACCCGTATGAATTAATTTTTGGAATTCTTGTTGTAATTGGATTGATCTACATTTTTAATTTCCAACCAGGGTATTCAGAAGGAATTTTTTATGGAGTTATCTCAGCGTCATTATCAGCTTTGTTTACTGTGCTTAACGGAAAATTGGCACCCAAGTTTGAAGCGGTTGCATTATCGACCTACGAATTATTGGGCGGTTTTTTGGGAATTTCTATGTATTTTTTTCTTAGTTCTAAATTAAGTCCTGAACTTTTTCATGTTTCCACTTCCGATCTCTTTTATCTTATTTTATTGGGAATTGTTTGTACAGCCTTTGCCTTTGTTGCGAGCGTTTTGGTGATGAAACAATTGAGTCCTTACACGGTGGTAATATCAACCAACCTTGAGCCGGTTTATACCATCATTTTGGCCTATTTTATTTTTGGAGAAGAAGAAAAAATGAATGTGCAATTTTACGTGGGGACCTTATTTATTTTACTCATTTTATTTGCCAATGCTTATTACAAACAAAAGAGTAGGTCAAATTGATTGCTTACATTAAAACTTTAAAATAGTTCCTTAAAATTCAATTAATAGTAGCTGATTTTTCTAGCAGTAATATTCCTGTTCGGAGCTAAACGAATAATACTATTTTTGCCAAATGAATTTACAAAACGATTTGTTATTGCGCGCTGCAAGAGGCGAAAAAACCGAAAGAACACCTGTATGGCTTATGCGCCAAGCTGGTCGAATACTTCCTGAATACCGTGAAGTAAGAGCAAAAATGGGAGGATTTAAAGACCTAGTTGAAAGTCCTGAATTTGCTTGTGAAGTAAGCTTGCAACCGGTTGATATTTTGGGTGTTGATGCAGCCATCATTTTTTCGGATATATTAGTAATACCAGAAGGTATGGGTTTGCCTTACAAAATGGTTGAAAGCAAGGGCCCTTGGTTTGAAAAGACAATCAGTAGTGCGCAAGATGTTGACCTTTTGAATGTAGCACAAGCAGACAATGTGCAGTATACCATAGAAGCAATAAAATTGCTTAAACGTGCATTGAATAACCGCGTTCCATTAATTGGATTTGCAGGTGCTCCATGGACCTTGCTTGCATACATGGTTGAAGGTAGTGGGTCAAAAACTTTTTCATTGGCCAAGAAATTTCTATACACTCAGCCCGAAACAGCACACAAATTGTTGCAGAAAATTACCGATAGTACAATCAATTATTTACGTGCCCAAATTGATGCAGGAGCCGATCTTATTCAACTTTTTGATAGCTGGGCCGGAATTCTAAGTCCTGTGCAGTATGCTGAATTTTCGCACAAATACATTAATCAAATATGCGAAGCAATTAAACAAAGTCATCCAACTACACCTATTACTGTTTTTGCAAAAGGGGCTTTTTTTGCTTTGGCTGAATTTTCGAAAACGAAGTGCGAAACCATTGGATTGGATTGGAACATGGATGTAAATACATCGCGAATTGCAGTAGGAACCTCTAAAACCTTGCAAGGAAACATGGATCCTTGTTTACTTTATGCCGACTATAAGACGATTAAAAAGGAGACCGAAAAAATGCTCAAGGAATTTGGCGCGCATCGTCACATTGCTAATTTAGGCCATGGCGTATATGCCGATATAGAAAAGGATAAAGCAAAGTGTTTTGTTGATACAGTGAAAGAGTTTAGATTTAACAGCTAAATTAAACTTCGCATGGAAAAAGGAAATAAAAAAGTAATAACGGCCTGGACCTTTTACGATTGGGCTAACTCGGTGTACAATCTGGTTATTACTGCAACCATACTTCCTATTTATTACAAAGCAGTAACTATCACCAAAGACGATGCAGGTAACGAAATTTCGAATGTAGTTACCTTTTTAGGTATACAATTTAAAAACACCACGCTGTATGATTATTCTTTGGCCTTGGCAAATTTAATTGTAGCAGCAGTTATTCCATTGCTTTCAGGAATTGCCGATTATGGAGGAAGTAAAAAAAAATTCATGCAATTTTTTTGTTACCTCGGTGCTGCTTCTTGCAGTTTAATGTATTTTTTTACTCGCGATAATCTAGCTTTTGGGATATTTTTAATTGTTTTTGCTTCAGTTGGATTTTGGGGAAGTTTGGTTTTTTACAATGCATTTTTACCGGAAATTGCTGAGGTACAACATCAGGATAAAGTTAGCGCACGCGGTTTTGCTATGGGCTATGTAGGAAGTTCGTTATTGTTGATTTTTAATTTAATGATGGTTCAAAAGCCTGAATGGTTTGGTATTTCAGATGCCGGTATGGCAACACGCATTTCGTTTTTAACCGTTGGAATTTGGTGGATAGGATTTGCTCAAATACCATTTTATTATTTACCCGGTAAAGCAGCAATTGGTAAAAGCAGTGAAAATATGCTTACCAAAGGATATCAAGAATTGCGAAAGGTATGGAAGGATATGAAACACAATTATGTATTGCGCAGTTATCTATTGGCATTTTTTGTTTACAACATGGGTGTACAAACTGTATTGCTGGTAGCCACGTTGTTTGGAGCACAGGAAATAAAAATGGAAACAGGACAATTAATTACCACGATATTAATCATTCAATTTGTAGCGCTCATAGGTGCTTACCTTTTTTCATTTGTATCTAAAAAAATTGGAAATATTCGCACCTTAATGATTGCTGTTTGTATTTGGATTGGAGCCTGTTTAGGCACTTATTTTTTCTGCTACACACCCAATGATTTTTTTGTAGTTGCCGGATTTGTAGGATTAGTAATGGGAGGAATACAATCTTTATCTAGAAGTACATATAGTAAACTATTACCCGAAACTGATGATCACGCCAGTTATTTTAGTTTTTACGACGTAACCGAAAAAGTATGTATTGTTTTGGGAATGGCAACCTTTGGTATTATTAATGAAATGAGCACTAACATGCGTAAACCAATAATTATGTTGATAGTGTTTTTTATACTTGGATTTTTATTATTACTGCGTGTTCCTAAAGGCAAAATGCCTGTTAGCAGTACAAACGCATAAAATAAGCTGTAGGGCAATGATTGTAGATTTATTTATTCCGTGTTATATCGACCAGTTTTATCCGGAAACTGCACTCAATATGATTAAAATATTAGAGAAGGTGGGTTGTGCTGTAAATTATAATCCAGAACAAACTTGTTGTGGTCAACCTGCTTTTAACATGGGTTTTTGGGACGAAGCCAAAGAGGTGGGTGATAAATTTATTCGTGAATTTCAAAACGATCGATACATTGTTTGCCCTTCAACTTCTTGTGTTGGATTTGTAAAAAACCAATACAACGAAATGTTTCACAATTCGGTGCTACACAACGAATACAAACAAATTCAAAAGAACATGTTCGAGTTCAGTGATTTTTTGGTGAATGTGTTAAAGATTACCAACATTGGAGCAACCTTGAACGGTGTAGCAACTTACCACGATTCATGTACCGCATTGCGCAATTTTGGGATAAAAAATGAACCACGTATTCTACTCGAAAAAGTTAGGGGATTAGAACTAAAGGAAATGAAACAATCGGAAGCGTGCTGTGGTTTTGGTGGAGGTTTTTCAGTAAAGATGGAACCTATTGCTGTAAGCTTAGCGCAACAAAAAATTGAAGATGCTGAAAGTACAGGAGCCGATTATATTATTTCAACCGATGCCTCTTGTTTATTGCATCTGGAAAGTATTTTGAAGAAAAATCAAAAGCCTATGAAAATAATGCACCTGGCAGATGTACTTGCTTCAGGATGGGATTAAATATAAAAAGGTGAAAATTATACGGCCTTTTTGTGAGCAGGCTGTGAGATAGTACCATAGGCAGGACAACGCTCGTGGGTTTTGCAAGAAGAAAGTACAAAAGACCCTAGTGCTAATAAAATTGTGGCTACGATTATCTTTTTCATCAGGAAAAATTTGTTGTTCGGTTGTCTGTCTAAAAAATTCAGCGACAAATATAAATAATTTAATGAAATCAAAAAAGCATTAAAACAGAGTATTAATTGCACCTAAAATGAGTATCGAAATTGAACCTACTTGGAAAAAAGTTTTACAAAGCGAATTTGAGGCTCATTATTTTGCTCAACTAAAAGACTTTTTAATAGCAGAACGTGCGCAATACAAAGTTTTTCCAAAGGGGTCTTTAATCTTTAATGCCTTTAATACAACCTCCTTTCACAATGTGCGTGTAGTTATTATTGGGCAGGACCCTTACCACGGATTAGGACAAGCGAATGGATTATGTTTTTCAGTTGCCCCCGAATGTAAGATACCACCTAGTTTGCAAAACATTTTTAAGGAACTTCGCGACGATTTAGGATTGCCAATTCCCAACAATGGCAATCTTGAATCCTGGGCCAAACAAGGAGTTTTGTTGTTAAATGCCACCTTAACCGTACGCGAAAATCAAGCAGGTTCGCACCAGGGAAAGGGCTGGGAAGTATTTACCGATGCGGTTATTAGAGCCTTGTCGGAACAACGAGAAGGTATCGTGTTTTTACTTTGGGGGAAATTTGCTCAAGGGAAATTGCCACTGATCGATACGCACAAGCATTTTGTATTACAAGCCGCACACCCATCACCCTTTTCAGCATACAACGGATTTTTTGGATGCAAGCATTTTTCTAAAACTAATGCAATTCTAAACCAAAACAATTTGCCACCAATTAATTGGGAACTTTGAAATGTTAAAAATGCTGTGTGTACACTGTAAACAAATAAATTTCCTATTTTAGCAGTCAGAAAATTAAACCCTTAAATAATTAATCTAAAAACGATGAAAAAAATTTTACTAACTCTTGCTGCCATTACATCATTAATGACAGCATCGCAGGCTCAAACAACTGGCGGACCAGATGCTTACGGGTATATTTGGCGCGACAGTAACGATCCTAACGGGCCGGCTTACAATTGGATTGACATTACCTCATTTGGTGATGCAGCCCCAATTAGTGGTTTATCCGACGATAACAATGTGGCATCAACCATTGGATTTCCTTTCCATTTTTACTGGTATGATGTAAACAACATTTGGATTGGAAGTAACGGCTATATTGGATTTACAAACAGTCCTATTGCTGCCCCAATTCCAACAATTCCTTTATCAACTGCACCAAATAATTACATCGCTCCATTTGCTTGCGATTTAAACTTTGACCCACTTCCGGGAAATACTGCAGCCTGCTGGAAATGGAAAAGTGCGGATAACGACACTTTGATTATTTCTTGGATTAACGCTCCTTTTTGGGAGCAAGTAAATGGATTTGATGGTTCAAATACTTTCCAATTAATTTTATCAACCATTGATAGCTCTATCACTTTCCAGTATCAAAATCAAATTGGAACCTACCAAAATCCTACAGATTTCCTTACTTTAGGTATTGAAAACAACTCTGGAAATGTTGGATTATTACACTCTCACGATGCTTATCCGGTAGCTAACTATGCAGTTAAATTTTATTATCCTGCAAGTTCAACTTTTTCAGTTAGCGATGCTTCAACATCATTTGTAAACAACGATGAATCGGGAGGTTTATTTTTATCGAAGCGTTCAACCACTGTAGGTGGACCATTCACTTTATCAGGTGAGGCAAGAAATTCAGGTAATACTACCCTTAATGGATTTAATGTTCAAGCAAACGTTAAAAATATCAGCAATGCCTCTCAAGTGTTAGTGGGTGGAGGAGTTACAACAACCTTTACTGTTGATACTTTACAACCTGGACAAAGTGAAGCATTTACCTATCCTAAAGCTTGGCAACCTGCAACAGCTGGTACATTTACATTTAACAGTGCTACACAATTAACCGGTGATGCAACTCCTACCAACAATACTAAATCTTGCGAGTTGGTTGTTGTTGATACTACCGCCACAAATATTAAACTTACATTTGATGCAGGAGCTGCTTCTAGCGGAAATATTGCTTGGTCAGGTGGAAATGCAGGTGTTGGAGTTGAAATTCCATTACCTTATTTACCTTGTAAAGTAACTACTTTGCATGCTTTAATTGCTGCAAATCCTCAAAATGCTAGCTATTGCTTAAAGTTGTATGACAATGCCGGACCTAATGGTGGACCTGGAGCTTTGCTCGATTCAGTTTGGGTTGATTCAACCACCATTACTCTTGGAACTTACAGCGATATTATTTTATCAAACCCAATTTACTTAACCACAAGCAGCGTATATTTAGAGTGGTTTATGTTAGGTGATGGAGTTGGTATTGGTACTGTTGCAACAGCTCCTTACAGTAACCGTACTTATGAAGTATTTGCAAACAACTGGTCAATTTACCGCAGTCGTGAAAATACAGACTTTAATTTAGGTATTACAATTCAGGATGTAAATACAGGTGTTACTACCAATACAACCGAAGACAATTCAGCAATTGGGACTTTTTATCCAAACCCTTCCAATGCGAATGTTTCAATTAAGATTAATTCAGCTTCTACAAATCAACGTGTTGAATACAAAATTTACGACATGAAAGGACAAGTAGTGAGCGCTTCTAAATTTGTAGCAACACAAGGAACACAAACAGTTGAATTACCTGTTTCTCGTTTGAGCAATGGTGTTTATACTTGTTTGTTTACTATGAATGGTAAAACTACTTCACGTCAGTTTAACGTAGTGAAGTAATTTCTTATTTTAATCTTTGAAAAAAGGCTGTCTCCCAAGACAGCCTTTTTTATTTCATCCATTCATCAATCACCAAATTTCTTATTGAATTTCACTTACCTTAATAAAAAGAGCATAACTTTGATAATTATACAAATCATACCATGACCTATCCTTATAGTTTTTTTTACAAAACAAAATTAGTGATACTCTTAATTTTTGTTTTCAATTGTTATGTTTTTTCTCAAAATATTGGCCTAACAATGGATTGGGGTTTTGGAATAGGAAGTAAAAGCGATGATCGCGGCAATACAGTTTTCGACAAACATGGGAATGCTTTCTTATGTGCTTTTTTTGGCGATACGATCGATTTAGATCCTGATACAGCTGTTCAACAATTGGTGATTCCAGCGGCTGGAAATGTAATCCTAGCAAAATACGATTCTTTAGGAAAATTTAAGTGGTTCAAGCGCTTTACTAACAAGGGAACCGGCTATGGTTATTCACTATCAATAGATGCTTATAACAATATTTATTTGACAGGAACCTATCGCGATACTATTGATTTGGATCCCGGGCCAAATCAAAATCTGCTTATGAGCGGAAGCAGTAATCTTTACAATTTATTTTTTGCAAAATACGACAACGATGGCAATTTTATTTGGGCCAAATCAATTGAAACACAGAGTAATTTTACGGTTTATGGTTGTGAGTTGCATTTTGATAAGTTTGATCATTTATATTTAATAGGCCAATGTCAGGATTCCGTTGATTTTGATCCGGGACCAGCTGTTGCTACTGTTTTTGGAAACTATTTTACCAGTGGACCTTTTATTGCGAAATACGACCTTAATGGGAATTATATTTGGGCAAGGCACTTAGCCGAACGCCCACGTTTATTTGAAGTAGATGGTGCCCAAAATATTATAATTGGAGGCAGTTTTGAAGCAAGTACCGCCTACGATATCGATACTACGCTTTATTATGTAGATGGAACGGCAATTTACTATACTATGATGGGAAGTAACATGTGGGACGGGCCAAATAGTTATATCGCAAAACTTGATTCGGCAGGAAAATATGTTTGGTTTGATTACTTTGAAAGTGGTGATAACAATGAAGTAAACTCAATTGAAATAGACCATCAAAATACCATTTTGGCACTTGGCTACTACAGGGGAGATGGCGATTTTATTGCCTTGCACGATACACTCTCGTTTAATTTTTCGGACCCTAATTATAGTTCCTATTTTTTAAAAATTGATAGTAATGGCAACTTTTTGAACGCGAAAAGTTTAATCAAAAACTGTTACATCATGGAATCAGATAGCCTTTTGAATTTGTACCTACCCGTAAACTTACAAAGTGTCGCAGATCTTGATCCCGGACCCGGTTATAAAATATTTGGAGGAGGAACACCAAGCAATTACCTTATTAAATACGATAGCAACTTGAATTTTATATGGGCGCAAAAAGTAAGTAAATCCATGTATGGGTATTTTGATTACAGTCATTTACCAACGGTATATTTAGCCGGCCAATATTATGGTTATGCATACTTAAATCCACAATCCCCTAATCACCCAACAGCACCCTTTTTTGGAGGATGGTACGATTTGTTTTTTGCTAAATATTCACTGGATACTTGCAGTAATTTTTATGTTTGTTTAGACAGTTTATTTGATGTAACCTGTACCAGCAATGGTGAGCTTTTTGCAAATGCCTATCAGGGTAGTCCTCCTTACTCGTTTTTGTGGAATACAAGTCCTATCAATACCTCAACACATGTTGTGTCAAACCAACCGGGTTATTTTAATGTTCAGGCAAGCGATTCAAGAGGATGTATTTCGAATGTTGACACAAAAATAAATGGCCCTAATCAAAATATTTTTGACTTATCAGTACTTGTTTCTACTTCTGTGTTTCGTCCGGGCTTTCCTTCACATGTATATTTAGATGTAATGAACGATGGTTGTGTTAGTCAATCGGGTAATGTTTTTTTAGTGCTCGATTCGGGCGTTAATTACAGTAGCTGTTCAGTAGCGCCAAGTCTACAAAATGGGGATACTATTTTTTGGAATATTCCCAATATCAATTATAATAGTCCAATTTTTCATATTGATGTCATTGCCACAACTTCAATCCTAACTCCGGGAGCGGTATTTGATTTTTATGCTTCTGTTTTACCGTTTCAAGGCGATGATGATACTTTAAATAATAGGGCATTTTGTAATACCATAATTCGCAATTCATTCGATCCTAACGAAAAGCTAGTACAACCGGAAGGCACAGGTGCTTTTGGTGCAATTTTAAATAACCAAAAAATGACTTATACGGTGCATTTTCAGAACACCGGAAATGCTGAAGCTATCAATATTAGTATTGCTGATACACTTAGCGCCGCTCTCGACTACCAGTCGCTAAAAGTAATTGGCAGCAGTCATCCTATCAGTAATACTTATTTAGTGAATAATGTTGTTTGGTTTGTATTTAACAATATTAATTTACCCGATAGTGCAACTGATATGCTTGGGAGTAATGGCTATGTAGTTTTTGAAATAGCGCAAAAAGCAAACCTTGCTCATGGCACTACTTTTGAAAATACAGCCTATATTTATTTTGATATTAATCCTGCAATTGTTACAAATACAGTAGTTAACACAATCGATTTACTGACAACTGAAAATCAGCTTCAGATAAAAGATAAAAACTTCAGTTTATTTCCCAATCCTGCTCAAAATACAGTATCGATTGATTTAACTGATTTTTCATATGAAACAAGCATTCAAGTTTACGATAGTTGGGGGCGCTTTATGTTACCTTCCATTCAACGTAAAGGCAAAATTGCCATGCTAACAATTTCTAACTTGCGTAATGGCATCTATTCTGTTATACTAAACGATGCCAAAGATGGAGTGATGAGAACTCGAACTTTTGTAAAAATGGAATAGAATGTATGGAGCTTCACTCCAAAAGTAAATGAGCTGGGCAATTGCTTAGCTTTTCTATTAAAATTAAGATATTATTTGAGGGTGGTAGCAACCAACTTTTTGTGCTTCTTTAAATCTCCAAAACTTTATTGATTTAAATCCCCAACTTCCCACAAGCCGCTTCAGCTGCCATTTGTTCGGCAATTTTTTTAGAAAATCCTTTGCCGGTGCCGTTTATCTCACCACTGATTAGTAAGTTAACCGTGTAAAATTTTTCATGTCCTTTTCCTTCTTCACCAATTAACTCAAAGCGCATTTGTTTTTTGTAACGTTGGCTCCACTCTATCATCTTACTCTTAAAATCCAAATCGTTATTCTCTACCTGATCTAAATCCACATGTATTTTAATGATTCGGTTTAGTACAAAGTTTTGTGCCACCTTGTATCCTTTATCCAAGTATATAGCACCAATAAAGGCTTCTAGAGCATCTCCATTCATGGATTTAAACCCCGGACCTGCATCATTAATTTTTATAATAAAACTTTCAATGCCTAATTTCACCGCTAGCTTGTTGATGTTTTGTCGGCTTACAATACGCGAGCGCATTTTGGTTAAAAAGCCTTCATCACGAAAGGGAAATTTCATAAATAAAAAATGAGCCACAACCGAACCCAATATAGCATCGCCTAAAAATTCGAGTCGCTCATTGCTGTTGCTTACACCACTTTTAATGTGCTTCGATACGCTACTATGGCGGAATGCCATTTTATACAAATCAATATTGGAGGGATAAAACCCACAAATATTCTTTAGCGATTGAGCCAGTTTTTTGTCTTTACTGTTTAATAAACGCCAGTTCGAAAGAAAACTCAATGAAATAAAATCAGGAATTATATTTTTTTACAATCACCGATGCATTGTGACCGCCAAAACCAAAGGTATTGCTTAATGCAGCTCTAACAACACGTTTCTGAGCTTTGTTAAACGTAAAATTCAATCGTGGGTCAAAGGCTGGATCGTCGGTAAAATGATTGATGGTAGGAGGAACAATGTCGTTTTTTACAGCCAAAATAGCTGCAATAGCTTCAATAGCACCGGCAGCACCCAATAAGTGACCGGTCATTGATTTGGTTGAACTGATATTTAAAGCATAAGCATGTTCGCCAAACACACTGGTAATGGCCTTGGTTTCGCTTACATCACCAAGAGGAGTGGAAGTACCGTGAACATTAATGTAATCAATTTCAGTAGGAAGCATTTCAGCATCGCTTAATGCATTTTTCATTACATTAAGTGCACCTAATCCTTCAGGGTGAGGGGCTGTAATATGGTGAGCATCGGCACTCATTCCTCCACCAACTACTTCGCAATATATTTTCGCTCCGCGTGCTTTGGCATGTTCCAATTCTTCTAAAATTAACGCACCGGCACCTTCACCTAATACAAATCCGTCACGATCTAAATCAAATGGACGTGAAGCAGTTTTTGGAGAATCATTTCGCTCACTCATGGCATGCATGGCATTAAATCCACCCATACCGGCTTGATTAACCGCTGCTTCTGAACCTCCGGTAAATAGTATGTCGGCTTTACCTAATCGAATGTAATTAAACGAATCAATTAAAGCATTGGTGCTGGAAGCACAAGCCGAAACAGTTGTAAAATTAGGACCTCTAATTCCGTATTTGATAGAAATATGCCCGGAAGCAATGTCGGCAATCATTTTAGGAATAAAGAAAGGATTAAAACGAGGTGTTCCATCCCCTAATGCGAATCCGGTTGCTTCAGTTAAAAAGGTATCTAAACCTCCAATACCGCTTCCCCAAATTACACCGGCCCTATCTAAATTAATTTTGGCTAAATCGATTCCCGAATCTTTAAAAGCTTCATCAGCAGCAACCAATGCATATTGAGCATAAGCATCCAGTTTGCGGCCTTCTTTTCGGTCGAAAAAATTATTCGGATCAAACCCCTTTACTTCACAAGCAAAACGGGTTTTAAATTTACTTGCATCAAAACGAGTAATGGTGTCAGCACCGCTGACACCATTAATTAAATTTTCCCAATATTCGGGAATGGTATTACCTATAGGAGTCAAAGCTCCCAATCCTGTAACTACTACCCGTTTTAATTGCATAGATTTTTACTTAATGTTTGATTCAATGTAAGCAATGGCTTGACCAACAGTTCCAATGTTTTCTGCTTGATCATCCGGAATGGCAATATTAAATTCTTTTTCAAACTCCATAATTAACTCAACGGTGTCGAGTGAATCGGCACCCAAATCATTGGTAAAACTTGCTTCGGCGGTTACTTCTTTTTCGTCTACGCCTAATTTATCAACGATAATTGCTTTTACTCTTGATGTAATGTCTGACATTTTTATTGAATTTGGTTTATAAAATTAATGTGCAAAGAAATAAATTAATTGAAATAAAATCAAATTATTTATTCTCGCACCTTTCTCTAAAGTTTTCGCTACCAAGAACAAGTTGATTCGCACTACCCAGTTCAAGTATTTTTAGTCGAAGGTACGTAACTATCATATTACAATGTACTTTATGCTTTCGATTTGCTGTATTCTGCAAAATATTTGTGAAATAAAGGTATAGTTTCTATTCCCTTATAGTAATTAAACAAACCATAATGCTCGTTGGGTGAATGTATTGCATCACTGTCGAGTCCAAATCCAAGCAATACTGTTTTTAATCCCAATATCGATTCAAACAATGCAACAATAGGAATACTTCCGCCACTGCGCACAGGTATTGGTTTTTTGCCAAAACTAGTTTCCATGGCTTTGCTGGCAGCTTTATAGGCGATGCTATTGGTTGGAGTAACAACTGGATCACCTCCATGATGTGGTGTTACCTTTACCTTTACAGATGAGGGGGCAATAGTTTCGAAATGTTTTTGAAAAAGGGCTGTAATTTTATCATTGCTCTGATGAGGAACTAAACGCATAGATATTTTTGCATAAGCTTTAGAGGCAATTACTGTTTTAGCTCCTTCGCCAATATAACCACCCCAAATTCCATTTACATCCAAGGTTGGTCGTATAGAAGTTCGCTCAGGTGTTGTATAACCTGCTTCGCCTTTGATATCGCTAAGGTTTATTGATTTCTTAAACGTTTCAACATCAAAAGGAGCCTTGGCCATTTCTTCACGTTCTTCTTTGGTTAATTCTTCAACGTCATCATAAAACCCAGGAATCGTAATGTGCCCGTTTTTATCAATAAGCGATGAAATCATATCACACAAAATATTAATAGGATTAGCAACCGCTCCACCGTACAAGCCTGAATGCAAATCTCTTCCTGGTCCTGTAACTTCTACTTCATTATAGCTTAATCCACGTAAACCAACACAAATACTTGGAGTGTCATTTCCTAGTATTCCTGTATCAGAAACCAACACCACATCGGCTTTCAGTTTTTCTTTATTGGCCGATAAAAAGGGACCTAAGTTAGTAGAGCCAACTTCTTCTTCGCCTTCAATCATAAATTTAATATTGCAAGGTAAGTCACCATTTGCCAACATCAATTCCAATGCTTTTACATGCATAAAGAATTGTCCTTTATCATCGCAAGCACCTCGGGCATAAATTTTATTGTCTTTTATAACAGGCTCAAAGGGAGGTGAATTCCATAGTTCTAGTGGGTCGGGAGGCTGAACATCATAATGTCCATACACCAAAACAGTAGGTAAATCAGGATGTACCAACTTTTCAGCATAAACTATTGGGTTTCCGGCTGTAGCGCACACTTCAGCATTTTGAGCTCCGGCAGCTACCAAACTTTTTTTAACAGCCTCTGCTGTTCGCAAAACATCAGCTGCATATTTAGGATCTGCGCTAACCGATGGGATGCGCAACAATTCAATTAATTCGGATAGGAAGCGTTCTTTATTTACTTCAATATAGTTACGAATGTTTTCCATGTGTTTAAATTTAGTTTGCGAAAATACAATTTGATTTAAATTTAAATTACTTCTTCCTCTTTGACTCTAAATTTAGTTTGCTGGTTCAAACCCAGTAAATAAACTTATTCTAGAAAAAGTGAACCTAATGGTTCGCACGATTTATTTATCGGTTAAAAATAGAACTACAATTTGTTAAGTGAGATTGAATTTTGCAGCTTACCTAGATCAATTCATAATTATTTGTAAGACTAGAAAAATGATTTATCAAAATATCTGCAATTAAATTTCGCTGCGGATATACATAATAATCAACTCTAACGGAGTAACATGAAGACACTTAATACAAGATTAAACAGTTCAATTATTGCAAGTGAATTAGGTAAAATAAATACCTATCAAGATGGTTGAATATTATTTCATCGAAATACTGTTATTAGCTTTAGGTAATTAATTACTTTTGTTACAAATGATCCTGCCACAATATTCATTTCGACGCGTAGTTTTTTTGCTAACTTTAATGTTAGTAGGGCAGGCATTCCTAAATGGAGCAAAAGCACAGCTTACCACCCAAAGGCGAACTCCTTTCGATTTAGTTAAAAATACGCTGTTGGGAACTGGAATAACCATTAGCAATGTTCGATTTAATGGAACCATTTCGACTGCGACTACCACTGCGAAATACGACAATATAGGTTTCTTTAAAGGCAACACAAACCTGGGTTTAGATAGTGGTATTGTAATGACTACAGGTACCATTTTAAACAATGGCGATGGGCCGCATGGTCCAAATAATAATGGTAGTGCGGGGTTAGATAATTTTTTAGGTGGTGATACAGATTTAGATGCTTTGACTGCATCAACCGGAACAGCAACAACAACACACAATAAAGCAATACTCGAATTTGATTTTGTTCCTGCTTACGATACTGTTAAGTTCAGATATGTGTTTGGTTCAGAAGAATACCCGGAATTTGTAAACAGTGTGAACGACGTTTTTGGATTTTTTATTCGTGGACCCGGTATTACAGGAACCTTTACACTGAATTCAAAAAACATCGCGCTCATTCCGAATACCACTTCTCCAATTACCATTAACTCGGTAAATAACGGCAATACAAATACTGGTCCTTGTACCAATTGTGCATACTATATCGACAATCAAACAATACCCGGAACAACTATACAATATGATGGATTCACTTCGGTGCTTACTGCCATTAGCCATGTTCAGTGTGGTGCAACTTATCATATTAAGATGGCCATTGCCGATGCCTCGGATGGTATTTATGATTCAGGTGTGTTTTTAGAAGCATTGAGCTTTAGCAGTCCTGTTGTTACTATAAACAGTGCAGTTTCTTTAGGGGGAGCAGGCCATACAGGAACAGCCGGCGATACAGTATTGTACGAAGGTTGTGGATTAGCAGTGCTTGATTTTATTAGAGGAGGAAATACGGCACTAGCCGATACAATACATTTTACAATTGGTGGATCTGCAGCAATGGGAACTGATTTTTTATCGATTCCAGATAGTGTTGTTTTTGCTGCCGGTCAGAATCATTCGCCGGTTATTGTTCAAGCTATAGAAGACAATGTAACCGAAGGATTTGAATCCATTATTTTAACTCCCATTAATGTAAATCCATCTTCCTGCCTAACTGTCACCACTAAACCATTCAAATTGTACTTGTCGGATGTAGTACCGGTAGTAGCCAATGCAAGTGCTGATTCGAGCATCATTTGCCCCAATCAAAATTCAACCATTGACGCCTTTCCAAGTGGAGGAATTCCTGGATATACCTACATGTGGAATCAGGGTGTTGGTTCAGGGAAGCGGCATACTGTAGCTCCTGCAGTCACCACCACTTACAGAGTTACGGTTACAGATACTTGTGGTAGCCATGTTGCAACCGACAGCGTTACCATTAGTGTTGATACCTACACACCGGTTGTAGCTAATGTGCAGCCTCCGGATTCTATCTATTGCCCCGGAGCCAGCACTACTATTATTGCTCAAGGTGGAGGTGGAGCTGCTTATTATACCTATTCTTGGGACAATGGATTGGGTAGTGGGGCAAGCAAAACCGTAAATCCTGCAACTACTAGTAACTATACAGTAACAGTTAGAGATACTTGCGGAAATACTGCAGCTTCAACGGTGACTGTAGTTGTAGTTCCTTATATTCCGCTTCAAATGACTATTTCAAAAGATACCATGGTTTGCGAAAATGAGCCGGTTACTCTAGTTGCTAATGGTGTAGATGGATTGGCTCCTTATTCCTATAGTTGGAATAAGGGAACATATAACGATAGTAGCATCACAGTGAATTCAATAAAAAATAGAAGTTATATTGTTGCAGTTAGCGATAATTGCGGATATACAATTAGTGATACTGTCGGTGTATATATATCTAAACCAAGAGCTCATTTTGGGTATTATTTCGAATCTGATTTACTGGCTCAGTTTATTGATAGTTCATCAACTAATATTGTTGATTATTATTGGGATTTTGGCGATAACACAACTTCTTTTTCTTACAATCCAACACACGAGTACATGTTTTCTCAAGAGCATCTAGTGAAGCTGATTGTAAAAGATACATTAGGTTGTTTGGATTCGGTAAGTGAAACTGTATTTCCTCCTATGTCGGTGTATATTCCTACTGCCTTTTCGCCTAATGGAGATGCGATTAATGATATATTTAAAGTTCGGGGTACTGGAATAAAAGATTTTGAATTTTCAGTATTCAACCGTTGGGGAGAGCTTATTTTTAAAAGTAATGATGTTGCACAAAGCTGGAATCCAAGGAGTATTCCCGAAGGAATTTATGTATACATTATACATGCCAGCAGCATCGATAATAAGCCTTTCAGCAAAACTGGTACTATTACTATAATGAAGTAAGTGGACTATTCCGACCTTCCGATTTAAGATGATTTGGCAAAAAATTTTTTTAGAGAGTTTTCGCTTTGCTTATCATGCATTGATTAGTAATAAACTTCGCACCTTACTTTCTTTACTTGGCATTACCATTGGGATTTTTGCCATTATTTCGGTATTTACTGTAGTTGATTCACTTGAAAACAATATTCGTAGCAGTGTTGCTTCACTGGGTAGCAATGTGGTATTTGTGCAAAAGTGGCCTTGGTCATTTGGCGACGAATACCCATGGTGGAAATACATGAACCGACCCACTCCTAAAGTTGATGAAGTGAAGGAAATAGAACACCGAAGCGCAATGGCAGAGGCGGTTTGTTTTATGGTGGATGTAAATAAAACGGTAAAACACAAGACAAATAGTGTTGAAAATGCAGAGGTGAGCGGTGTTTCACACAATTATTATAGAGTTAAGAATTTTGAATTGCAGGCGGGTAGGTATTTTACGGATGCCGAATCTGAAAGCGGGAAACCTTATGCCATAATTGGCTCCACAATCGCCGAAAGTTTATTTGGAGAGGGTGAAGTAATTGGAAAGCAAGTCAAGTTATTTAACCGCAATGCAACAGTAATAGGTGTATTTGAGAAGGAGGGTAGCAGCATGATGGGAAATTCGAACGACAATACAATTTTATTGCCTATTGCTTACATGCGCAATTTTGTCGATTTGCGAAGCGAACGCATCGATCCAACCATCATGGTAAAAGCCAAACCGGGAATTGAAGTAGATGAGCTAAAATTCGAGTTAACCGGAATTATGCGCGCAATTCGTAAGTTGAAACCACTTGCGGATGATGATTTTGCTTTAAATGAAATAAGTTTAATTAGCTCAGGTTTTGATTCAATATTTGCGGTAATTGGACTTGCCGGTTGGATTATTGGAGGATTTTCTATATTGGTGGGTGGATTCGGAATTGCGAACATCATGTTTGTATCGGTGAAAGAACGAACCAACCAAATCGGTATTCAAAAGGCGCTCGGAGCGAAGAATTACTTTATTTTAATACAGTTTTTAATTGAGTCGATGGTACTTTGCATAATTGGCGGTAGCATTGGTTTACTGCTTATTTTTGGGGGTACTGTGATCGTAAATTATTATGCTGATTTATCGATAGAACTGAGCAATTCAAATGTTCTGCTAGGAATAACAATTTCTGCCATTATAGGGATTGTTTCTGGATTTATACCTTCTTACACAGCTTCAAGGCTCGATCCTGTTGAAGCCATGCGATCATAACAACAATTTGCTGTCCAATAATTTTCGGCGAAATCAAACTATCCGGCTATAGGTGCATGGTTCAAATGACTATATTTGTGGGCAATTTTTTACGCGCATTTGATGAAAATTTTAGTCACGGGAGGTACAGGATATATTGGTTCGCATACTGTTGTAGAGTTGTTACAGAAAGGGCACAAAGTGGTTATACTCGACAATCTTAATAATTCGAGTATTGAAGCCCTTGATGGAATTGAAAAAATTACCGGAATTCGTCCCGATTTTGAACAGGTTGATTTATGCAATTATGCAGCGCTTGCGGATTTTTTTAATCGCAACCAAACCATTAATGCCGTTATACACTTTGCAGCACTTAAAGCTGTTGGTGAATCGGTGCTTCAACCACTTAAATATTACCACAACAACCTTATTTCACTGCTCAATATTTTGCAAGGTATTGCACAGTATAACCTCGATTTAAAAGGATTTGTGTTTTCGTCTTCTTGCACTGTTTATGGCAATCCCGATTCTTTGCCGGTTACTGAACAAGCCCCAATTAAAGAAGCTACATCCCCTTACGGAAGTACTAAAATTATGAGCGAAATAATTTTGCGTGATGTAGTTGAACAACAAAAATTTAATGCTATCAGTTTGCGTTATTTCAATCCGGCTGGAGCTCACGAATCAGCTTTAATTGGTGAGTTTCCGCTGGGTATGCCTAACAATCTTGTCCCAATAATTACACAAACTGCAATTGGTAAACGTAAAAAAATGGTTGAAATTTATGGGAATGATTATCAAACCAAAGATGGCACTTGCATACGTGATTACATTCATGTTGTTGATTTGGCGAAAGCGCATGTTATCTCGATAGAACGTTTGCTTAAGAATGAAACTAAATCCAATTTTGAAACCTTTAACATCGGAACAGGAAAAGGTTATTCGGTGTTGGAATTGGTACATATGTTTGAAAAAGTTTCCGGACTTTCTTTGCCCTATAAAATTGTTGATCGACGCCCTGGTGATATTGAATCGATGTATGCTGATACTAACTATTCAAACACTGAACTAGGATGGAAAGCTGAAAGAAATTTGGAGCAAATGATTGCATCTTCCTGGAATTGGGAAAAGAAATTAGCAACTCAAAGATTAGATGTTTAACCTACTAATACGTTCATGACTAAGAGAAAAATTTTGATAACCGGTGGCGCCGGTTTTATTGGTTCACACGTAGTTCGATTATTTGTAAACAAGTATCCAGATTACCACATCGTGAATCTAGATAAGCTTACTTATGCAGGAAATTTAGAAAACCTGAAAGACATTGAAAACAAGCCAAACTATACGTTCGTTAAAGGCGACATTGTGGATGCTGAATTTATGCAACAATTGTTTACTGAACAACAAATAGATGGAGTAATACATTTAGCTGCCGAAAGTCATGTCGACAGAAGTATTAGCAATCCTTTGGAATTTGTATTAACCAATGTTGTAGGTACAGTTAACTTACTGAACGCTGCAAAATCACATTGGAAAAAAGTACCAGAAAACAATCGAAACAATTTGTTTTACCACGTTAGTACCGATGAAGTTTATGGTAGCCTTGGTGAAAGCGGACTCTTCACAGAACAAACCTCTTACGACCCTCACAGCCCTTACTCAGCAAGTAAAGCAAGTAGTGATCATTTTGTAAGAGCCTATCACGACACGTATCAACTTCCGGTAGTGATTAGCAACTGTTCAAATAATTATGGTTCGTTTCATTTTCCAGAAAAGCTAATTCCGTTAAGTATTAATAATATTAAAAATAATCGACCAATTCCCATTTACGGCAAAGGTGAAAATGTGAGAGATTGGCTTTTTGTTGAAGATCATGCTCGTGCCATTGATGTAATTTTTCACAACGGAAAAGTAGGAGATACCTACAATATTGGTGGTCATAATGAATGGACCAACATAGATTTAATTCAGTTGTTATGCCGCATCATGGATAAAAAATTAAATCGTGAAGAAGGCAGTTCTGCTAAACTTATCACTTATGTGAAAGATCGTGCAGGTCATGATTTACGCTATGCAATTGATTCCTCGAAACTACAACGCGAATTAGGCTGGACGCCTTCTTTGCAATTTGAAGAGGGTCTCGAAAAAACAGTAGACTGGTATCTAGCAAATGAAAATTGGTTAAGCAATGTTACTTCGGGAGAATATCAAAAGTTTTATGAAAAGCAATATGTTAAACGGTAATTTTTTTTAGTCAGTAAAGAAGCACTTACGCTTTTCATTTAGTAAATAAATTATGTATCAAACACCATTTCATTCCATTGATTTATCCCGGTATTCGTTTTTAGTAACGGGAGGAGCAGGATTTATTGGATCCAATATCGTGGAATATTTAATAAAATATAAAGCAGGAAAAGTACGCGTACTCGATAATCTTGCTACCGGATTCGAGCAGAATATTGCTACATTTAAAGGGCATTCAAATTTTGAGTTTCAACAAGGTGATATTTGCAATATTGAAGATTGCAACAAGGCTATGAAAGGCATTGATTATGTATTTCATCAAGCGGCATTAGGATCAGTTCCTCGCTCAATTGAAAATCCAATTGCAACTAACAATGCGAATGTAAATGGCTTTTTAAATATTTTAATCGCAGCACGCGACGCTAGTGTAAAGCGGTTGGTATATGCAAGTTCGTCATCGGTATATGGCGATAGTCAAGCACTTCCTAAAATTGAAAACGTAATTGGAAAGCCATTGTCGCCCTACGCAGTAAGCAAATTGGTGAACGAGCAATATGCCGACATTTTTGCAAAAACCTATTCGATGCAAATTGTGGGTTTGCGTTACTTTAATATTTTCGGACCCAGACAAAACCCTAAAGGAGCATATGCTGCTGCCATTCCTTTGTTTATGGATGCCCTTGTTAAAGGCAAAGCTCCTTTAATCAATGGCGACGGAAAACAAACGCGTGATTTCACTTTTGTTGAAAATGCAGTTCAGGCGAATATTAAAGCGATGTTTTCGAACAAGGATGAAATAAGTACTGAGGTATTTAATATTGCCGTGGGAGAGCGTGTTTCGATTAATGAGCTATACAGCATTTTGAAAACTATTGCAGGATCAACTATTGAGGCCATGCACCGCGAAGACAGGGCTGGTGATGTAAAAAATTCATTGGCCGATATTAGCAAAGCACAAAAGATGCTTAGTTACCAACCTGCAATAACCTGTAAAGAAGGATTGAAAATTACGTTTGATTGGTTTAAAGAAAATTTTAAGTAAGTATTTTTGTGATTTTAGAACTTCAAAGAAATGGGATTTTTTGATCGATTTTTTACTAAATCAACCCGCACAGATAAAAGCGCCGACCTTTCTCTTATAGGAGTAGATATGCATTCGCATTTTATTCCGGGTATTGATGATGGGGCTCAAACGATCGAAGATTCAGTAAATTTATTAAGAGCGATGAGTGAGTTTGGTTACCGCAAAGTGATAACCACTCCACATATCATGAGCGATTTTTATCAAAACAATCCGGAAATTATTTTAGCTGGGCTAGCTAAAGTTAAAGAGGCAATTCAACAAGAAGGTATAGCGATTGAAGTGGAGGCGGCAGCTGAATATTATTTGGATTTTGATTTAGAAGCAAAGATTGAAAAGGGAGGATTGCTCACATTTGGAAACAATTATTTATTGTTTGAAGTTTCTTACATGAATCCTCCGGATATTTTAAATCAAGTAATTTTTAAATTAGCTACGAATGGCTATCGTCCCGTATTGGCACATCCTGAACGATATCCTTTTTGGTACAACGATTTTGAAAAATACGAAGAGTTTAAAGATAAAGGAGTTTTGTTGCAATTGAACATTAATTCATTAACTGGATATTACGGGGGAGGAGCAAAAAAGATTGCCGAACAGATGATCGAGAAAAATATGGTTGACTTTATTGGCTCTGATTGTCATCGCATGGATCATATAAAGGTTATGAAAGATGCACAGTGTGAAAAGTATTTGCATCAGTTAATCGATTCGGGAATGTTGCGAAATGCCGCCCTTTAAAAATTTTTTCCACCTCTTGGACGAGGACAATCTGCTTTCTTTTTAAGCTCGTATTTAACTCCAACCCTGATTTCCCAGGCATTTTGTCGAATCTTAAAATCGGTAATCCGCAATGCACTCATAGCATCCGGATTATAGTGTACTTCAGCAAATAATATCCAAGGTCTGGTATATAAGAACTCCATTCCAATTGCACCTGATGCAGTTAGGTGAGCCACCCGCATTTGAGTAATATTACTCGAAAGCAAAAACTCAACTCGTGGGCCAATCAATACATAGGGTGTTACATCATAGAGTTCCTGACGTAGTTTAAAAAAATTATTGAAACTCAAATAATCTGCAGCATAGCGATATCCTGATAACAAAGAACGATTGTCTCTGGCGCCCTTCATGTTGAATTGTAATTCAGTAATCATACGGTAGTATTTGTGGTCGATATACTCCATAAAAATACTTGTATTACCACCCGGTTTATAGTTTAATTTATCTTTAAAATCAGGATTTGTTCCGATCCATTTTTGACGACTAAAAGTTGCACCGGCACTAATGCCAAATCCTTTAATAAATTGCGCATTTGTGGTTACAAAATGAACCATGAGTAAACAAAAAATAAGCGGTTTCTTGCAATTTAACATGAGAAATTATTTAGTGCAAAGATGAGTAATAAAACAGTATTGATTTAGATAGTTTGAATTAAATACTAACTGTATAAAGTGAACATTTTATACCAGGTATAAATACTTGCTTATTATAATCCCAAGAATTACTTAGGATATTAAATATTAAAATTGTTGGTACCTTAGCTGATACAAATAAAATTGAATTAATGAAAACAGTTTCTTCTACTAAAGGTAAAATAATTGCCGTATTTGCGGCTCTGTTATTAGTTGTTGGATGTGCTTCAGAGGATGATTCAGAAGTAACTCCTATAGACGAAAGAGATAAGTATATTGGGACCTGGAGTTGTGCCGAAAACTCATCAAATAGCGGTAGCTCGACTTTTGATGTTGTTATTCGAAAAAATTCAAACTCAACCAACCAACTCTATATTGACAATTTTTATTTGCTTGGATCTTCACACAGTGCTTTGGTTGATAAAAGCGGAACTTCACTCAACATCGCAACACAATCGATTTCCGGAAATACAGTACAAGGTTCCGGAACAATAAATAGTGATACTAAGATAAATTTAACCTACACTGTAAACGATGGAAGTGGCGGCTCTTCAGCCATAAATAGCTGTACGGCTGTATTATCAAAAAAATAACATTAGCGGATAGCAGCTCCCAGCTTTTCTTTAAAAGTTGAAATTAGTTTATCCATTATTTTTTCAATTTGCTTATCTTCCAATGTGCTGTTTTCGTCTTGTATAATAAAGCTAACCGCATACGACTTTTTACCTGCTTCAAGTTTTTCACCTTCGTACACATCAAATAAATTAACAGCCTTGAGCAATTTTTTTTCAGTTTGAAATGCAAGCTCTTCAATTTGGGCATAACTAATAGCAGTATCTATCAACAATGCCAAGTCGCGGCGAACTTCAGGGAATTTAGGCATTTCTCTATATAAGGTGTTTTTAGTTCCACTAACTTTAAGTAATAAATCCCAATTCACATCAACAAAAAACACCTCCGATTTAATATCGGCTTTTTTAAGAACTCCTTTTGAAACAGCTCCAATTTCGACTAGTGTTTTTTGATTAACAATCAATTGCAACCCAGCAGAAATTACTTCGTTTTGAAATGCTACTTCTTTGTACGAAGCAATTCCTAATCTTTGTAATAGCAACGAGGCATAATATTTAGCTGTGTAAATACTCGAGTTTTCAGTTTTGTTTTGCCAAGATTCAAGTGTCGATTTTCCGGTAATAAACAAAGACAAATGATTTTGCTCGGTATAAAATTTTTCACCGCTAGTTTCATTTTTAGTAAGATGATAACTCTTACCAAATTCATACAACTTTAAGTCTGCACGTTTACGATTTTGATTGTAAGCAATCGCCTCCAGGCCACCATATAACAGCGTTTGTCGTAATACATCCAATTCAGAACTTAACGGATTTAACATGCCTACATTTTCAACTTTAGGAAATAGAGTTGAGTTTTCGGTATAAGATGAAGGTGTAAGCGACAAGGACATTATTTCTGAAAAGCCATTGGAAGTAAGCAAATCAGCTACAGTATTCATAATTTTTTCACGATCGGGTTTTGTAGCATACGAAAGCGAACTATTCACCTGTGAAGGAATTTCAATTTGATTATACCCATAAATGCGCAATACTTCTTCAATAACATCAATCTCACGCTGCACATCAACTTTAAATGCGGGCACAGCCAAGTGTAATACATCGCCATTTTCGCTTTCAATTTGTATACCGAGTGTGCGAATTATTTTTTTGATGATTTCGTTTTCAATCTTTTTACCAATAATTCGTTCACAATTCACATAACTAAAAACAACTTTAAAAGGAGCTACCGGTGAAGGATACCAATCAATTAAATCTCCAGTAATTTGTCCACCACATATTTCTTGAATTAGCAGTGCGGCTCGTTTAAGCGCAAATACAGTAATAGCAGGATCGGTGCCGCGTTCAAAACGAAAGGAAGCATCTGTTTTTAACCCATGCCGTTTGGCTGTTTTGCGAACCGAAACAGCATTAAAGCAGGCGCTTTCTAAAAACAATTCTTTGGTTGATTCGGTTATTCCGGAATTTTTACCTCCAAAAACCCCGGCAATGCACAAGGCATTTTGTTCATCGCAAATCATTAAATCATCGCTCGAAAGCTCATGTTCATTGCCATCTAAAGTTATAAAAGGAGTAGCAACACTTAATTTTTTTACAATAATTTTATTCCCATTAATTTTAGCAGCATCAAATGCATGAAGTGGTTGTCCCAATTCAAACATCACATAATTGCTACAATCTACTACCGAGTTAATTGGGCGCACACCAATTGCTTTTAACTTGTTTTTAAGCCATTCCGGAGATTCTGTTACTGTTATATTCTTTATACTTATTCCTGAATATCGAGTGCAAGCATTTGCATCTTCAACCACCACCTGCATATTCTTATCACTCTTAATGGAATTAAAAGTTGAAATATCCGGTAAGTTCAGATCTTTTTGAACCGACCGATTTGCATAAATAGGTTGCGTATTTAATAATGCCAGTAAGTCGCGAGCAACACCTAGATGTGAAGCAGCATCTGCTCGATTGGGAGTGAGTCCGATTTCAAATACCGTATCTGTTTCAATATTAAAATACTCAGCAGCAGGTGTGCCTACTAAGGTCTCAGGTTTTAGTAGCATGATTCCATCATGGGAATTTCCAATTCCAATTTCGTCTTCTGCACAAATCATCCCTTCAGAAACTACTCCACGTATTTTCGATTTTTTAATTTCAAAAGGAGCACCATTCAATGGATACAAAGTTGTTCCTATAAGTGCTACCAGCACTTTTTGACCTGCAGCAACGTTAGGAGCGCCGCACACAATGTTCAACAAATCTGCCTGCCCAACATTAACAGTAGTAACACTTAGCTTATCAGCATCGGGATGTTTTTCTTTGCTAATTACTTCGCCAACAACCAAGCCTTTTAAGCCTCCGCTAATACTTTGAAATTCTTCGGTACTTTCTACTTCTAAACCGCAATCGGTAAGTAATTTTGAAATAATTTCAGGTGCTAAATCTGTGTGTATAAACTGTTTAATCCAGTTGTAAGAAATCTTCATTTAAACGATATTGTATTTTTTTTGACTGCCAAAAGTAAGTATTAATGTTTAGTTTGGATTTATGAAATTTTTGACCAATTAGTCTGCTGCTTTCCTTGGTTATTAAAATACCTAAGTACAGCCTGATTTTCGGGTGAAGTAAGAGCAGGATCCTGGGTTAATAATTTAGAAGCAGCATCACGTGCTATTTGTAATAATGCAGCATCTTTGCTTAAATCGGCCAACTTTAAATCCAACGTTCCGCTCTGTTGAGTACCCTGTAAATCTCCAGGGCCTCTCAGTTTTAGGTCAACATCTGCTATTTCAAAACCATCGTTAGTGCGCACCATTGTTTCAAGGCGGACTTTTGTATCCTCGCCCAATTTATAAGATGTCATTAGTATGCAATACGACTGTTCAGCCCCTCGACCAACCCTACCTCTAAGTTGATGCAGTTGCGATAAGCCAAAACGCTCTGCACTTTCAATTATCATGATACTTGCATTGGGTACGTTTACTCCAACTTCAATTACGGTAGTTGCTACCATTATTTGAGTTTCATTTTTTACAAAACGCTGCATTTCATATTCTTTGTCGGCAGCTTTCATTTTTCCATGCACAATACTCACCTTAAACTCAGGAAGTGGGAATGCCCTTACAATACTCTCATAGCCGTCCATTAAATCTTTGTAATCCATTTTCTCCGATTCCTTAATCAATGGATAAACAACATACACTTGTCGCCCGGCTTTAATCTGCTCGTGCATGAAGGAAAATACTGCTATGCGCGCTGAATCAAAGCGATGTGAAGTTATAATTGATTTTCGCCCGGGCGGTAATTCATCAATAATTGAAATATCTAAATCCCCATAAAGTGTCATTGCCAAAGTGCGCGGAATTGGAGTTGCTGTCATCACCAATATATGAGGCGCTTGTACATTTTTTTTCCACATTTTACTTCGCTGTTCAACACCGAAACGATGTTGTTCATCAATAACCACTAGGCCAAGATTCTTGAATTTTACGACGTCTTCGAGAACCGCATGAGTGCCAATTAAAAAATGTAAACTGCCTTGTTCTAATTCTTCATGTAAAAGTTTTCTGTGTTTCGATTTGCTCGAACCAGTTAACAGCTTTAATTGTACATCTGTCCCTTGCAGCAATTGTTGCAAAGTATCGAAATGTTGTTTGGCTAGAATTTCGGTAGGAGCCATTAAGCAAGCTTGAAAGCCATTATCCAGTGCAAGCAACATACACATAAGCGCCACTAAAGTTTTACCACTTCCAACATCACCTTGTAGCAAACGATTCATTTGTTTGCCTGATCCAAGGTCGGCACGTATTTCTTTCATCACTTTTTTTTGTGCCATGGTTAACTCAAATGGCAGGTGTTTTGAATAAAAGGTCGTGAAAAAATCTCCAACTTTAGAAAAAACAAAGCCTTTATTATGTTGAATACGTATGGCTTTTAAGCGCAATAATTTTAATTGAATAAAAAACAATTCGTCAAATTTTAACCTCCATTGTGCTTTCTGTAACAACACTGAATCAATTGGAACATGTATATTTTTTAAGGCCTCCTCTTTACTGATTAATTGCAAATTCTGCACAAGCGAACTAGGTAAAACTTCAGCTATGGAGCCATGTATCAAACCGTTTAAGGTTTGTTGCATTTTACGAATTGCTCTGCTGTCAATACCCCTCGATTTCATTTTTTCGGAAGTAAGGTACATGGGTTGCATACTTGTGTTTAAGGTAACACTTGCTTCACTCAATACATCCAATTCGGGATGTACCAAATTAAATTTTGAGTTAAAAGAAGTTGGTTTTCCAAAAACCAGGTATTCAGTATTTAATTTTAGATTGTTTGCCCACCATTGGTAACTTTGAAACCACACTAATTCAATACTCCCGCTTTTATCTTTTAATTTTGCAACAAGTCGCTTTCCATGCTTTTCACCAACTACCTCAAAATGGGTTATTTTACCTACCAGCTGCACATAATTTAATTGGTCATTTATTTCAGCAATCGTGTAAAACTTAGTCCGGTCAATATAGCGATAAGGATAGTAAGCCAGTAAATCGCCATAAGTAAAAATGCCTAGTTCTTTTTTGAGAATTTCGGCACGTTGAGAGCCAACACCTTTTAAATATTCGATAGGAGTTTGGAGCAGGCTATTGAGCATAGTTCAAATTATGGCTTTGAAACAAAATGAAGCTTATGTTTCAATTTGCTGAGCTGAAATTACAACCTTTTTATGAACCCAGAAAAGTGCATTGAAAAAAGCGTAGAATGTAACTCCTGCCTGTGTTTCCAAGGTATCGTCAGTAAACATCGAAATCACAGCAATAATGCAAAAAAGCAAGTAGAAATAATTTGGATTTTTTCGTTCAAGCCAAATCGGATAAAGCAACGAAAACAAAAATAGGACTAAGCCAACTATTCCAAAAGTAACAGCGAATGTGAGAAATTGATTGTGAGCACGAAGCCGCCAATCAGGATGAATAGGAGAATTCATTTCAGTATATTTTTTTTGAAAGGCCACATTTACATCTCCTGTACCAACTCCAAAAATTAAATTTTCCTGAACTATTAAGAACCCGGTTTTTAAGTATTCAAAACGCAATGTAACTGAATGCCCTGAAGGATTTCCAGTAAGTTGATAGGTAGATATTTCCCAAAAAATTTGTTTTAAACGTGCTTTAGGACTAGACAAATTTTGAAACTCATAATTAGTTATACCATTTTCAACTGCTTTGATTTCAGCGTTCGATAGAGTAGCTACTCCAACGGCATCTTTTCGCAAACCTTTAGAAGTGAGAAAGCGCAATAATGTAACACGAAGCGGTTGTTGTTTTTTATCCAATCCGGTAATTGCAAGATTGCTTCTATGCTGCCATACACTATCTAGTTCACTAAAACAGAGGTAGCTAAAAACGAAGTTACCATTTTCCATTTCGCTTCGTTCTTTTATATGAACATACTTGTGTCCTAAAGCGGTAGTCGTATCAAGGGTTTTCCAGTTAATGGGCTTAGCTGTATTTACTTCTGAATATGCACTGATAACTGTATAGATTAAACCAATGCAAATTATAGCAATTGAAATAAGATATATCAACTTTGGTAGTAATGTACCTTTTGTAAATAGTTGATAGGATAAAACTAAAAAAGTTAGCACCAACAATATAATGATCCCAGTAAAAGATTCTAAAATAAACAAGAAAAAAAGGAGCCATAGAAAGCAAAGCAAATGCACAATTTTAGAAAATAGCGGAGTGCTTTTTTGTTGAAAAAAATAAAGCAGAACAAAGGCTGCAAGACAAATTAATAATGCCAATCGAATGTGAGAAATTAAAAATGAAATATCACGGGCTTGTGTTATGTTTC
>Ga0268298_10000705_pt1 | contig 42413 bp, 42 predicted proteins | sample WWTPWeurt_MetaG_FD_194462 | JGI IMG/M metagenome (GOLD analysis project Ga0268298, IMG submission 194462) | Activated sludge microbial communities from WWTP in Nijmegen, Gelderland, Netherland - WWTP Weurt | ecosystem: Engineered > WWTP > Aerobic digester > Activated sludge | place...
CCGCTGGCTCGCGATCAGCATTTCCACCGCTTCACCCCGGATTCCAACCGGCCGCCACCCGCCTGCAAAAAATCCTGCCAATGCGGGGCAGGGGTTGGAAAAATGGGTTTTTCTACAGCCTCGTTAGATCGTGATCGCGAAGCGAGCCACGATCTGAACCGGTTGTTGAACAAGCCCGGATCGTTTCCCTGGAAATACCTTGTTGTTCCCCTGGCCGGAGATGGGTGGGGTGGCCTGCCCTGGGGGCTGGGCTTTCCGGAGGCTTACGTGTCAATCAAGGCGCCGCCGGCAGCACGATCTGATCGCTGCGCTCCGCGCCGGCGGTGAGGGAGCGGCACAGGGCGACGAATTCCTTCGCCGCGGCGCTTTGCCGTTTCTGGCGGTGCCACACGAAGTGGAAGCCTCTGCGGAGGTCGAGTTGCGGGCATTCCAGAGGGACCAGGCTGCCGCGCCGGAAGGCGTCGCGCAGGGCGAGGCGGGAGATGCAGCCGACGCCCAGGCCGGCTTCCACGGCGCGCTTGATGGCTTCTGTGTGTTCCAGTTCCATGCGCACGGTCAGGGCGGAAAAGCGTTCCCGCAGGGCCTGTTCCACCGCCTGGCGGGTGCCGGAGCCGGCTTCGCGCAGGATCCAGGGTTGGCGCAGGAGCGCGTCCAGGGGGATGGCGCCCTGGCCCGCGAGGGGATGGTCGGGGCGGGCGAAGACGACCAGTTCGTCGTCCACCCAGGGTTCGGTGAGGACCGCTCCATCATTGCACTGGCCTTCGATGAGGCCCAGATCGAGGTCCAGGTTGGCGACGTCGTGCACGATGGTGGCTGTGTTGCGTACTTCCAGATGGACCCGGCTGTCCGGGTGGCGGGCCAGGAATTCCGCCACCACGAGCACGGCGAGGTAATTGCCGATGGTCAGGGTGGCGCCGACCCGAAGGCGACCGAAACCGGCGCCGCCGGCCAGGAGGTCTTCCAGTTCCCCGGCCTGATCCAGGATGGCCACCGCCCGGGGCAGAAGTTGGGTGCCCAGGGCATTGAGGCGCAGGGATTTGCCGATGCGGTCGAAGAGCAGGGCGCCGAATTGCCGCTCCAGTTCGCCCAGGGCGGTGCTGGCGGCGGACTGGGAGAGGGCGATGGCCTGGGCGGCGCGGGAGAGACTGCCTTCCCGGGCGGTGGCGACGAAGACTTCGAGTTGACGGTAGCTATGGTGCATATCGATTTTGTGGATTATTTGTATCGATATTATCCGATTGTCCGATCGATTGCGAAGTCCTAGAGTGGGGGCGTTTTCCATCCTCTCCTGGAGCCTGCCATGGCCCCCTACGGCATCGAAGAAGTCCTCGGCGTCCATCACTGGAACGACGGCCTGTTCAGTTTCCGCACCACCCGTTCCCCCGGGTTGCGCTTCGAGAACGGCCAGTTCCTCATGCTGGGGCTGGATGTCGGCGGCCGGCCGGTGACGCGGGCCTACAGCGTGGCCAGCCCCAATTACGCGGACTACCTGGAGTTCTTCAGTATCAAGGTACCCGACGGCACTTTCACCACCCACCTGCAGAACGTGCAGCCGGGGGACCCCATCCTGGTGGGGCGGCGGCCGACGGGAACCCTGGTGCTGCGGGATATCCTGCCCGGCCGCCGTCTCTTTCTCTTTGCCACGGGAACCGGTCTGGCGCCCTTCCTGAGCGTGATCCGCGATCCGGAAATCTACGAGCGTTTCGAAACCGTCGTCCTGGTCCATGGCGCTCGCACGGTGGCTGAACTCGCCTACCGGCATTTTCTCAACGAGAGCCTGCCGCAGCAGGACTTCATCGGCGAGGCGGTGCGGGAGAAGCTGATCTACTACCCCACGGTGACGCGGGAGTCCTTCCCCAACCAGGGGCGCATCACCGAGCTGCTGGAAAGCGGCAAGCTCTTCTCGGACATCGGCCAGCCTGCCCTGAACCCGGTGGAGGACCGCGCCATGCTCTGCGGCAGCCCCGCCATGCTGGCCGATTGCCGCGCCTTGCTCGACGGGCGCGGATTCCGCATGTCCCGCCACATCGGCGATGCGGGCGACTACGTCATCGAGCGGGCCTTCGTCGAGAAATAGGGCGGGGCGCCAGTCGGCCGCTCATAGGCTGTGAAATTTTCGGGCGCGCCCGAGCGGTGTGCGCAAGTGTGCGCGATCAAGGCGCAAAGCACCGCCATAGCTCGGGCTATGGCGAGCATTTGCAACGCCGAGCGGGCGCAGTTGCGCATGACGAGCGGGGGTGAACGAAATTTTCACAGCCTCTCAGAGAAGGAACTCGATCTCGGTCTCATTGGCGCCCGCCACCCGCCGGTAGCGGAAGGCATGGGCCATGGTGCGCAGGACGTTGAGGCCGTAGCCGCCGACCCGCAGTTCGTCCGGCACCTGGGGCCGGGTAAGGCTGGTGTCGAAGGGGGGGGCCGCGTCACGGTAACGCAGGGTCAGCCTGCTGCCTTCCATCGAAAGGGCGAGGCTGACTCGGCTATCGTTCTCGGCGCCGAAGCCGTGCTCCAGGGTATTGGTGAACAACTCTTCCAGAGCGAGTTGCAGGCGTTGCACGGGAAGCCCCGCGAAGCCCGCCGCGGCGGCCCAGGCGTCCGTCGCAGCGACCAGGCGCGGGAACTCTGTCCAGCGCGCAGGAACCGAAATTTCCGTAGAATGGCTGCCCATGCCTCGTGTATTCCGGGAGAGAGCCATGATTAAAACACATTGCCTGGTAGCCGTGCTTTTTGCCCTGCCGGCCTTTTCGCTCCAGGCCGGCGAATACGCCGGCCGCATCAAGACCAGCCGGGGCGACGTCACCGTCGAACGGGGCGGCGTGCGCATGCCGGCTCCGGCGGGGACGGCGGTAGAAGTCAATGACCGCCTGCGCACCGGCCGGGACGGCGTGATGGGCCTGACCCTGCGCGACAACACCCAGTTGTCGGCGGGCCCCAACGCCTTCTTGGTTCTCGACCGCTACGTCTTCGACAGCACGACCCACGCCGGCGAGCTGGAAGCGACCGTCCAGAAGGGCAAGGTCGCCGTGGTCTCCGGCAAGCTGGCCAAGGAATCGCCCCAGTCCGTGCGTTTCCGCACGCCGACCTCGATCCTTGGCGTGCGGGGAACCGAATTCATCATCGACGTGAGCGGGTCCGCGGAGGAGTCGCCATGATGCACGGCCGGATGGCTTTGACCGCAGCGGCCCTGGCCCTGGCCGGCTGCGCCAGCGAGCGCGTGGTGCTCCTGCCTTCCTCCGACGGGCGCCCCAGCGAAGTGGTGGTGACCTGGAACGGGGTGGAACAGCGTCTCGACCGTCCCTACGCCGCCACGGTGCGCCGTCCCTTCGTGCTCTCCCGCGCCGAGTCTTCCGCTGGCGAGGTGGGCGAATCCTATGGCGCCACCCTGGCGGCCCTGCCGGAACGGCCGGTGAGCTTCCTGGTGTATTTCCTGGAGGGGTCGGACACCCTCACGCCGGAATCCCTGGCCAGTTTCGAGCGCGTCAAGGCGCAGATCGCCGGCCGCGCCGCACCGGACGTGCAGATCATCGGCCACGCCGACCGGGTCGGCAACCTGGCCGATAACGACGCCCTCTCGCGCAAGCGGGCAGAAGCGGTGCGTGAAGCCCTGGTGGCCGCCGGGGTGAAGGAAGAACTCATCGCAGTGGCCGGCCGCGGCGAGCGCGATCCCCTGGTGCCCACCGCCGACGAAGTGCCCGAACCGCGCAATCGGCGGGTCGAAATCAGCGTTTACTGAAAACCGCTTCCGGGGCCGTTCCAGCGCAGGGCCAGGAGGGTGAGGTCATCGGCGGCGGGGCGCCCCGCCTCGAAGCGGCGCACGTCGTCGCGGATGGCGGCGACGGCGGTGGCCGGATCGGCATCCGCCGCAAGGCGGGAGACGGCAGCCAGCAGCCGGAAGCTCCCGTAGAAACGTTGCCCGTCCTGGGCTTCGGTCACCCCGTCGGTGAATAGGCAGACCAGATCGCCCGGCTCCAGGCTGCGGCGTGCGGCGACGAAGGGGTAGTTGCCGCAGGCGCCCACGGGCGGGCCGCAATCCTCGCCCAGGTCGAGGCGCAGGAGTTCATGACCACGCTTGAGGATGGGCGCATCGTGGCCGGCGCAGACGCAGGCGAGTTCTCCGGTTTGCAGATCGAGGACGGCGACGAAGGCGGTGACGAAAAGCATTTCCGGATTGTGGCGGGAGAGCTCGACCTCCGCCTGGCGCAGGGCGTCGCCGAGATCCGGCACCCGGCGCACCATGGCTCCCGTGAGGGTCTTGGCGATGGTCATGAACAGGCTGGCAGGCACCCCCTTGCCGGTCACGTCGCCGATGGCGATACAGGCGTGGCGGGAATCCATGGCGAAACATTCGTAGTAGTCGCCGCCCACGGCCCGGGCCGGTTCGAGCAGGGCCGCGACGGTGAGGCGGGAATCCCCCGCAAAGACCGTCGCCGGATCGGGCAGGAGCCCCATCTGGATGCGCCGGGCGGCGTCGAGTTCGCCGGCCACCCGGGCGGCGGATTCGCGACTGGCGTTGAGTTCCGCCTCGGCCTGGCGACGTCTCTGGTCGGCTTCGACCAGGCTGTTGCCGATCAGGGTGATGAAGATGGGGTTGAGCAGGGTGACGATGGTGGCGGAATCGAACAACCAGTTGCCCCAGCGGAAGGCCACGAAGCCCGCCAGGGTGAGCAGGGTGGCGGCGAGGGCGCCGAGTCCCGCGGCGTAGGCGGGGCGCAGGACGGGGACAGCCAGGATGAGGCCGATGCCAAAGGCCACCAGGGCGGCGAGTTCCAGGCGCGCCATCCACCAGGGGCGGCGCAGGGAATCTCCGGTGAGCAGGCTTTCGATGACCTGGATATGCACGTCGACGCCGGGGGTCTTCTCTCCCAGGGGATTGACGACGTTGTCGAGCAGGCCGAGGCCGGTGAAGCCGACGATCACGTACTTGTCGTGCAGCATTTCCAGGTCGGCGTCGCCCGCGAGCAGCGCGGCTGCCGAGACGTGGCGGTCGTGCGCCGGCCGCCCGAAATGCAGCGCCAGATCGCCATTGGGGAGGGTTTCGAGGCTATGCCCCTTGACGCGGATTGCCGTGATTCCGTGGCTATCCGTTCTGACGTCCAGAATGGGCGAGCCGGTGCCGAGACGCACCAGCTCCACGCCCAGGGTGGCGAGGCGCGATGGCCCTACTTCGGCCACCAGGGGCACCCGACGCAGGACGCCGCGCTCCACCTCCCGCCCGGACTGATCCGGCGGCGCGTTGATGAGGGCCAGACCACCTGCCGCCTGCTCCAGCAGGTCGATGCTGCCTATGGCGGCGGGGAAGGCCGGCAGGGCGACGCCCGCGTCGAAGCCCCGCAGCACGAGACTCCTCGCCGGGACGTGGGTTCCGGGCCCCGCATCCGACTCGCCGCTGAGGGCCAGAACCGTTCTGCCACGGCCCAGGGCTTCGGCCAGGGCAAGGTCGGGATCGGGCAGGGAGCCCAGAACCCGGGCCGGCAACTGGGGGTAGCGGCGGGCCAGGGCCTCCGGCCCGAGACGGTCGGGCTCGGCGAAGAGGATGTCGAAGCCCACCGCCTTGGGCTGGGCCTCCAGAATGCGATCCAGGAGTGTCGCCATGAGATCCCGCGGCCAGGGCCACTGGCCATGGCGGGCGAGGCTTGCCTCGTCGATATCCACCAGGATCGCCACCGGATCGGGGCGTTCGCGGGGAAAGACCCGCTGATAGCTGTCGAATAGAAGGTGGCGCAGGGGCAGGAGCGGGGCCTGGTCGGCCTGCACCACCAGCAGGACGGCTACCCCGAGGAAGGCGGCGGCGAGGCTGCGGCCCCGTTGAGCAAGGAAAAAGCGTGCGAGGGCGCCCGCCGTCACAGCTCCACCGTCAGCCCATCGTAGGCGGACAGCACTTCCAGGGGCCGGCGGTCTTCCCGGGTGATTTCCTCGAAACGCCGGGTCTCGGCCAGGAGTTTCTGCAGACGGGTGTCGTCGTGGATCGGCTCGTGGTGGAAGAGGGCGAGGCGGCGGACGCCGGCCGCGAGACAGAGCTCCACCCCGACCACGTTGCTCGAATGCCCCCAGTCGGCCTTGACCGAGGCGGCCTCGGCCAGGGAATACATGGCGTCAAAGACCACCAGATCGGCCCCGCGGAAGAAATCGACGAACCCCTGGCGTTCCGCGGCGTCTTCCAGTTTGTGCTCGGAATCGGTCGAATACACCACGGCCTGGCCGAAACGCTCGAAGCGGTAGCCATAGGAATCGCCGCCGTGGAGCTGGCGCTTGGGGGTCACGTTGAAGCCGGCGATCTGGTGCGCCTGGTCGGGAAGCAGGGTGTCGAATTCGATGGTGGCGCCCAGGGTCTCGAATCCGACCGGGAAACAGGGCTGGGCGAACTGCAGGCGCACCGCTTCCTCCATTTCCGCATGGCAGCCGTGGATGACGATGCGGTTGCCCGGAATGTAGGCCGGGGCGAAGAAGGGAAAGCCCATCAGGTGATCCCAGTGCAGGTGGGACAGGAAGATGTGGTAGAGCTGAGGCCGCGCTGCACCATAGGTGGCCATTTTGGACTGACCCAGGGGCCGGACGCCGCTGCCCAGGTCGCAGACGATGTGCTCGGCGCCCCCGCCCACGATTTCGACGCAGGACGAGTGGCCGCCAAAGGTGCCGGCGGTGGCGAAGGGCAGGCTATCGACGAAGGCTGAAACCGCGGCCGTATCCGGCAGATCGCGACCCCGGGCGGCGATGAGTGCGGCGATGATCTTGGCCCGCAGGTCGGCGGCGGTGAGTGCGACGGGCATGGAGCCCCGTGTCCCCCAGAAGACGACCCGCATCATGCGCTCAATTGGGCGCAGCCCGTGTCGACGTCCAGGTAGCAGGGCATCATCAGGTTGAGGCGGGCGATGGAGAAGACTTCCTGCACCAGGGGCTGCAAGGCGGCCACGGCAAACTTTCCCCCCTGGGCATTGGCCGTGCGGGAAGCGACCACCAGGACCCGCAGCCCCATACTGCTGATGTACTCGACTCCGGAAAGATCGAGCAGCAGGGGCGGCCCCCCCGCCCGGCAGCCCTTGAGGAGCGGTTCCAGGCTGGCGTCGAGGCGCGGCGCGCTGGCGTGGTCGATACGCCCCTGGGGCGAGGCGACCGTGACGCCGGCCACGACGCGGACGGGCAGCAGGGCAATCCTGGCCTCGCTCATGGCCGATCGCTCGGGAAAGTTCGCCACGACAGGCGGGAATACGGGTGCAGGAGCATGGGGGCTGGCCAAAAGAAGGTTGGCCGATTATGCCAAGGGGCCCGCCGGGCGGAAAGGGGGCGGACGTGCGAAAATGGCGCCCCGCAACGCCGAGTCGTCGGTCCATGCCATTCCCCGCACCGCTTTTCTCCTACCGCAAATTCTGGGCGCACCGCTTCGGTCCGGCGCCCTTCCTGCCCATGAGCCGGGCGGAAATGGAGGCTTTGGGCTGGGATTCCTGCGACGTCATCCTGGTGACCGGCGATGCCTATATCGACCATCCCAGCTTCGGCATGGCCCTGGTGGGGCGGCTGCTGGAGGCTCAAGGCTTCCGGGTGGGCATCATCAGCCAGCCGGACTGGCACTCGGCGGCGGATTTCAAGCGCCTGGGCAAGCCCAATCTGTTCTTCGGGGTGACCGCCGGCAATATGGATTCCATGGTCAATCGCTACACCTCCGACCGCAAGATCCGCACCGACGACGCCTACACCCCCAACGCCGAGGCCAACAAGCGCCCCGACCGGGCGGTGACGGTCTATGCCCAGCGCTGCCGCGAGGCCTTTTACGGCACGCCGGTGGTGATCGGCTCCATCGAGGCCAGCCTGCGCCGCATCGCCCACTACGACTACTGGTCGGACAAGGTGCGCCGTTCCGTGCTGCCGGACGCCAAGGCCGACCTGCTGCTGTTCGGCAATGCCGAGCGGGCGCTGGTGGAGGTGGCCCATCGTCTGGCCAAGGGCGAGGCCATCGAACAGTTACGCGACATCCGCGGCACGGCCTTCATGGTGCGGCCGGGCTGGCGGCCTTGCGACGAATGGGAGGAACTGGACTCCACGGCGGTCGACGCGCCGGGACCGGTGGGCCATCACCCCGACCCCTACGCCATGACGCCCGCCACGTCAGCTCCGGCGGATGCCGGACAAGCCCAGGTGGTGCGGCTCATGAGCCGCGACCAGCGCCTGGCCGCCCGCCGCGACCGCCGTGCCCATACGGTCGTGCGCCTGCCGTCCTACGAGGCGGTGAAAGACGACCCCGTCCTCTACGCCCACGCCTCCCGCACCTTCCATCTGGAATCCAACCCCGGCAACGCCCGGGCCCTGGTGCAGGCCCACGGGGAGCGGGATGTCTGGCTCAATCCACCCCCAATCCCGCTGACCACCGAGGAACTGGACCGGGTGTACGAGCTGCCCTACGCCCGCCGCCCCCATCCGGCCTACGGCGAGGCCAAGATTCCAGCCTGGGAGATGATCCGCTTTTCGGTCAATATCATGCGCGGCTGCTTCGGAGGCTGCACCTTCTGCTCCATCACCGAACACGAGGGGCGCATCATCCAGAGCCGTTCGGAAGCGTCCGTGCTGCGCGAAATCGAGGAAATGCGGGACAAGACGCCGGGTTTCACCGGCATCGTCTCCGACCTGGGCGGCCCTACGGCCAACATGTACCACCTGAAGTGCAAGGACGAGAAGATCGAGGCCGCCTGCCGCCGGCTCTCCTGCGTCTACCCCGACATCTGCGAGAACATGGGGACCGACCACGATCCCTTGATATCGCTCTACCGCAAGGCCCGCAGCCTGCCGGGGGTGAAGAAGGTACTGATCGGCTCCGGCCTGCGTTACGACCTGGCCGTGCGCTCGCCGGAGTACATCCGGGAGCTGGTCACCCACCACGTGGGCGGCTATCTCAAGATCGCGCCGGAGCACACCGAGGCCGGGCCCCTGTCCAAGATGATGAAGCCGGGCATCGGCGCCTACGACCGCTTCAAGCAGCTTTTCGAGCGTTTCTCGCGGGAGGCGGGCAAGGAACAGTACCTGATCCCCTATTTCATCGCCGCCCACCCGGGAACCACCGACGAGGACATGCTCAACCTGGCGCTATGGTTGAAGCGCAACAACTTCCGCCTGGACCAGGTGCAGACCTTCCTGCCCACGCCCATGGCGCTGGCCACCACCATGTACCACACCGAGCGCAACCCGCTGAAAAAGCTGCAGCGCCAGGGCGGGGAAAGCGTCGGCGCCGTGCGCAACGCCCGCCAAAGGAAGCTGCACAAGGCCTTCCTGCGCTACCACGATGCGGAAAACTGGCCCCTCCTGCGTGACGCCCTCAAGGCCATGGGGCGGGCCGACCTCATCGGCAACGGCAAGAAGCACTTGATCCCGGCCTGGCAGCCGGCAGGGACGGGCCTGCCCGCAGGCCGCACGACGCCCGTCAGGCCTCAGCGGGGCGCAGGATCGACGCGCTCCAGGGCACCCGCGAAATAGTTGAGGAGCAGGCCGCCCAGCAGCCCGGCGGGAACCATCAGCCACAGCACGTAGAGGGGCCGCAGGGCGGCCAGGAGTCCCGTCCCGTCCACGAAAATTCCGAGCAAGGAAAACACGCCCAGCCCGAGAAGCGCCGCCGCCGCGATACGCAGCGCTTCGACCCGGCCGCTGCCGGAGGCGTAGAGCGGCAGCCCGAAGGCCAGGCAGACCGTAAAGAGGAGGCCCATCACGAGCGGATCGGCTTCGACGGCGGCGACGAAGGGCAGGGCGACCAGCAGTGCGCCGGACAGGACGCCGATCAGGAAGACGAGCAAACCGATGAGTCGGGCGGCGGTCATGGCAATCTCCGGGGGTGGCGGTGCAGGGCAATCTAGCACCCAGCGCGGGACGCGGTAAACTCCCCCGACCCCCAGCCCTGGATTTTTCCTGATGACCACTCCCCGTACCACCACCTACGACCTGATCGGCGGCGAAGCCGGCGTCGCGCGCCTCACCGAGCGTTTTTACCAATTGATGGAATCCGTTCCCCAGTTCCGGGAATTGCGCGCCCTGCATCCTGACGACCTGACGTCGTCCCGGGACAAGCTGTTCATGTTCCTTTCCGGCTGGATGGGCGGACCGAACCTCTTCGTGGAAAAATTCGGCCATCCCCGCCTGCGGGCACGCCATACACCTTTCGCCATCGGCAGCAAGGAACGCGACCAGTGGGTGGCATGCATGGTCCTGGCCATGGAGGAGGTCGGCATCGAGGAAGGCTTGCGCCAGAAACTCCTGCAGAATTTCTTCCAGACCGCTGATTTCATGCGCAATAAGCCGGATTGAACGGACGGGAGTCGCTGGCTTGCCAGAGCCGCCCGGCTCCGCTTAGAATAGGTACACAATCGTACATACACGGAGCCCCAATGGATCCCCTTACGACGCGCGTTTTCATGAACGGCAACAGTCAAGCCGTTCGTATCCCTGCTGAGTTGCGCCTCGACACGGACCGGGTGCATATCTTTCGCAACGAGCAAGGCGACCTGGTGCTCCACCCCCTGCGGGCCGAACGGGGCACGGCGTTACTGCAAGCGCTGCGGGGCTTCGACGCTGACTTCGTCGCGGCTCTGGAGGCCGAGCAGCAGACTCCTCAGGCCATGCAGGACAGGGAATCCCTGTGAATTACCTGCTTGACACCAATATCCTGATCTACCTGATCAAGCACAGGCCACCGGAAATTGCCCAGCGCGTGGATACGCTGGCTGACGACGACACGCTGCACATGTCCTTCGTGACCTGGGCCGAATTGCTCAAGGGGGCCGAACGCAGCAGCCGCAAGCCCGAAGTGCACCGCCGCCTGGATGTCCTGGCTCGACAAGTTCCAGTGCTCTACCCGGCGGGGCCGGCCATCTGCCGTCATTACGCCGAGCAATTCACCCGCCTCAAGGACGCCGGCACGCCAATCGGCGCCAACGATCTGTGGATCGCCTGCCATGCCCTGGCAGAGGACGCCACACTGGTGACGCACAACACGCGCGAATTCGAGCGGGTCGCCGGCCTGCGCTTGGTGGACTGGGTGGGGTGAGGGGATGGCGGTCTAGAGTGCAGAAACGGGGGCCGGACGGCAGAAATGGGCGGTGCCATTGCCTTGCTGGCGCTGCTTGAGCTCAAAGCCGCCACAGGCTTGCAGCAGCTTGATGAAATTGGCGGCCCCATGGCTGCGCGGGTCGAAATCGCTGTGATTGGCGCGCAAGTAGACGGCGATGCGGGAAACAAGCGCCCAGCCATCTTCGTCGGCAACATTGGTGTAGGCGCGCTGTAGCAGTTTTCTTAGCACAGGCAACTCAGGGGCTGGGGCCTCGGTTGCGGGAGGATGGGTTTTTGCACCAGGCGATGAGCCCTTTTTGGGGTTCTGGAGTGCGTCAGATGGCGGAATGGCAGCTTCCTCTGCAGCGGATTTCACTTCTGGGATGAAGCTCAAATTCTCGACGTAGATATAGCGCTCGCAGGCGCTGACGAATGATTTCGGTGCATGCGTGCGGCCGCAGCCTATGACGGTGAGGCCATCTTCGCGAATACGGGTGGCGAGGCGGGTGAAATCGCCGTCGCTACTGACCAGGCAGAATCCGTCCAGTCGCCGGCCATGCAGCAGATCCATCGCATCGATGATCAATGCGCTGTCGCTCGCGTTCTTGCCGACGGTATTGCGGAATTGCTGGATCGGGTGGATGCCGTGACGGGAGAGACTTTCGCGCCACTTCGCGAGCTGTGGCGTGGTGAAGTCACCGTAGACGCGGCGTACCGATAGGCGCGCGTCGCGCGTGATTTCCTCAATGATCGGGGCGACGATGTTCGGTGTGTCGTTGTCGGCATCGATCAGCAAGGCAAAGTTAGGCAGGTCGGTTTTCATTTTGAAGTGGTATGCCTCCAGGATGGCCAGGCGAATTGTGCCCCAATTGACAGTCTCGCATCATGGCCGTTCCTCGGGGCGGTGTCTTCCTGGAAAAACGCCACCGATCTGTCCTCCATTCGGATTCACCCTGCTGCGCTGCAACACCACATGGTAGAATCGCAGGTTTTGAATTTTCAGGCCCCGCCCATGCCCGCCCGCCCTATCCGCAATATCGCCATCATCGCCCACGTCGACCACGGCAAGACCACCCTGGTCGACCAGCTTCTCCGCCAATCCGGCACTTTTGCCGCCCACCAGCAGGTGGATGAGCGGGTCATGGACTCCAATGACCTGGAAAAGGAGCGGGGCATCACCATCCTGGCCAAGAATACGGCGGTGGATTACGAAGGCATCCACATCAACATCGTCGACACCCCGGGTCACGCCGACTTCGGCGGTGAGGTGGAGCGCGTGCTGGGCATGGTCGACGGCGTGGTGCTGCTGGTGGATGCGGTGGAAGGCCCCATGCCGCAAACCCGCTTCGTCACCAAGAAGGCGCTGGCCCTGGGGCTGCGGCCCATCGTCCTGGTGAACAAGGTGGACCGCGACGGTGCCGATCCGGACAACGCCGTCAATCTGACCTTCGACCTCTTCGACAAGCTGGGCGCCACCGACGAGCAACTCGACTTCCCCATCGTCTACGCCTCCGGTCTCAACGGCTGGGCGGCCATGGAACTGGACCAGCCCCGGGTCGACATGAAGCCCCTGTTCGAAACCGTGCTGTCCCATGTGCCTGCCCCCGACGCCGACGTCGACGCGCCCCTCCAGGTGCAGATTTCCGCTCTGGATTATTCCTCCTACGTCGGCCGCATCGGTGTCGGCCGCATCAAGCGCGGCCGGGTCAAGACCGGCCAGCAGGTCCTGGTCATGTACGGCACCGAGGAAGAGGCGCTCGAGCACGAGCGCACCCCGGTCAAGGCCAAGATCGGTCAGGTGTTCGGCTTCAAGGGCCTCAACAAGGTGGAGCTCGATGAAGGCCTGGCCGGTGACATCGTGCAGATCACCGGCATCGAGGACCTGGTCCTGGGCTGCACCGTCACCGACCCTGAGCAGCCGGAAACCTTGCCGCTTCTGAAGATCGACGAGCCGACGCTGTCCATGCAGTTCATGGTCAATACCAGCCCGCTGGCTGGAACCGAGGGCAAATTCGTCACCAGCCGCCAGGTCCGCGACCGGCTGCACAAGGAACTCCTGACCAACATGGCCCTGCGGGTCCATGACACCGCCAACGGCGATGTCTTCGACGTGGCAGGCCGTGGCGAACTGCATCTGGGCATCCTGCTGGAAAACATGCGCCGCGAAGGCTACGAACTGGCCGTGGGCCGTCCCCGGGTGGTGAAGAAGGTCATCGACGGCGTCGAGTGCGAGCCCTACGAGTTCCTCACCGTAGACGTGGAAGAGGAGCACCAGGGCGGGGTGATGGAAAGCCTGGGCCTGAGAAGGGGCGACATGCAGGACATGGTGCCCGATGGCCGAGGCCGCGTACGCATCGAGTACCGCATTCCGGCCCGGGGACTCATCGGCTTCCAGGGCGAATTCATGAACCTGACCCGGGGTACGGGCCTCATCAGCCACGTCTTCGACGAGTACGCCCCGGTCAAGGATGGCGGCGTCGCCGAGCGGCGCAACGGCGTGCTCATCTCCCAGGACAATGGCGACGCTGTCGCCTACGCTCTGTGGAAGTTGCAGGATCGGGGCCGCATGTTCGTGAGCCCGGGCGAAAAGCTTTACGAGGGCATGATCATCGGCATCCACAGCCGGGAGAACGACCTGGTGGTCAATCCCATCAAGGGCAAGCAATTGACCAATGTGCGCGCCTCCGGCACCGACGAAGCAGTGCGTCTGGTTCCCCCCATCCAGTTGAGCCTGGAAGCGGCGGTGGAATTCATTGCCGACGACGAACTGGTGGAACTGACCCCCAAGTCCATCCGCATCCGCAAGCGCTATCTGACCGAGATCGAGCGCAAGCGCGCTTCCCGCGAAGGGGTCTGACCTTCGCGGGGCACGTTCTGCCAGTCTGCCGTGAAAGCCGTGCAGGGCGCTTTAGCAGCTGAAACGGTTCATTCAGGCCTCCCAAAGGCCTGATTCTTGCTTTTTCGCCACCATCTCGGCGAAGGGGCAAGCGATGAAGCGCGGAATGTGGATCATCCGGTACGGCTTGGTGCTGGCCTGCTCGGCCTTGGCAACCGCCGCCCAAAGCCAGGCAGGTGACGAATCCCGCAAACTGGTGGAACAGAAGATGCGCCTGCTGGAAATGCTGCTTGCGTCGCCCTCGGCCAAAGCGGACACCGGCGGCATGGCAGAGCGCGGGGGCAAGGCTCTGACGAGCGCCCGCGAGGCGCTGGCGGCCAATCGCCCTGACGACGCCGCCCGCACCCTGGATGAAGTCTTACGTTCATCTGCCGCGGCTCGCCGGCCAGTTGCGGAGACCTCGCTTCCCGACAGCGCTCTGGCCCTCGCCCACCAAAATCTGGTGGAGCAGGTGGCCACGTATCGGGCTTCCATCGAGGACCTGCTGGCCGATCCCAAGCTGGCGGCGGCGGCCCGGGGCCTCCTCGCACGGATCGACGCCCACGCGGCGGAAGCGCGCCGCGAAGCCGGGGCCGCCCGCCTTTCCGAGGCCAACCGTATCCTTGGCGAAGCGTACAAGCTGGCCGTCGGCGAACTCGCCCGCTTACGCGCCGGCCAGGAAGTGGTGATGGCCCTGCGCTTTGCCAGTCCGGTCGAGGAATACGCCTACGAACAGAAACGCTTCGAGAGCAGCCAGATGATGGTGGGTATGCTGGCCGGCGAGGGCAGGGCGGAAGGCGACCGTCGCGCCCTGGTGGACGGCTTTTCCGCCGAAGCGCGACGCTTACGCTCCGAAGCCGAAGCTCACGCTCAGGCGGGGCGTCACCGGGACGCCGTTTCCCTGATGGAGAAGGCTTCCGCCCAACTGAATCGGGCCCTGCAAACGATGGGAGTCCCGGTGTTCTGACCGGGAATTGGCTGGACTGCCGACGGTGCCTGCACCGCCGCAAGGGAAACCGACTTCAACCGCCGGTCATGGACATGAAACGGACGACCTTGGGGGCATCCATCTGGGCCGTGAAATCGTGCCCCAGAGGCTTGATTCCCATGCAATCGACGATGGCCTGACGCACCCCTTCGTCCCCCACGGCGGGGTCGCGCAGCAGCGGCATCAGGTTGATGGCATCGTTCTGGCCCAGGCAGGGGTACAACTCGGCCTTGGCCGTGATACGGACCCGATTGCAGGTATCACAGAAGTTGTGGCTGTGGGGCGAGATGAAGCCCAGCCGCGTTTCGCTGCCGGGGATGCGCCAATAGCGCGCCGGACCGCCACTGCTTTCGGTCGAAGGCACCAACTGGAAACGCCGCCCCAGACGTTCCAGGGCTTCGTCCGAACTGATGTAGACCTTGCTGCGGCCCTCGATATCGCCCAGGGGCATTTCCTCGATGAAGGAAATATCGAGGCCCCGCTCCAGGGCGAATTCCACCAGATCGGGAAACTCGTCGTCGTTCACGCCCCGCATCATGACCGCATTGAGCTTGGTGCGGCTAAAACCTGCCGTCCGCGCCGCTTCGATGCCCCGCAACACCTTGTGCAGTTCGCCGATGCGGGTGATGGCACGAAAGCGCTCCGGCTTCAGGGTGTCCAGACTGATATTGATGCGCCGCACGCCGGCAGCCTTGAGTGGCCCAGCAAAGCGGTCGAGTTGGGAGCCATTGGTGGTGATGACCAGATTGTCCAGGCCGGGCAGGGCGCCCAGGCGCTCGATCAGCCACAGGACATCCTTGCGCACCAGGGGCTCTCCCCCGGTGATGCGCAGCTTGCTGACCCCCAGGCCGGCAAAAATACCGGCCAGGCGCAGGCATTCCTCCAGGCTCATGACCTCCGCCCGCGGCAGGAAAGTCATTTCCTCAGCCATGCAGTAGGTGCAGCGGAAATCGCAGCGGTCGGTGATGGAGAGGCGCACGTAGGTGATCCGCCGCCCATACTTATCCACCAGGGTGCCCTGGGGATGGATCGACGTCGCCCGGGTTGAAGTCGGCGCGAAGCGCGCCAGATCGACGGGGACAGATTCCGGATTTAGGGTTTCGTTGTGCATGGGGTGCGGAAGCCGTGGAAAAGGCGCTGAACGGTTGAGATTCGCCGCTGTCGATGGTTGACGCGGCTGGCGATTATCGGTTCCCGGCCAACGATCCCACAATAGGAGAAATCAAGAAATGATGCGACCACTCAACGTCGTGCCGCTCCTTGCGGCAACCCTGCTCACCGCCTGTGCCACGAGCGGCGGCTCCTCGCCGACGGCGGGCGCGTCCCTGGCCGCGACGCGGGGCAACACGGTGGCCGGAACGGTCAGTTTTGTCGAAAGCAATGGGGAGGTCCGGGTGACGGCGGAAGTATCCGGTCTATCACCTGGGCCCCACGGCTTCCACGTGCACGAAAAAGGCGATTGCAGCGCTCCTGATGGCACCAGTGCCGGCGGTCACTTCAACCCGGGCGGCAAGGCCCATGGTCATCCGGGTCACGGCGAGCACCATGCGGGGGACCTTCCCCAATTGATGGCGGACGCCTCCGGCGTGGCTCGCCTGAGCGCCACCACCACGGCCCTCAGCGTCTCCTCCGGTGACGCCAGCGTCGTCGGCAGATCGGTCATCGTCCATGCCGGTCCCGACGATTTCAAGAGCCAGCCGGCGGGCAACTCCGGACCGCGGGTGGCTTGCGGGGTCATCGCCGCGCGCTGAGAGCCGGTGAAAATTCGGTTTCCCTCCGCCCACCGCGCTCAACCGCTCCCGCTCGGGGTAGCCCAAGTTCGCCCTGGCGCCGGCTGTGGCTGTGCTTTGCGCCTTGATCGTGCTCGCCTGTGCGCGGCGACGGGGTGCGCTCGAAAAACGCACAGGCGCTGATCCCGACTGGAAGCTCAGGAAAGCATGACGCCCCCAGGGCGGGGCGGTAGAATTCGCCGTCCCCACCACGCCTGCGGGCCTTGACCCCCATGTTCGGCTTCCTTCGCCCCGCTGAATCCGCTATGTCCAACCGCCTGGGCCGTTCAGCCCTCTTCGCCGGCCTGAGTCTGGGCGAATTGAAAATCGTGGAAGGCTTCATGCACGATCGGCGCTACCTGGCCGGGGAAGTCGTTTTCGATGAGCGCGAGGAGGGGCAGGCGCTTTATGTCATCGCCAGCGGCAGCGTTCTCATCTGCCGCCAGGGGCAGGCCGACCGGCCGATCGCCCGCCTGGGCAGCGGCGATTTCTTTGGCGAACTGGCTTTGCTGGACGATTCTCCCCGCTCGGCCCAGGCCCGGGCGGCGGACACAACCGAAATCGCCGTGCTCTTCCGGGGCGATTTCGAGCGTCTGCTGCAATCCCACGCCCACATCGCGAGCCATATCGCCATAGCCCTGGCGCGCCACCTCGGCCAGCGCCTGCGCCTGATGGTGGCGGGCAACGGGGCGACCGGGTGATTCCCGAGGCGGACGAATATCGCTCCGGCCCCATCGTCTGGGTCGGCGTCATCGCGTCCACCTGCGCGGTGCTCTTCTTCTTCCAGAAAATCCTCTGGCTGGTCGTCCCCTTCATCCTCGCCCTGATCATCTACTACCTGCTGTTGCCCCTGAAACACCGTCTGCTCATGGCCGGTGTTTCTCATGATGGCGCGGCGGGCCTGGTGGCGGGATCGGCCTTTCTTGCCCTGGCACTGGGCTTCGTCCTTCTGCTTCCCGGCGTTGCCGCCCACGCCGTAACCTGGCAGGAATCGTCCCTGCGCTATCTCGAAGGTGGCCTCAGCCTGGTGACCGCGACCTTGCAACAACTCGAAGGACGTATCGCCATCCTGGCCCAGGCGCGGGTCAGCGAGGAACTGGCGCGTCAGGTTTCCGAACATTCGGACAAGTTCGCCCAGAAGTATCTCGGGGAATTCGCCCTCGGTCTGGCGGCTTGGGCACCGTCACTGCTCCTGGCGCCTTTCCTGGCCTTCTTCATGTTACGCGACGGCTGGCGCTTCAAGCGCTTCCTCGGCCGCGCCGTCCCCAACGCCTTTTTCGAGCGTACGCTCTACCTTCTCGATCAGGTGGACCGCACCGCAAGACTGTATTTCGTCGGACTCATGCAGCTCACCCTGCTCGATGCCGCCTGCCTCGCTATCGGCCTGTGGGTGATCGGCATCTCGGGGGCGCTCTTGCTCGGCCTGGCGACCGCTGTGCTCGCCTGGATCCCCTACATTGGTTCTATCCTGGGTTGTGTCCTGGTCGTCCTGGTCGCAGCCACCGATTTCCCCGGGCGGCCCGAGGTGGCCTACGCGGCGGTCGGGCTCTTCATTGTCGTGCGCCTGCTGGACGACTTCGTCTTCATGCCCATGACCGTGGGCAAGAGCCTCAACATGCATCCGCTTCTGACCGTCCTGATGATCTTCGTGGGGGGCGCCGTCGCCGGCGTTCCAGGGCTGATGCTGGTGCTGCCCGTCCTGGGGGTGGCCATGGTGTTCGGCGAAACCCTGGGTCTGGTGCTGACCGATCCCCGTCTGCGGGCGCGCCATCGCCACGCAAAGCAGCTTCGCCAGGCTTCGGTCACCACGGACCTGCGGGCTTGACCGATACTGCCCGCGACTGTCAAGACTTGACTTATACACAAATTCGCGACCTGCCCGGCAAATCAGCCCAGGCCGTTTCTTTATCTAAAGTAGAACATCACATAAGTTGCGCAATATTTTGATTATAAATATATTTAAATGAATTTGCTGCGACGCATTGCGGAATTTGCCGGAATTGACAGAGCGTATTGATACCCGCCGTCAAGTAGAAATCCACAAAATTATCCACAGGCCGGACAGGCCCGAATTTACGCCAACGAAGACGGAAATCCCTGCAACCATCTGGATTGAAACGGATTTGATGGAGAAGATCATGGCAGGAAGGGCATTTCCGTCGTGCAGCTCCCAAGCAGTTCCTTTATCGCTGGCAGAAAATGACAGAGAGGGAGCTGTTGCAATGCAAGAGACCGTTTCCGCCACGCCTTCGACGGCCCGAAGCGGCGTGCCCGACGACCTGGCCTTCATGCGCCAGGCCCTCGTTCTCGCGCAAACCGCGGAGGAACAGGGAGAGGTGCCGGTCGGTGCCCTGGTGGTTCGGGACGGCCTGATCGTCGGACGGGGGTACAACGCCCCCATCGGCGGCAAAGACCCCACCGCCCATGCAGAGATCGCGGCCCTGCGCGATGCCGCGCAGCAACTCGGCAACTACCGGCTGCCGGGGTGCACCTTGTACGTCACGCTGGAGCCCTGTGCCATGTGCGCCGGAGCCATCATGCACGCCCGCATCGCCCGCGTGGTCTATGGTGCCCGGGATCCAAAGACGGGCGTCCATGGCAGCGTGATCGACCTCTTTGCCGTCGAACGCCTCAATCACCACACCGAAGTCGAAGGAGGCGTGCTGGCCGAGGAATGCGCGGCCCTGCTTTCGGGCTTCTTTGCCGCACGTCGCAACAAGGCGCCATGAGAATCTTCATTTCCGTCGCGCAACAAAGCCTCTGCCTGATCGATGCCCAGGGCAAGCTCATCCGCCGCTATGAGGTGTCCACGGCCAAAGCCGGGGTAGGGGAGACGCCCGGCAGCTACCGCACTCCGCGGGGTCGGCACCTGATCCGGGCCAAGATTGGCGATGGCTGCCCGGAAAACACGGTATTCGTGCGCCGCCGGCCGACGGGGGAGTTGTGGAGCGCCGATCTGGCCGCCGCCTACCCGGACCGCGACTGGATTCTCACCCGTATTCTGTGGCTTTCCGGCTGCGAACCCGGCCGCAATCGGCTGGGCTCCTGCGACACCATGCGCCGCTACATCTATATCCACGGCAGCCCGGACAGCGCCGAGATGGGCCGGCCAGGCTCCCACGGCTGTATCCGCATGCGCAATGCCGACGTGGTCGATCTGTTCGACCGGGTGCCCGTCTATACGCCGGTCGAGATCAGCGAAGACTGAAGCAGCTGGCCGCTGCAATCGAAACTGCGCTCTTCCAGGAGGGCGCTTCCCGAGCGGGTCACCATGCCCACCGTCGAGGCCCGCGTGCCGTAGGTGGGCGACAGGACGAAGATGGCCGACAGCAGGCGCTCCCATTCGAGGGATACCCCGGTGGCGGGCAAGTACCGGTCAGAAACGATTTCCCGATCCGCCAGAAGTGCAAAGAACCGCTCGCGATCGGGCAAATTCGCCAGGGCTGCCGCAAAAGCGGCCTTGGCCGCTGTGAGCTTGGGCCAGGGCGTGTCGAGGAGGTGATTGGATACGCCGTAAATGCCCGGCGCCAGTTTTCGTGCCGGACCGTCGCGGTTGGAGCAATACACGAGATCGCGGAAATCGCAGACCAGCAGATTGAATCCGGAAGTTTCGCGCCCCGCCGCGGTCTGGCCGTAAGTCCAGGCCCCTTCAGCGCCCAGCAGGAAGTCCCGGGGCAGCCAGCCACGGGAATAGGGGCCGCGTGGGCGTCCAGGTTCGCGCACATTGGTGACGGCCGCAAAGCGTCCTCCGCTCGAAAACCCAAGCCAACTGCCTCCGGCTTCAAGATCCCGGCCGCCGATGACGCTCTGCCCCTCGGGCCAGGCCGCCGCGGCAGCGGTCGGCCGGGCGTGGAACTCATCCCGGTTGGCCGCAACCACCAGGGGAAAATCCGGGTGCTGCTGCCAGGCGACAAGGATGAGGCACATGCAGAGCGCGCCAATCCCTCAGGAATTGACGGCGACGGCCTCGACGGGAATACCTTCCAGGGAACCCAGGCGGAGATTGCTGCTGAAATTGGATTGCACCACGGCCAGGGCTTCGTAGCCACCGTCAGGGGAGGGCGCCGCCAGCACGATCTTGCCGCTGGCCTGATCGGGATTGTCCGGTGAATGCAGGTCGCCCCCGGCCACCAGCGGTGCAGCGCAGGACACCCTGTAGAGATGGCGTTTGACTTTGCCCAGATACTGGGTCCGCGCGACGACTTCCTGCCCCGGATAGCAGCCCTTGTGGAAGCTTACCCCGCCGATCTTCTCGAAATCGGCCATCTGGGGCACGAATTCCTCCCGCGTGGCCCCGGTGACCAGGGGAAGTCCTGCGCGGACATCCAGCCAGCGCCACGCGCTGGTTCCGGCCGCCCGGGCGATGGCGGCGAGGGCGGCCCACACTGCCGCTGCCTGCGGTTCGGGAACCGCCACCACGAAACGATCCGCGTCCAGATGCAGCACCCGTGCTTCGCCGCCTGCGGCCACCCCCAGAACGCCCTCAGGCTGAGGCAATCCGGCAGCCCTCAAGGCTTCTGCTGCTTTGGGACCGCTCAGGCCGATGAGCAGCGTCGTCCCGGACAGGTCGGTCACGCCGGCCTTGGCCCGCAGGATGTACATGCGGAAGCGCTTGGCCAGGTCGCTCACCAGTTCGGCGGCCATGGCCAGACAGTAGCCCTCGCCCTGGCGCCAGACGAGAAAGCTCGCCAGCATGCGCCCCTTGGCGGTGCACCAGGCGGAATGCTGGGCGCCGGCCTCGCCCAGATGGTTGATGTCGCTGGTCAACTGGTTGTGGAGGAAGGACTTGGCGTCGTCGCCCTCGATGCCGATGACGCCAAGATGCAGGAGGGGAACGACGACCGTTGCATCCCGGGCGGCGGCGCTTTCCGCGGCAGCGTCGCCAAAGTGGTCGATCTCGTTCGAGTCCGGGCCGCAGACGGCACCGGCGGTTTCCAGAATGGGGCGCCAGGGGGAATTCATGGTGGTTCGGGGTCTCGCGGTGGGGTGGAGGGGATGGGCTATTATATCGCCCGTCGCCGCCGACTCGGCCCCAGAGCCCCTCTTTGCGCCACCTTCAATTCCTCCTCGTTCTTGCCCTCATCGCATTGGCGGTGATCGCCGGAAGCCTCTATCGCTGGGCGACTCACCCCGTCGCCACGGCCGAGACGGCCGCGGACTTCCGTATTCCCGCCGGGACGGGGCTGCGCAGTGCGCTCGGCCTCATCAACGACGCCGGCGTCAGGATCAACCCGAACCTGATGGTGCTTCTGGCCAAGGTCATGCGGGCTGAAACGACGATCAAGGCCGGGAGCTATTCCATCCAGCGCGGCGCTACCCCCTGGGAAATCCTCGCCAAACTGACCCGGGGCCAGTTCACCCAGGGCGAACTCACCCTGGTCGAGGGCCTCACCCTGCGCCAGTGGAGGGAGAAACTCGCCGCCCATCCGGACCTCGCCCAGGAATCCCAGGGACTGAGCGAAGCCGAACTGCTGTCCCGTCTGGGCATAGACGCGCGCCGTGGAGAGGGTCTGTTTCTTGCGGATACCTACCTCTTCGACAAGCAGTCCTCGGACCTCGACCTTTTGGCCCGAGCGTACCGCGCCATGCATCGCCGCCTGGCCGCCGAATGGGAGCAACGGGCCCCCGGCCTGCCCCTCAAATCGCCCTACGAGGCCCTCATCCTCGCTTCCATCGTGGAAAAGGAGACCGGACGCCTCGCCGATAGACCGCTCATCGCTGCGGTTTTCATCAATCGCCTGCGTTCCGGCATGCTGCTGCAGACTGATCCCACGGTTATCTACGGCCTGGGCGATCGCTTCGACGGCAATTTGCGCAAGAAAGACCTTCTTGCCGACAGCCCCTATAACACCTATGTCCGGCCCGGGCTGCCGCCCACGCCCATCGCCATGCCCAGCCTGGCCTCGCTCCAGGCCACTCTGCATCCTGCGGCCAGCGACGCGCTCTACTTCGTGGCCCGCGGCGACGGCAGCAGTCAGTTTTCCAGAACCCTGGAGGAGCATAACCGGGCCGTCAATCGCTACCAGCGGGGAGGCAAGTGAAAGGCAAATTCATCACCTTCGAGGGCATCGACGGCGCCGGAAAGAGCAGCCACGTGGAATGGCTGGCCGAGCAGCTGCGCCACCGGGGCAAATCCGTTCGCGTGACCCGGGAGCCGGGGGGAACCCCTCTCGGCGAGCGCCTGCGGGAACTGTTGCTGGGGCAGGCCATGCACCTGGAGACGGAAACCCTGCTCATGTTTGCCGCCCGCCGGGAGCACCTGGCGCAGGTCATCGAACCGGCGCTGGCAGCGGGGGAGTGGGTGGTCTGCGACCGCTTCACCGACGCAACCCACGCCTATCAGGGGGGCGGCCGCGGCCTCGACCGGGCCCGCATCCAGATCCTGGAAAACTGGGTGCACGGAACATTGCAGCCCGATCTCACCCTGCTTTTCGATCTCCCGCTGGAGGTGGCGCGGGAGCGCATCGCCCTGACCAGTCGCAGCCTCGACCGCTTCGAGCAGGAGAAGGCGGATTTCCACCGTCGGGTGCGTCAAGCCTACCTCGATCGGGCCGCTGCACACCCGGGGCGGATACGCGTCATCGACGCCAACCGCCCCCGAGACGAAATTGTGAACGTACTTGAGGATATCGTTGCATCAATATGTTTATGAACGCAATTGATATTCTATTTCCTGTCTGGTGTCGCCTCCTCGCCCGGCGCGATCGCTTGCCCCACGCCCTGCTTCTGGCCGGTCCCCGGGGCCTGGGAAAACTGGCGCTCGCCCAGTCCTTCGCCGCCAGCCTGCTGTGCGAGAGCCCCCGGCAGGACGGCCTGGCCTGCGGTCAATGTCTGGCTTGCGGCTGGATGGCCCAGGGCAACCACCCGGATTTCCGCCTCTTGCAACCCGAAGCCCTGGCTCTTGGCGACGACGAGAGCGAAGGGAAGGCCGAAAAAAAGAAACCCAGCCAGCAAATCACCATCGACCAGGTCCGGGGCTTGGAGGAATTCCTCGCCGTCGGGGCCCACCGGGCAGGGGCTCGCATCGTCCTCGTCCATCCCGCCGAGGCCATGAACCGCAATACCGCCAACGCCCTCTTGAAATCCCTGGAGGAACCGGGTGCAGGAACGCTCTTCCTGCTGGTCAGCCACGAACCCACCCGCCTCCTGCCCACCATCCGCAGCCGTTGCCAGCTTGAAAACGTGCCGCGCCCTGATCCCGGCGCCGCCCTGAACGCCCTGGGAAAATCCGGAGTTTCCGATCCCGGGCGCTGGCTTGCCCTGGCAGGGGGGGCACCTTTTCTCGCCCGGGAACTCGCGGCAAAGGGGCAGGGGGACTGGATCGGCGTGCTGGCAGACCGCCTGGCGGCACCCGATGGTGAACCCCTGGGGGCCGCCGCCGACCTGGATCGCCTATTGAAGGATGGCAAGGGCAGCCCAGGCCTGCGCGACGTGGTCGAATTTGCCCAGAAGTGGATCGTGGATCTCACACTGGCCGCCAGTGGCTTGCCGGCGAGATATTTCGTCCTGCATCAGGCTACAATGGCGTCCATGGTCGAGCGGCTCTCCCTGCACGGGCTGGTCGGCTTCCATCGGCGCCTGGTCGAGTCCCGACGCCAGGTGGAGCAGCCCCTGAACAGTCGCCTCTTTCTCGAAAACCTGTTCCTCGAATACCACGGTCTTTTCGCCAACCCTCCAAGACGATGAGCGAAGCCAAGCCGATTCCGCAGCGCCCGAGCGTCCTGTCGCTCAACATCAACTCCAAGTCGGCCCTCTACGCCGCCTTCATGCCCCATTTGCGCAATGGCGGCATCTTCATTCCCACGACCCGCAACTACAACCTGGGCGACGAGGTATTCATGCTCCTCTCCCTCATGGACGACCCGGCCAAACTACCGATCGCCGGTACCGTCGTCTGGGTGACTCCTGCCGGGGCGCAGAACGGCCGTGCCCAGGGAATTGGCGTTCATTTCAATAGCGACGAAAGTGGCGTCGAAGCGCGGCGCAAAATCGAAGGTCTTCTGGGTGGGGTCATGCAGTCCTCCCGCCCGACCCACACCCTCTGATCCGCCCGGTGCTGGTCGATTCCCACTGCCATCTCGATTTTCCCGGCTTGCGCGAGCGTCTGCCCGAGGTGCTCACGGCCATGGCGGCCGCCGAAGTGCGGTGCGCGGTATGCATCGGGGTCAATCTCGAGGATTTGCCCGGCGTCCTGGAAGTCGCCGAGTCCAGCCCCGCACTATGGGCCACGGTGGGCGTCCACCCGGAATACACCGATGTGCACGAGCCTTCCATCGCCGAACTGGTTCGTCTGGCCGCACACCCCAAAGTCATCGCCATCGGCGAAACCGGCCTGGACTATTACTGGCAGAAGGATAGGCCGGAGTGGCAACGGGAACGCTTCCGCTGCCATATCCGCGCCGCACGGGATTGCGGCAAGCCCCTGGTCATCCACATGCGGGAATCGGCGCAGGACACGCTCTCCATCCTGCGGGAGGAGGGCGCCGCCGAGGTCGGGGGCGTCATGCACTGCTTCTCGGAAGATTGGTCGGTCGCCGAAGAGGCATTGGGGCTGGGCATGTACCTCTCGTTCTCCGGCATCGTCACGTTCAAGAACGCGGCTGCAGTCAAGGAGGTGGCGCGCCGGGCACCTTTGGACCGCATTCTGGTCGAAACCGATTCGCCCTACCTCGCCCCGGTGCCGTACCGTGGGAAACCCAATCAGCCTGCTTATGTGCGCCATGTGGCGGAGGAGATCGCGCAATTGAGGGGAGAGTCCTTTTCCCGCATCGCCGAAGCTACCAGCGCCAATTTCTACCGACTCTTTATCGCCGCCAAACCCTGAAGCCATGCGTATCAAGATGCGTATCAAGACCCTTGTTGCCACCCTGTTCCTGCTCGGTCTGACTGGCGCCGCCTCGGCCGGCACCTACGATGACCTCATCGCTGCCGCGAGGAGCGGCGACGCGGATGCGGTTGCAGCGCTGATCAAGCGAGGGGCCGACGTGGATACGACCGACCCGGAAGGCAATAGCCTGCTCATGCTCGCGGTTCGCGACGGCCACGGACGCCTCGTCGATACCCTGCTGGCCCAGCGCCCCAAGGTAAATATGCGCAACAGCGCCGGGGATTCTCCCCTGCGACTCGCCGCGCTTCGGGGCGATGTCGCCATCGCAGAGAAACTGATCGCCGCGGGAGCCCACGTCAATACCCCGGACTGGACACCCCTGATCTATGCGGCTTTCAACGGGCATCTGGCGGTCACTCACACCCTCCTCAAGGCCAGGGCCGACGTCAATGCGGCCAGCGACAACGGCACGACGGCCCTGATGGCGGCGGCACGAGGGGGTTTTGCAGAGGTGGTCGACGCCCTCCTGCGTGCCGGCGCCAATCCCAACCGGACCAACGAGAACGGGGATTCCGCCATCGACATCGCCCTGCGCTACAACCACACCGATATCGCCGGCGCGCTGCGCAAGGCGGGGGGTAGATCGGGCAAATCGGTCACGCTTGAAGTGAAATAGCGGGGCCGACCATGGACAAACGTTACATCGAATACGCCGAGTGGTCTCCCAGCCTCGAAGTTGGTTTGCCCCTGATCGACGATCAGCATCGCCGCCTTTTTGAGCTTGCAGCGAGCTTCGAAGGGGACGGCGATCAGATTCGGGTCATGAAGACCCTCGCCACCTTGATGGACTACATCAAGACGCACCTGTGGGAAGAAGAGGAATTGATGGCCGCCTGTGGCTACCCCAAGCTCGCGGAGCACCGGCAAACCCACGCCGAATTCCGGCGTATGCTTCTGAATCTTCTGGAAAACGCCAGGACTCTTTCCCTGGACGCCATTGCCGAAGAAGTCCGGTTTCTCATCAATGGCTGGTTCTTCCGTCACATCCGGGTGGTCGACCAGGATTACGTCCCCTATGTCCGCGCCTACCAAGCCCAGAGCGCCGCGGCACAGCACGAAGCCAAACCGGCCCCGGAGCCCTGGGGACGCGATGACTACTGAAGCGCGGCTTTGATCAGGCGGGGAGGGGAATCCACTCGTCCAGGGTGGACCCCGTGGCGGCAAACTGATTGCAGCGGGTCATGAAGTCCCGGGTCGACTTGGGCATGGGGACACGGGCTCGGGTGATGTGGAAAATGAGGTCGCGACCATTCCAGATCAGCTTGTGGGCACAATCCGCCATGCGGAGCTCGGGATCGCCGGGGGTTGCAGTCATCTCCGGCTTGGACCCGACGAGACGCTCGGCCGCGGCGGCAAAATTGGCCCAGGCATCGAAAATGTCAGGATCCGTGCGCAGGGTCTCACACTTGATCTTGGCCGCCAGCGCAAACTCCCGGATGATCGGGCCAATGTCGGGAAACATCCGCAGCCGCGCAAAGGTGTTCACCATCACGTCAGCAATGCGGTCAATGTCGCGCTTGGCCTGGCCGATCTTGATATAGCGGCTCTCGTAAAACTCCTCGAGGGGGATGCTGAAAGCCCGGAAGGGCTCACCCCAGAGTTCATCGATACTTTCCTCGCCGCTTCGATGCAGGACCAGACGGCAGAGGGTATAGGCCTCCTGCAGACAACGCCCGCACTCCCGCATCAACTCGTAACTCGGAAGGATTTCGACCCCCGCTTCCTGCAATTCGACCAGGTTGCGGAAAATATCGGTCGCCCGGTTGAACATAGCCCCCGCGTACATCGCCCCCTTGACCCTTCGCTTGGCCGAATCCGCCTCGCATTCGTAAGCCAGTCGCGCCTCGTTGAGGCGGCTCCCGGGAATGTTGAGCCCATGCTCCGTATGGTTGAACAGGCGTCGGGTCAGGGCCTCGATCAGCCTTTTCTTGTGAGCCAGGGTATTCTCGGGCACCGGATAGGTTTTCATCCAGTATCCCTCGTAGTAGACGCGAGTTTGCCCGTTGACGAGCTTGCGGGTGCCGGGATCGATGCTGGATTCCATGGAACCTACCGAATACTGAACTGAGTCTGTCCATGCTACGGACAGAGCGGGGGGCGGGAATTGTATTATCGCGCAAAGGTAGCCCGTCTAGGGGTTCAACTTGCGCCTTTGGTTATACCCAAAATTCCTTCCGGACTCCCTGGATTTTTTCACGGCTCCTGCTAGCCTTAGATCGTGTTCGCCCCGCGGCAAGGCGGACGCCCCTGACGTAAGCCGCACTTCATGGGGGAGTCCCGACGGCATTGGAGAAGGAAATCCTTTGAAAAATCCGTGTTACGACCTGAACGGCGTATAGCCGAAATACCCCGAACCCAGTGATCGGGGTCGCAGCAAAAGAAGCCCATGCCCGACAAGCGTGGGCTTTTTTCTGGCCTAAGGCCTGGTCTTCCCGAATAGAAAAACCCGCATAATTTGTATTATGTAAACTTGAAGCTAGCCGCCAGCGCTATCTGAGTGACGCCCCTGGGTCTGGAGTGTGCCCCCTCGCCACCCGCTTGCAGGCACCGCAGGTCATCGCCCGCCGTGGGGCGCATGTTCCTGGAGCTAACAAGGCCAACTCCACGCCCCAATCAGGTCTTCTGAAAGCGAAACACCCCGTGCTCGCAGCGCACCCGCACCGTATCCTTGGCCGCGAACTGCCCTTCCAGAATGGCCCGGGACAGCGGGTTCTCGATGTGCTGCTGGATGGCACGCTTCAAGGGCCGGGCGCCGAAGACCGGGTCGAAGCCTGCCGCGGCCAGTTCGTTCAGGGCGCTGTCTTCGACCGCCAGGCCCATTTCGAGCTGGGCCAGGCGCTTTTCCAGGTAGGCGAGCTGGATCTTGGCGATGCCGGCGATGTGCTTTTCGTCGAGGGCGTGGAATACCACCACTTCGTCGATGCGATTGACGAATTCCGGCCGGAAATAGGTCTTCACCTCGGCCATCACCGCCATCTTGATCACGCCGTAGTCGTCGCCGGCCATCTGCTGAATCATCTGGCTGCCCAGGTTGGAGGTCATGACCACCACGGTATTCTTGAAATCGACAGTGCGGCCCTGGCCGTCGGTCATGCGACCGTCGTCGAGCACCTGCAGGAGGACGTTGAAGACATCCGGATGGGCCTTCTCGACCTCGTCCAGCAGGATGACGCTGTAGGGCTTGCGGCGTACCGCCTCGGTCAGGTAGCCGCCCTCTTCGTAGCCGACATAGCCCGGCGGGGCGCCGATCAGGCGGGCCACTGAGTGTTTTTCCATGAATTCGCTCATGTCGATGCGGATGAGGTGTTCCTCCGAATCGAACAGGAATTCTGCCAGGGCCTTGCACAGCTCCGTCTTGCCGACGCCGGTGGGGCCGAGGAAGAGAAAGGAGCCGTAAGGCCGGTTGGGGTCCGAGAGACCGGCCCGGGAGCGGCGGATGGCGTCGGCCACCAGGCGCACGGCCTCGTCCTGGCCGACCACCCGCTTGTGCAGGCGCTCTTCCATCTTCAGCAGTTTGTCGCGCTCGCCCTGCATCATCTTGCTCACCGGGATGCCGGTGGCGCGGCTGACCACCTCGGCGATTTCCTCGGCACCGACCTGGGTGCGCAAGAGCCTGTTCTTCTGCCCTGCCCCGTCGCCGGTCACCTCGGCCGCCTTCAGCTGCGCCTCAAGTTGCGGCAGCTTGCCGTACTGCAACTCGGCCAGCTTGTCGTACTGGCCTTTGCGCTGCAACTCCGCCATCTGGGCCTTGATCTTGTCGATCTCTTCCTTGATGTGGGCGGAACCGTGGACCTGGGCCTTCTCGGCTTTCCAGATTTCCTCCAGATCGGAGTATTCCTTCTCCAGCTTGGCGATTTCGCTCTCGATGAGGCCGAAACGCTTGATGGAGGCCTCGTCCTTCTCCTTCCTCACCGCTTCGCGCTCGATCTTGAGCTGAATGAGGCGGCGGTCCAGCTTGTCCATGGCTTCCGGCTTGGAGTCGATTTCCATCTTGATCCGCGCCGCCGCCTCGTCGATGAGATCGATGGCCTTGTCGGGCAGGAAGCGGTCGGTGATGTAACGATGAGAGAGCTCCGCCGCGGCGACGATGGCCGGGTCGGTGATGTCGACGCCATGGTGTAGCTCGTAGCGCTCCTGCAGGCCGCGCAGGATGGCGATGGTGGATTCGACGGAAGGCTCCTCCACCAGCACTTTCTGGAAACGCCGCTCCAGGGCCGCGTCCTTCTCGATGTACTTGCGGTACTCGTCCAGGGTGGTGGCGCCGATGCAGTGCAACTCGCCCCGGGCGAGCGCGGGCTTCAGCATGTTGCCGGCGTCGATGGCGCCCTCGGCCTTGCCAGCGCCAACCATGGTGTGGATCTCGTCGATGAAGAGGATGATGCGGCCCTCGTCCTTGGCGATGTCCTTGAGCACGGCCTTCAGCCGCTCCTCGAACTCGCCCCGGTACTTGGCGCCAGCCAGCAGGCCCGCCATGTCCAGCACCAAGACCTTCTTGCCCTTCAGGGTCTCCGGCACCTCGCCGTTGACGATGCGCTGGGCCAGGCCCTCGACGATGGCCGTCTTGCCGACGCCGGGTTCGCCGATCAGCACCGGGTTGTTCTTGGTGCGCCGCTGCAGGATCTGGATGGCGCGGCGGATCTCGTCGTCGCGGCCGATCACCGGATCGAGCTTGCCCTGGGCAGCGCGTTCGGTAAGGTCGATGCAATATTTGGCGAGAGCCTCGCGCTGGCCTTCCGCCTCCTGGGAATCGACCCCCTGGCCACCACGCACGGCGTCGATGGCAGCCTCCAGGGCCTTGCGGTTGAGGCCGTGTTGTTTGGCCATGCGGCCGGTCTCGTTCTTGTCGTCACACAGGGCGAGAAGGAACATCTCGCTGGCGATGAACTGGTCGCCCCGCTTCTGGGCTTCCTTGTCGGTGAGATTCAGGAGATTACCCAGGTCGCGGCCGACAGAAACGTCACCGCCGTGGCCTTCCACCTTGGGCAGGCGCACCATGGCGCCTTCCAGCTCCCGCTTGAGGGCCGGTACATTAACGCCGGCCCGGGCCAGCAGGGAAGCGGTGCCGCCATCTTCCTGACCGAGCAGGGCGAGCAGCAGGTGCTGCGGTTCGATGAATTGCTGATCGTTGCCCAGGGCCAGGCTCTGGGCGTCGCCCAGGGCTTGCTGGAACTTTGTGGTGAACTTGTCGAGGCGCATGGTGGGCTCCCTGAATGGTGTATTGCCGATGCTCCCCAGATTGGGGGGCTTGCGAAAATTTCAATGGCCCTCCCGGGCTTTCCCGGCTGGCATAGAATGAGTCTCCTTCCCAAAACGAGGCCGTCCCATGAAAGCCCTTCGCATCGCCGCCTATGCCACCATCGCCGTGCTTGCCCTCCTCGTCGGTGCTGTCGGGCTGTTATACGCCCTCTTCGACGAGGCCCGCATCAAGGAAGAACTCAGCCAGCAGGTGCTGGCCAAGACGCAACGCAAACTGGTCATCGATGGCCCCCTCAAGCTCTCCGTCTGGCCAGATGTGGGGGTGCAGATCGGCCACCTGACGCTTTCCGAGAAAGGCGGCCATGGCCAGTTCGTCGCCCTCGACTCTGCGCGGCTAGCGGTGGCCGTGATGCCGCTCCTGTCCAAGCGCGTGGAAGTGCGCCGGGTCGAGGCCGATGGCCTGGCCCTCACCCTGGCCAAGCACAAGGACGGCAGCCTGAATATCGATGACCTTGGCGGCGGCGAAAAGGCGGCCAAGGATGACAAAAAGCCGGCTGCGGAAAACACTCCGGCAACGCCCCTGCACTTCGACATCGCCGGCGTAGACCTGCGCAACGCCAAACTGGAATATCGGGACGAGGCAGCCGGCAAGACCACCCGTCTCACCGACCTCAATCTCGCCACCGGCCGCCTGCAGGGCGACACGGGCGCTGGCCGCTTCCACGTGGAAAAGCTGGCCCTGTCCGCCAAGGGCGCCAGCGGTGCCGACCGCTTCGAGCTGATCCTTGCGGCACCGTTCCTGGACCTCGACGGCGCTTCTGCCAAGGGCGAAACCCTCACCCTGGCGGCCAATCTCGCCAGCCCGGGCAAGTCCCTGGCCGCCAAGGCGGCGGTGGCCGGCATCGAGGGCTCGGCCAAGGCCCTGCGCATCGGCAATTTCAGCCTGGATCTGGATGCCAAGTCCGGCGATGCCACCGTCAAGGGCCAGCTCGCCTCACCGGTGGCCTACGACGGCGCCACCCAGACCGTCGCCCTCGCCAAGCTCGCCGGCACCCTCGACGTGGCCAGCCCGGCGCTGCCCATGAAGAAGCTGCACCTGCCCCTCGACGGCAAGGTCCAGGCCAATCTGGAGAAGAAGACCGCCGACCTTGCTCTCCATACCGCCCTCGACGAGTCGAAGATCGCCCTGCGCCTCGGCGTACGGCAGTTCGACCCCCTCGCCCTCGGCTTCTCCCTGGATATCGACAAGCTCGACGTGGACCGCTACCTGCCCCCCGCGCCGGCCGGCACGGCCGTGCCGGCGGGTTCTTCCGGCGGCAGCGGCGGGGCCCCTGCCGGCCAGGACAAGATCGATCTTTCCGCTCTGAAACCCCTCAATCTCGACGGCACGGTAAAGATCGGCCAGCTTCAGGCCCACCGCATCAAGGTTTCCCAGCTCGATGCCCGTATCGCCGCCCGCGGTGGGCGTCTCGACGTGGCCCCGTTCAACGCGGCCCTCTACGGCGGCACCCTGGCCGGCAGCATCGGGGTCAATGCCAACAATAACGAGTTCGCCATCAAGCAGGCCCTGAACAACGTGGCCATCGAGCCCCTGCTCAAGGACGCCTTGCAAAAGGATCCGCTGGAGGGCCGGGGCACCGTCAATGTCGACGTCACCACCCGGGGCGACACGGTACCGGCCCTCAAGAAGGCCCTGGCCGGTTCGGCCAACCTGGTCCTCAAGGACGGCGCCGTCAAGGGCATCAACCTGGCCAAGACCCTGCGCGACCTCAAGGGCAAGCTGGGGGCCAAAGAAAGCGCCACGGCCGACGCCGACGGCCGGGAAAAGACCGATTTCTCCGAGCTGACCGCCAGTTTCCGCATCGCCAACGGCGTCGCCCACAACGAGGATCTCGACATGAAGTCGCCTTTCCTGCGCCTGGGCGGCAAGGGCGACATCGATATCGGCAACGACCGCCTGGATTACCTGGCCAAGGTGAGCGTGGTGGCTTCGAGCAAGGGTCAGGAAGGCAAGGATCTGGACCATCTCAAGGGCCTGACCGTGCCCGTGCGACTCCACGGCCCTTTCGACAAGCTCGCCTACAAACTCGAATTCGGCGACCTGATCGGCGCGGCCGCCAAGGCCAAGGTGGAGGCGGCCAAAGAAGAGGTCAAGAGCAAGGCTACGGACAAACTCAAAGGCGGACTCAAGGGCTTCTTTGGCAAGTAGGACTCCGTTGGCCCCTGCTTCCCCGGTGGGAAAGCGTCGAGTGTCGACCCGCCCGCTGCGCCGCGGATCAGCCCTTCGTCCAGCGTGCCGCCGCCGAATCGTCCTTATCCCGCGCATCCACCCAACGGGCGCCTTCGGGGGTAGCTTCCCGCTTCCAGAAGGGCGCGCGGGTCTTCAGGTAGTCCATGATGAATTCGCAGGCGGCGAAGGCCTCGCCCCGATGGGCGCTGGTCACCGCCACGAGGACGATCTGATCGCAGGGTTTCAAGGGCCCCACCCGGTGGATCACCAGGGCGTCGTAGATGTCCCAGCGGCCCTTGGCTTCGGTGACGATGGCCTCCAGCGCCTTGTCGGTCATGCCGGGATAGTGTTCAAGGGTCATCTGCGAGACGCTGCTGCCGTCATTCACATCCCGCACCAGGCCGATGAAGCTGGCCAGGGCGCCGACCCGGGCGTCACCAGCACGCAGGGCGGCAAGTTCGGCGCCGACGTCGAAATCGGCTTCCTGGACGCGGATGCTCATCTCAGCCCCCCGTCACCGGCGGGAAGAAGGCCACTTCGTCGCCGGCCTTGACGGCCGCCTCGGGCCCCACCATTTCCTGATTCACGGCGCAGCGCAGGTTCCGGGCGCTGGCCAGCGCTCCCCGGCCCTGCCCCGCCAGCCAGTCCTTGAGGCCGCCCACGGTGGCGACACCGGCCGGCAGGTCGATCTTCTCCCCGGCGCAGCCGAGGGCTTCCCTGAGGCCGGCGAAATACAGCACTTGCACGCTCATCACAGCAATTCCGTAAAAGGCACGAAACGCACCGGATCACCCTTGGCGACCGGCTGTCCCGGCGGGTTGAGGACCAGGCCGTCGCCCCAGCAGAGCGAGGTGACGACGCCGGCCCCCTGATTGGGATAGAGTTCGACGCCGCCGCCTTCGTTCCTGCGCCCGCGCAGGAATTCGGCCCGGGCGTCGGGCTTCTTCCAGTCGAAGTCGGCACGCAGGGTGAAGGCCCGGGGCGTCACGTCGCGGATGCCTTGCAGGCGCAGGACGAAGGGCCGCACCATGATCATGAAGGTGACGATGGCCGACACCGGGTTGCCCGGCAGGCCGATGAACCAGGCCTTGCCATCGTCCTTGCGAACTTCGCCGAAGGCCAGGGGCTTGCCCGGCTTGATGGCGATCTTCCACATGTCGAGGCGGCCTTCCGCCTCCACCGCCGGTTTGACGTGGTCTTCCTCGCCTACCGAGACGCCGCCGCTGGTGACGATGAGATCGTTGTCGGCGGCCGCCCGGCGCAGGGCGTCCTTGGTGGCGTCCAGCGTGTCCGGCACCTGGCCGAGGTCGCGCACCTCGCAGCCCAGACCTTCCAGCAAGGCACGCAGGGCGTAGCGGTTGGAGTTGTAGATGGCCCCGGGGGGCAGCGGCTCGCCGGGCTGCACCAGCTCGTCGCCGGTAAAGAAAACGCCGACCCGCAGGCGCCGATAGACGGGCAACTCGGGCAGGCCGGCGGAAGCGGCCAGGGCGATGTCCTGGGGCCGCAACTTGATGCTGGCGGCGAGGATTTCGGCGCCGACGGCGATGTCCTCGCCGGCGCAACGGATGTTCTGGCCCGGCGTCGGCACCTGGTTGATGACCACGCCGTCGTCACCGGCCTCGCACAGCTCCTGCATGATCACCGCGTCTGCCCCGGCGGGGATCGGTGCGCCGGTGAAGATGCGGGCGGCGGTGCCCGGCTGCAAGGGCATCCCGACGGAGCCGGCGGGAATGCGCTGGCTCACCGGCAGGCGGGTGCCGGCAACGGGAATGTCGGCACTCTTCACCGCGTAGCCATCCATGCCGGAATTGTCCAGGGGCGGCGCGGCGACGGTGGAAAACTGGGGTGCCGCCAGCACCCGCCCGGCGGCGGCGGTAAGGGGCAGGCTACGGGTCTCGGTGACCGGCTGAGCGGCGGCAAGCAGCTTGCCGAGGGCATCTTCGAAGGTGAGCATGGGCTTTATCGTGGAAGACGCGAAGCGTCTCGGTGACCTCCCCTCGCCCGCATCGCGGGAGAGGGGCCGGGGGTGAGGGAAACGGGCAGGGCAGCGTCTTGCATCACTCGGGACAGTCTCTGCGCATGCCCGTCAGAGCTTGAGGTAAGCGACGATGAAGGCGGCCACCGCCTCCGGGTCATTGATGGGAAGCTGGGGCAAGGGGGTATCCAGCGGGACTTCGGTGGCGACGGCAACGACGTCGGGCCATTCCGGGTAGAGGGGCGGCTTGCCGTTGGCGGGGCGGTACACCTCCAGCTTGGGGATGGGCTCGCGCTTGAAGCCCTCCACCAGCACCAGGTCGCAGGGCTCCAGGCGGGCCAGCAGATCGTCCAGGCAGGGTTCTGGGCCATCCCGCAGTTCCTTCATCAGGGCCCAGCGCACGCCGCAGGCGATCATCACCTCATGGGCCCCCGCTTCCCGGTGGCGGTAGGAATCCTTGCCCGGGCGGTCGATGTCGAAGCCGTGGTGGGTGTGCTTGATGACGGAAACCTTCAACCCGCGGCCGGTCAGGCAGGGAATGACTTTTTCCAGGAGGGTGGTCTTGCCGGAACCCGAGTAGCCGGCGATGGCGAATACTTTCATGGCGCGATTGTACTGTGGCCGGGAACCGGAACCACCGCCGCAAAACCCCCGCCCGGCGTGCGGAAATTCGTGGTCTGTCCTTGATAAAGACGGGCCGCCACCAGCTGCACCTGGCCGGCGTAGGCGTAGCAGCGCAGGTCGAGTTTGAGGTCCTGCGGGGCGGCATCGACATGCACCCGGCGCTCCGAGGGCGGGACGATGGCCTGGGCGATGTAGTCGCCGGCCAGGATTTGCTCGAAGACCCGGCGGGTGAGTTTGTCGCCGCGGTAGGCGGCGCGGCTGCCGAATCCCGCGGCGGGCTTGAAGAACCAGCGGCGCCGCTCGCTCCAGAAGCGCTCCGCACCCTCGGCCGTCACGGCCACGGTGAGGGGAACCGTGGCCAGAAGGATGTCCCGCGTCGCCGCCGCAACGCCCATTGCTTCCAGGGCGCCGGCATCCGACAGGAGGACGAGATTGCGCTTGTCGGCGTAGAGCGCATGGGCCCGCGGATGGGGGGTGAGCACCACGGCGTCGGCCAGGTAGGCTTGCCGCAGGGCGGCCTGGGCCGGTTCGTCGAGGTCGAAGTCGGTGAGCCGGTTATAGACCAGATCGATCCCCTCGCCCTGGCAGCGCAGCCGCTGGCCGTCCCAGCTCAGATCCCCAGGATCGGCCACCACGGCAGCGATTCCGGCTTCCTGGAAGAGGCGGCGGAAAAGCTCGAATTCCGGGGCCAGGTATTGCTCCGCCGGGGATTCGTCCACGATGGCGATGCGTTGCAAGGGGGCTGCTCCCCGCTGGACCTGCCATTCGGCACGGAACATGGCGAGGAAGGCGGCTTCGACGGCTGCGGGGTCGGGCAAGCGGGGGGCGATGGGGCCGCAGCAGGTGCGCTGGGCGCCGGCCAGATGGGCGTTGAGCAGGCCGCCGCCGGCGTTGGTGTTGATTTCGATGAGGCGCGGGCCGTCGTCGTCCAGGTGGAAGTCGTACCCGAGGAAAACTCCGGGGTGCGCCACCCCGTGGCTGGCGATGGCCGGCGAGCGGGAAAGCACCCGCGCCTGCCACGCGGGCAGCGCCACCACGCGCTCCACCGCCGCCACCAGATCGGCCATGCGGCGCAGACTTTTCTCGCCCACGAAGACCACGGTGTCGGAAAAGAGATGGGGACGACTTTCCGCCAGGGCGGCAGCGTCGATGCCGCCCGCCGCCAGCGCCGCCGCCAGGGCTTGCCGATCCACGGAAAGGCAGGCGCAGTCGCGGTTGAGCGCTGCCGCCGCCGCGTGGCAGTCGGCGGGAAGATCGGCCCGCAGCGTTGGAATTTCGCTCATGGCGCGGCGAAAAAGGCCAGCACTTCGGACAGTTCCCGGCTGCGCTTCATGGGGGGAAGGCTCTGCCACACCCGCCGCCCGTAGGGCTTGGCGATGAGCCGTGGGTCGCAGATCATCAGCACGCCCCGGTCGCTTTCGTCCCGGATCAGGCGGCCGGCCCCCTGCTTTACGTTGATGACCGCTTTGGGCAGTTGATATTCCATGAAGGCGTTGCGCCCCTGACGCTTCAGCTGGTCGATGCGGGCGGCCAGCACCGGATCGTCGGGGGGCGCGAAGGGCAGCTTGTCGATGACCACCAGGGAAAGCGCCTCGCCCCGCACGTCCACGCCCTCCCAGAAGCTCTGGCTGCCCACCAGGACAGCGTTGCCGGCGCGGCGGAAGCGCTCCAGGAGATCGTTCTTGCTCCCCTCCCCCTGCAGCAGCAGCGGAAAATCCAGGCCCTCGTCCTCCAGCCGCCCCTTGAGCAACTCGTGCACGCGGCGCATGGCCCGCAGGCTGGTGCAGAGAAAGAAGGCTCGTCCACCGGCGGCCCGCAGCACGGGAAAGGCCGCGTCCACCACCCCTTCCGTAAACCGGGGCGCGTTGGGGTCCGGCAGGCCGAGGGGCGCGTAGAGAACCGCCTGCCGGCCGAAATCGAAGGGGCTGTGCCAGCAGCCGGTATCCGGTTCGCCCAGCCCCAGTTCGCCGCAGTAATGGGCGAAATTGCCCTGCACGGCAAGGGTGGCGGAAGTGAATATCCAGGCCCGCGGGTGGCCCCCCATCTGCTTCTTGAAAATATCCGCCACGTCCAGGGGGGTCAGGTTCAGTTGCAGGGACTGGCTGAAGGCCTCGGCCCAGCGCACCGTGCCCCCCTCCCCCGGCTTGCGCCAGGCCTCCAGCCGGGCGGTGAGTTCCAGGGACCGCAGCCAGCAGTTTTCCAGGCCTTCCGCGCGTTCCGCCTGGCTCTGCAACAGGGCGGAAAATTGTTCCAGTTCGGTCAGAAGTGCAGCCAGGGCAGGAGCGAATTCCGCCCTCTCCTCCAGTTGCGGTGCGGCAAAGCGACCCGTCTCGACACCCACCGCAAGGCGCAAGTCCTTGGCCGCCTTTTCCAGGCGACGGCTGGCCTCAGGCAGGTCGAGGCAGTCGCGGGCATGGAGCAACCCCTCCGAACGCGTGTCCCGGGCCAGATCGAGAACCTGCGCCGAGGAAACCGTGGTGCCGAAGAACAGGGTCGCCACCTCGGGCAACTGGTGGGCCTCGTCGAAAATGACCGTGTTGCAGGCCGGCAGCAGTTCGGCCGTGCCCTCGTCGCGAAGCATCACATCGGCGAAGAAAAGGTGGTGATTGACCACCACCAGATCGGCGGCCAGGGCCTCCCGCCGCGCCTGGAGGACGAAGCAGCCCTTGACCTCGGGACATTCCTGCCCGAGACAGTTTTCCCGGGTCGAGGTCGCTGCGTTCCAAACCGGCGAATTTTCCGACACATCGTGGCATTCCGCCTTGTCGCCGCTACGGGTGAACTTGGCGAAGGCGGATATGCGGCGGGCATCGGCGGCATCCTGGCGGCTGAGAAAGCGGCCTTCGGCCAGGGCGTGCTGCAAATGATAGGGACACACATAATTGGCCCGCCCCTTGAGCAGGGCCACCCGCAGCGGGGCGCCCAGGGCCTCGCGCACCGTCGGGATGTCCTTGGTGAACAGTTGGTCCTGCAGGGTCTTGGTCCCGGTGGATACGATGACCTTGCCTCCCGACTGCAAAGCCGGCACCAGATAGGCAAAGGTCTTTCCCGTGCCGGTCCCCGCCTCGGCGACGAAGACCGCATGCTGCTCGATGGCGGCAGCGATGCGCTCGGCCATTTCCACCTGCTGCCCGCGCACGCGATAGCCGGGAATGGCCGCTGCCAGCGGGCCATCGGGAGCGAAGAAGGGAGCGAGGGAGGACAAGGGGCGGCGCGAGAACTGAGGGGCAGAATGGTAGCAGATCGCACCGTCGCTCCGGGCCGCGCCCGTTGCGCCCCGGGATCCCGACCGGCTTTGAGCGCCCGCAAGGCAACAAAAAACCCGCAGTGCCCTGGGCCCCGCGGGTTGATGTCGTTCTCGAACTGGTGGGCGGCACAGGGTTCGAACCTGTGACCCCTGCCGTGTGAAGGCAGTGCTCTACCGCTGAGCTAGCCGCCCGCACGAGAGGCGCGCATTTAACCACAAGAGCCGGGGGCGGTCAAACCGGGGCTCGGCTAGAATAGGCGCCTTTTCCCCGCTCTCCACGGCCTTTTCCCATGTCGCAAGTCCGCACCCGCTTCGCCCCCAGCCCCACCGGTTTTCTGCACATCGGCGGTGCCCGCACCGCACTCTTCTCCTGGGCCTACGCCCGCCGCCATGGCGGACAATTCATCCTGCGTATCGAGGATACCGATGTCGCCCGCTCCACCCCCGAGGCCGTTCAGGCCATCCTCGATGGCATGCAGTGGCTTGGCTTGGCCCATGACGAAGGCCCCTTCTACCAGATGCAGCGCATGGACCGGTACAAGGAAGTAATCCAGCAGATGCTCGATGCTGGCACCGCCTATTACTGCCATACAACCCGCGAGGAACTGGACGTTTTGCGCGCCGAGCAGGAGGCCAGGAAGGAAAAACCCCGCTACGACGGCCGCTGGCGACCGGAGCCCGGCAAGACCCTTCCCACCCCGCCCCCTGGCGTACCCCCGGTCGTGCGCTTCAGGAACCCCAAGGAAGGCCTCGTCGCCTGGGAGGACCAGGTGAAGGGACGCATCGAGTTCGCCAATGCGGAACTCGACGACCTCATCATCGCCCGCGCCGACGGCACCCCCACCTACAACTTCTGCGTCTGCGTGGACGACTGGGACATGGGCATTACCCACGTCATCCGCGGTGACGACCATGTCAACAACACCCCCCGCCAGATCAACATCCTCGCCGCCCTGGGCGCCACCGTGCCCCAGTACGCCCACCTGTCCATGATCCTGGGTGACGACGGGACCAAGCTTTCCAAGCGCCATGGCGCTGTGTCGGTCATGCAGTACGCCGATGACGGCTACCTGCCGGAGGCCGTCATCAACTACCTGGCGCGCCTGGGCTGGTCCCATGGTGACGACGAAATTTTTTCCCGCGAGCAATTGGTGCAGTGGTTCGACCTGGACCATATCACCGCCTCCGCCGCCCAGTTCAATACCGAAAAGCTCCTGTGGCTGAACCAGCACTACCTCAAGCAAGCCCCTGCGGCCGAGCTGGCGCTTCAGGTAGAAACCCGCCTGACCGCCCGAGGCATTGCCACGGCAGGCGGCCCGGACCTCGTCCGGGCGGTGGCTCTCTACCAGGATCGTTGCAATACCCTGAACGCCCTCGCTGACGCGGTCGAAGTGTTCTACACCCCGATCAGCCCCGCGCCGGAACTGCTTGCACAACACCTGGGCGACGAGGCGCGGCCGGCCCTGGCGGATTTCGCCACGGGCATTGCCGCCGTGGCCTGGGAGGTACCAGCCATTGCGGCGCTCATCAAGGAGACCGTCGCCAAGCACGGGCTCAAGATGCCCAAGCTGGCCATGCCGCTCCGCATCCTCCTCACCGGCCAGGCTCAAACGCCGTCCGTGGATGCTGTCTTGCACCTCGTCGGACGGGAAAAAGTGCTCGCCGCACTGCACCGGAATTCCTGAGCCGCAGCGGCGGAAAAGGTGTTTACAAGCCCGTTTCGAGTCCCTATAATGCGCGCTCTTTCACGGCAACGGGGGTATAGCTCAGCTGGGAGAGCGCTTGCATGGCATGCAAGAGGTCAGCGGTTCGATCCCGCTTACCTCCACCAAGCAACGTGAAAGAAATGGCAGTTTTGTCCGGGTCCCCATCGTCTAGAGGCCTAGGACACCGCCCTTTCACGGCGGTAACCGGGGTTCGAATCCCCGTGGGGACGCCAAGGTTTAATGCGGAGTGGTAGTTCAGTTGGTTAGAATACCGGCCTGTCACGCCGGGGGTCGCGGGTTCGAGTCCCGTCCACTCCGCCAATTGAAGTCGAGGGCCGATGGAGCGATCCATCGGCCCTTCTGCTTTTGCTCCCCCAGCTGTTTACCGTGCCCTTCCCAGCCATGGGACGGATTTTCCCGGAAGTGGAAAAGCAGGGCGCCGCCAGCGTGAAATATTCCCCATTCGCGTAACCCTCCCGCGGATTTCCGCTGCGGGCACGGGGTTTGCGGTAGTGAAGGCATCCCAGACTTCCGCTGCCGCCAGACCCGCGCCATGCCCACCAAGTTCCAGGCTTCATCCCGATCCCTCCCCCGCGACACCGTCGCAGCGGCATGCCCCTCAGGGAATTCGGCCCGTGCGGGAGCGGCGGCTGTGAGGACACACCCGGGCCATTGCTGCGCGCTCAGCGCCGTCTGGCCCGTTTTCCTTTTACCCACCCCCTTTCCGGGAGGAAAGTCATGACTTTCAGTCCGTCCGACGTTTCCCACCACTTTGCTGCCGACGCCGGTAGCACGCCGTTGACGCCACCTTTTCCGGAAATCCTGCCCGACGCCGCAACCCTGTGGCCGCCGCGTCAAGCCGAGCCGTCCGTGGCTCCCGCAGGCGTTCGCATCGCGCACCTGGAACATCTGCCCCACCTGACGGAAAAGCTCACGGCGCTCTGGCGCACCCGGGAACTCAACACATTCATCCATCGCCTCATCCTTGATTCCCGGGACGGCGAACGACGCGGCCTGCCGGTCGAGGTGGCCGACGAACTCCTTTTCATCGCCGAGATCAATCGCCTGGTTCGTGCCCAGGACGCGGCGCCCCTCCTGGAGGTCGGCCTGGCCGACGCCCTCGAACTCATCGATCGGGGCGACCGCGCTGCCGCGCAGCATGCCACCCGCACGGAGGATCCCTGGGGCGGCGCCAAGCACCAGCGCCGGCGGGGCAGCCAAGCCTCCGTCCCGCCAGCCGATGCCACGCTCCCTGCCCGCCCTCGTGTCGAACGCGCGTCGCATCCGACTTTCCGTCTCCTGGAAGCGCCCCCGCTGCCGGAGTCCGTGCGGATCGATGTCGGCACCTTGCGCCCCTTGCGCAGCGACGGCCCCGGGGATGCCTGCTGGCACATGGATTGGGGGTTATTCCGCTGCTTGGCGCGCGAAGTCGCCACCCTGGGCATCCGCAATCTGGAAATCGCCGATTTCGGCGCCGATCAGCCCTGGCCTCACCTCGGCGCCGCGCTGCGCTTCTGCCGCCAGCAATGTCGCCTGGCGAAAATCTCCGTGTATACGGACCCGCTGACGGCGGACATCGGTGTCCTCGCCAAGGCCATGGATGAGGGGGCCGACCGCATCGTGGTCGAGTTCAACATGGCCAGTGGACGTTGGCGCAGCCGCGCGCTCGACGTGCTGGCCCTGGCCCCGGATTTTTTCCGGGATGCCCTGGCCCGCCTCGTCGAATATCGTGACCAGGCAAGCCTGGGCGGCCGGCCCTGTACCATCGCCCTTGCCCGCTCGGGACGGCACCACAGCGTCCTGCTGCAAAAGGCGTACCGCGACTGTGAGGCCCTGGCCGGCGTCGTGCGCTACAGCCCGTCTCACCCCGGTACCGCGAGCGCCGGCCATGCCGGAG
>Ga0268298_10000707_pt1 | contig 42351 bp, 45 predicted proteins | sample WWTPWeurt_MetaG_FD_194462 | JGI IMG/M metagenome (GOLD analysis project Ga0268298, IMG submission 194462) | Activated sludge microbial communities from WWTP in Nijmegen, Gelderland, Netherland - WWTP Weurt | ecosystem: Engineered > WWTP > Aerobic digester > Activated sludge | place...
ACATCGTCGGCGAAGAGCACTACAAGGTCGCCCGCGAGGTGCAGCGCGTCCTCCAGCGCTACAAGGACCTCCAGGACATCATCGCCATTCTCGGCCTCGACGAGCTCTCCCCCGAGGACAAGCAGACCGTCTATCGCGCCCGCAAGATCCAGCGCCTCCTCTCGCAGCCGTTCGCGGTCGCCGAGGTGTTCACCGGCACGCCGGGCAAATACGTCCCCGTCAAGGAGACCGTCCGCGGCTTCAAGATGATCCTCGATGGCGAGCTCGATCACGTGGCCGAGGGCGACTTCTACATGAAGGGCGGCATCGACGAGGTCATCGCGGCCTCGCAGAAGAAGTAATCTGAAAGTAGCGAGCATCGAGTAGCGACTAGCGAGTATCCCGCGCCGGCCAAAATCTACTCACTACTCGCTACCCACTACTCGCTACTAAGCATCCCATGCCTCTCACTCTCGAAATCGTCACCCCGGAAGCCAAGGTGTATACCGACACCATCGACTCCGTCGTCGTCCCGACGATCGAGGGCGAGATCGGCGTCCTCCCGGGCCACATCCCGCTGGTCACCCAGGTCGAGCACGGCGAACTCCGCGTCACCAAGGACAATGTCACCTCCTTCCTCGCGGTCGGCGGCGGCTTCGCCCAGATCGACGGTGACCGCATCCGCGTCCTCGCGGAACACGCCATCACCGAGGAGAAGATCGACGAGCACGCCGTCGAGGCCGCCCTCAAGAAGGCCGAGCAGGAGCTCGCCGCCGCGAAGGACATGGACCCGCAGCAATACGAGCACCTCCAGAGCCTCGTGCGCTACTCCGGCGTCCAACTCGCCGTCAAGCGCCGCCGCCGATAATCTCCCGCCCCAGGCCGGCCGCGACCGCGGTTTGACCCGGGGCTTTTTTCTGCTTCTGTCCTGATACTCGGTCTCAGCCGCAATGCCCGCCTCACCCATCCCCCTCTCACCCCTCTGCCAGCTGCCCGCCGGCAGCACGGGCCGGGTGTGTGAACTGACCGGCGACGACAGCTTCTGCCAGCGCGTCCGTGAGATGGGTTTCGGCGAGGCCGCGCTGGTCACCAAGATATCCGGCTCGTCCACCAGTCTCTGCCTGGTCAACGGCACCCGCATCGCCCTCAACCACCGGGCTGCCATGAGTATTCTCGTCGAGCAGCTCCCGGCCAGCGCGCGTTGAAGCTCCCGGCCCATATCGCGCTGCCCGGCCGCCGGCGCCCGGCACCCGGCCCCGACCGCACCCCGGTCTACGCGATGGTGGGCAACCCCAACTGCGGCAAGACCACGCTCTTCAACGCCCTCACCGGCCTCCGCCAAAAGGTCGGCAACTACCCGGGCGTCACCGTCGAGAAGAAGATCGGCGTCACCTACTCCCAGCACGGCCGCCCCATCCAGGTCATCGACCTGCCCGGCGCCTACTCGCTCGCCGCCCGCTCGCCCGACGAGGCCGTCCTCCGCGACGTTCTCCTCGGCCGTCGCGCGGACACCCCGCAGCCCGACCGCATCATCTGCGTCGTCGATGCCGCCAACCTCGAGCGCAACCTCTACCTCGTCCACCAGATCCTCGACCTCGGCCGCCCCGTCATCATCGCCCTCAACATGATGGACATGGCCGCCGCCGCCGGGATGAAGGTGGACGCCGCCGAACTCGAGGGCGAACTCGGCGTGCCCGTCATCGCCTGCGAGGCCGTCCATGGCCGGGGCCTCGTCGAGCTGAAGCTTGCGCTCAGCCGGCTCGAGCTTCCGCTCGCGCGCCACCGCTGGGATGTGCCCGCGCCCATCGCCCCGGCCGTCGCCGAGATCCAGGCCTCCCTCGCCGACAACGACGCCCGCACCCCGCTCATCGCCCGCGCCGAGGCGCTGCTGTTGCTCACCGACTTCGACACCGTGCGCGTCGCCGGCTCCAAGCCGCTCAGCCCCCGCACCCACGAGCTGCTGGACCAGTGGCGCCAGCGCTGGGCGCAGGAGGGCACCGATTGGTCCGCCGTCCTCATCCGCAGCCGTTACGACGCCATCAACCTGCTCTGCCAGGATGTCATCCGCCGCCCGCAGGAGACGGGCCCATCGCGTTCCGACCGCATTGACGCCGTGCTCTGCCATTCCGTCTGGGGTTGGGCTTTCTTCGCCGTCATCATGGGCGCGCTGTTTTACTCCATCTTCTCGCTCGCCGAGTCGCCGATGAACTTCATCGACGAACACGTCGCCGCCTTTGGCGCCTGGGTGAAAGGCACGATGGCCCCCGGCGACCTGCGCGACCTGCTGACCGACGGCGTCATCAGCGGGGTGGGGGGCATTGTCATCTTCCTGCCGCAGATTCTCATCCTGTTCTTCTTCGTCGGCCTGCTCGAGAGCACCGGTTACATGGCGCGGGCCGCCTTCATCATGGACCGGCCCATGAGCAAGGTCGGCCTCAACGGCCGCTCCTTCATCCCGCTGCTCGGTGCCTACGCTTGCGCCATCCCGGCGATCATGGCCACCCGCACCATCGAAAACGCCCGCGACCGCCTCGTCACTATTTTGGTCGCCCCGCTGATGAGCTGCTCGGCGCGCCTCCCCGTCTATTTGCTGATGATCGCCACGCTGCTGCCGGGCGACGTCGTGCCCGCCACCACCAAGGCCGGCATCATGCTCGCCATGTATGCCCTCGGCACCGGCGGCGTGTTCTTCTTCGCCTGGCTGTTCAAGCGCACGCTCTTCAAGGGCGCGCCGCAGCACATGATCATGGAGCTGCCGCCCTACCAGCCGCCCCGCCTCGGGGAAATTCTCCGCCACATGATCGAGCGCGGCTGGATGTTCCTGAAGAACGCCGGCACCATCATCCTCGGCATCTCCATCGTGCTCTGGTTCCTCACCACCTACCCGAAGCATCCTGATCCGCACGCCACGCCCACCGCGCAGATCGCCCAGAGCTTTGCCGGGCAGGCCGGGCATCTCCTCGAGCCCGTCATCAAGCCCCTCGGCTTCGACTGGCGCATCGGCATCGGCCTCATCACCTCCTTCGCCGCCCGCGAGGTCTTCGTCAGCTCGATGGGCGTCATCTTCGGCGTCGAGGGCGCGGGTGACGACACCACGCCGCTCCGCGACGCACTCCGCGGTGCCCACTGGCCGGACGGGGCCGCGCTGTTCACCCCGCTCGTTTGCATTGTGCTCATGGTGTTCTATGTTTTCGCCATGCAGTGCATGAGCACCGTCGCCGTCGTGAAGCGCGAGACCAACTCCTGGCGCTGGCCGCTGTTCCAGCTCGCCTACATGACCGGCACCGCGTGGCTCGTGTGCCTCGTCCTCTACCAAGCCGGCCGCGCGCTGGGATATTGATTGCCCATGAAACACCCCAAATACACGAAACTGATTCAGCCCCTGTCTTTTTCCTCTTCGTGCGTTTAGTGTATTTCGTGGTGCCCCTCCGATGGCTTCTTCACTCCAGACCATCATCGCCCTCGGCATTGTCGCCCTCGCGTCACTGCTGCTGCTGCGCTCCTGGTTCGGGAAGAAAAAATCTTCCGGCTGCGGCAGCGCCGGCTGCTCCGCCATCAGCCCCGAAGTCCGGAAACTCCAGGCCCGGTTGAAGCGCTGATCTCCTGTTGCCTGCCGAATCACTCCGCGTCGCATGCAAGCCACCGTCCTCACCGAGATCAAGAAACCGGTCGTCCTCCAGTCGTCGCCCGATCCGGTGGCCGCGCCCGGCCAAGCCGTCGTGCGTCTCCACGCCGCCGCCCTCAACCACCGCGATCTTTGGATCCAGCTCGGCCAATACGCCGGCATCAAGCTGCCCATCACCCTCGGCTCGGATGGCGCGGGGATCGTCACCGCCGTCGGTTCGCCCGCCGACCAGTCCTGGGTCGGCCGCGAGGTCATCATCAACCCGGCGCTCGACTGGGGCTCCGATTTGCGCGCCCAGGGTCCGCAGTTCCGCATCCTCGGGCTGCCGGACAGCGGGACTTTCGCCGAACAAATCGCCATCCCGGCCGCCAACCTCGCGCCCAAGCCCGCGCACCTCTCTTGGGAACAGGCCGCCGCGCTGCCGCTGGCGGGGCTCACGGCCTGGCGCGCTCTCTTCACCCGGGCGCAGCTCAAGTCCGGCGAACGCGTGCTCGTCACCGGCGTCGGTGGCGGCGCCGCGCTCTTCGCCCTCCAGTTCGCCGTGGCGGCCGGTGCGGAGGTGTGGGTCTCTTCAAGCTCGCCGGAAAAAATCGCCCGCGCCCAGGCCCTCGGCGCACGCGGCGGCACGAACTACCGTGACGCCGACTGGCCCGCCGCGCTGCAGAAGCAGGCGGGTGGCCTGTTCGATGTCATCATCGACAGCGCGGGCGGCGAGGGTTTCGGCAAGCTCATCGAGCTCACGCGGCCGGGCGGGCGCATCGCCTTCTTCGGCGCCACGACCGGCAACCCGCCGGGTCTCGACCTGCGCAAATGTTTCTTCCGCCAGATCAGCCTCCTCGGCACCACCATGGGCTCGCCCGCGGATTTCGCGGGGATGACGGCGTTCGTGGCGGCCCACCGGATCACGCCCGTGGTGGATCGCGTCTTCCCCCTTGCCGCGACCGAGGGCGCCCTGCGCCACATGGAGGCGTCGGCCCAATTCGGCAAGATCGTGCTGGCCTGCTGAGCGCGCGCTGCGGCGGAACGGCTGCTCAAAAGAGTGCGGTCAGGCCGTCGCGCACAAAGACCCAGGCTTCCGCTCCCATCACCGCGATCAGGGCGAAATAGGCGGCGCCGAGCGCGGTGAAGACGTAACCAGCCAGAATCGCCAGGCCGTCGCGCTCCATGACCCCGGCCGCACCCAGCAACACCCCGAACGCGGGCAGCGTGTTGCTGAATGGAATCGGCGCCGGTATCAGCAGGATGCATCCGGCGATGCACACCATCACGGCATGCAGGCGCACCAGCCGCGTGGTCGCCGTCAGCACCGGCAGGCGCGCGCGCAGGACCCGTTCGATCAACCCGATGATCCGGCTCGCGCCCTCCAGCAGCCGGCGGAAAAATCCCGGAGTCAGCACCGTGCGGCGCAGCCTTCCCGGCAGCCACGGTGGCAGGCCCAGCGCAAACCGTCCCGCCATGATGGCGATCATCAGCCCGAGCGGCGCGGACATGCCCGGCAGCGTCACCGGCGAGCTGAACGGCAGGGCAAACAGGATGATGAGCAGCGTGTAGGCCCGCTCCCCCAACACGCCGATCACCTCCTCCACGGTGATGGCGTGATGCCGGAACCGCTCCGCCAGCTCGTGCAACTCGGTGGACAGGCTCTGCGGATGGGTCTCGCTGTTGCGGATGTGCATGGGCGTTCACTCCCCCGACCCTCAGGTCCCGCGCTTGTTGCCGTAGAGCTCGATGTGCAGCCGCGGCGCGTAGCGGTAGCCGCGCGCCTTGCAAAGCTCGCCCAGCCAGCCGGCCTTCGCGCGCAACGCCTCGACCGTCGTGCCCTCGGGCATCAGCAGCACCTTGGCGCGCGGCAAATCGGTGCCAAGTTGCGCGAGCATGGTTTCGATCTCGTCCACGTCCGCCAGCTGCGACACCACGAACTTCAACTGGTAGCCGTAAGTTGCCAGCCAGGCCTTCACCACCGCCGGCTGCCAGCGCAGCGCGTCGTGTTTTTCGCGCCACGTGGCGGACAGGCGTTCGTCGGGCGCGGAGTTCTTCAGCTTCGGGCTGAGGGAGGCCAGGTCGCAGGCAATGCCTTCCGGCGCGATGGTCGCCGCCGTCTCGATCGTGATGTGGTAGCCGCGCTGCTTCAGTGCCGCGGCGAGTTCGTGGATTTCCTTCGCGACCATCGGCTCGCCGCCGGTCAGCACGACGTGCCTCGCGGGATGTTTCGTCACCTCGGCTACGATTTCAGCCACGCTCATCTGCACACCCTCGGGATTCCACGACGCGTAAGGCGTGTCGCACCAGTTGCAGCGCAGGTTGCAGCCGCTGGTGCGGACGAAAACCGACGGCACGCCGGTCAGCTCACCCTCGCCCTGCAAGGAATGGAATATTTCAGAAATCAGCATGGCTGGTTTTTTAACCGCTAATCCTCGCTAATTAACGCTAATCACCCGGGACAGGGAATTAACGAAGATTAGCGCCAATTAGCGGTTACCTCCTGGTTTTTCCGGCAGTGGCGGGGTGGATTCGTAGGCGGTGGGGTCGGGGAGCCCCGCCAGCTGGAACGCCTCGCGGCGCTCCACGCAGGTGCCGCATTTGCCGCAGTGGATGGTGCCGCCCTTGTAACACGACCAGGTGCGGCCGAAATCCACCCCAAGCCGCGCGCCCTCCGTCGCGATCTGGGCCTTGTTCATCGCGATGAACGGACGCAGCAGCTGGATGCCGGCGTAGGTGCCGAGTTGCATCGCGCGGCCCATCGCCTGCATGAAATCCTCGCGACAGTCGGGGTAGATCGCGTGGTCGCCGCCGTGCGCGGCGATGACCAGCGCCTCCGCCCCCGCGCTCTCGGCGAAGCCCGCGGCCGCCGCCAGCATGATGCCGTTGCGGAAGGGGACGACGGTGCGCTGCATGTTCTCGTCGGCGTAATGGCCTTCGGGGATGTCGCCGCCGCCCTTCAGCAGGTCGGACGCGAACAGTTTCCCGATGAAATCCAGCGGGATGACCGTGTGTGGCGCGCCGACCGCCCTGGCCTGCTCGGCCGCCAGCGGGATTTCCCGGTGATTGTGCTTGGCGCCGTAGTCGAAGCTGAGCGCCGCGCGCACGTCATGCCGCCACCGCGCCCAATGGAGCGCAGTCACGGAATCCATCCCGCCGGAGCAGAGCACGACGACTTTCATGCGGGCAGATTGGCCACAAAAGGCACAAAAACCACAAAAAGATTCCGCAGAAATCACCAAGAGAAACAACCGCCCCGTGACCGGCCTGCGCCGGATTTTCGGGCTTCGATCCACGCTTGAAACCCGGGTGTCGGCGGATATCTCCTATTGGCCATGAGCACCGTGCAGGAAATCGAATCGGCCATCGTCCGGCTTTCTCCGGCCGATCGCGAAGCGGTGCGTGATTGGCTCAACGAACTGGCGGAATCGGGGGCCGAAGTCACCGAGTCTTTCAAAGCCAGGATTGCGCGCGCGCGCGAGGAACTGGCGCGCGGCGAGCCCACTCGGATCCGCCAGACTCCCACAACCAGCCCGTGAGAGCCGCCACTCAGGTTTACTCGCGCGATTTCGACGCGGTTTTCCTGAAGCTGCCCGCTGATCTGCAAGCACGCATTACCGTCAGGATTGACGAGGTTGGCTCCAGGCTGGAGCACTACCCTCATATCCGTTTGACGGGTTTGGACTGCTACAAGTTGCGGGTGGGGGACTACCGCGTGGCATACGATTTCGATGTGACCAAGGGTATGCTTTACCTGCTGGCCATGGGGCATCGCCGGGAAGTCTATCGCTGATTATCCCGCTTTACAGGGGGTGGGGATTCCCGCTTGTCTGTGGGCTCCTTGCTGTCCGTGGGCGGACAAACTTGATGATCATCCTGCACGACCCCCTTTGCGCCGAATACGGCTCGCACCTGCGACCCGAACAACCGGCCCGCGTGCTCCGCAGCGCCGCCCACCTGCAGGCCGCCCACCCGGACTGGACCTGGCAAAAGCCGGCACCCGCCAGCGACGCGGTGATCCTCGCCGCCCACACCCCGGCCCTGCTGAAACGCATCTCGCACGCGCCGGACATCGACGACGACACGCCGCATTTTCCGGGCATCCGCGAACACGCCCGCCGGGCCGTCGGCGCCGCGCTGGCGGCCGCGGATCGCGCCCTCGCCGGCGAGAAGGCCTTCGCGCTGATGCGCCCGCCGGGGCACCATTGCACGCGCACCCAGGCGATGGGCTTCTGCTACCTCAACCAGATCGCCATCGCCGCGTTGCACGCCGCCGCGTCCGGCCGCCGCGTGGCCGTGTGGGATTTCGATGCCCACCATGGCAACGGCACGGAGGACATTCTGCACGGCCGCGCCAACACCCTGTTCGTTTCCGTCCACCAATACCCCGGCTATCCCGGCACGGGCACCGCGTCCTTCGCCAACTGCCACAACTTTCCCGTCGCCCCGCGCACCCCGCGTGAGCAGCACATGGCCGACCTCGCCCGCTCCTGGGAGGCCGTGCTCGCCTTCAAACCCGACCTTGTGCTCGTGTCCGCCGGTTTCGACGCCTATGCGCGCGACCCGATCACCGCGATGACGCTCGAGGGCGACGATTTTGCCGCGCTCGGCCGCTGGCTGCGCGACAGCGGGCTCCCCGCCGCCGCCATCCTCGAGGGCGGTTACAGCCCGGATTTACCCCAGCTCCTCGATGCCTTTCTCACCGCCTGGAACCATTGAACCGACCCGCTTGAACACCGCCCCGCACTACCAACTCATCACCCGGCCCGAGCAACTGGAACCGCTCTTCGCGGCGCTCGACCGCTGCACCGAAATCGCGCTCGATACCGAGGCCGACAACCTCTTCCGCTACAAGACGCGCGTCTGCCTCCTGCAGATCCACGCGGCCGGCGAGATCCATCTCGTGGACCTCCTGGCGGACCTGAATCTCGACGCGCTCTGGCCGCGCCTCGCGGCCAAGCCGCTCGTCATGCACGGCAGCGACTACGACCTGCGCCTGCTCTGGGAGCTCTGCCGCTTCGTGCCCCACAGCCTGTTCGACACCATGTTCGCCGCGCAGCTCCTGAGCATCCCGCGCTTCGGCCTCGCCGCGCTCCTCGAGACCAACTTCGGCGTCAAACTCGACAAGGACCACCAGAAGGCCAACTGGTCGCAGCGCCCGCTCGACCGCGACATGCTCGACTACGCCGCGATGGATGTGTTCCACCTCTTCGCCCTGCGCGACAAGCTCCGCGCCGACCTCGTGAAGCTCGACCGCCTCCCCTGGCTGGAGCAGCGCTGCCGCTGGCAGATGTCGGTGGCGAAGGATGGTTTCACCCCGCCCGACGAGCACTCCTGGCGCATCAACGGCTCGGAAAAACTCCGCGGCCGCGGCCTCTCCGTCCTGCACGCCGTCTGGCACTGGCGCGAGGGCTGGGCCGAGAAGCTCAACACGCCTCCCTTCAAGGTCGTCGGCAACGAGATGCTGGGCCGCCTCGCCCGCGCGGCCGAGGAGGGCGCCCCGCCCGAGGAGGTCATGCGCGTCAACCTCGGCCGGCGCCACGACCGGCTGTTCCCCTCGCTCGCCGAGGCCATCCGCCGCGGCTTTGCCACCGACCCGCACACCCTGCCTCGCCGCGAACGCCGGCGCGACTTCAACCCGATGACGCCGGACGAGCTCGCCCGCCAGGACCGCATCAAGGCCGACCGCGACCGCCTCGCCGCGGGCCTCCAGCTCGACCCCACCCTCATCGCCACCCGCACACAGTTGGTGCAACTCGCCCGCGACCCCTCGTCCATCGAGGAAGTCCTGCTGCCCTGGCAGGCCAAACTGATCAAGGCCGAGCCGGCCTGGCGGAGCTGATCTACCTCATGCCATCCCCTGTTTGTCATTCTGAGCCCCGCGAAGAATCCATCTGTGCGCGCGAATCCTGATGGATCCTTCGCGCGGCTCAGGATGACCGCCTCGCTTTAAAGTGCCTGACTCCGCCAACATCGCCCGCCACCTGCCGCTGATGGCCGCGCGCCAGCCGGACCACCCGGCGGTGAAGATCCCCCGCGGCCGGATCGGGGCTGGCGGCATCGATTATCTGACCCTGTCGTTCCGCGAGCTGGACGCCGAGGTCGATGCCTGGGCGGCGAAACTCGCCGCGCGCGGCGTGCAGCGCGGCGACCGCGCGCTCGTCATGGTGCGCCAAGGCCTGCCGCTCATCGCCGCGGCCTTCGCGCTCTTCAAGCTCGGCGCCGTGCCGGTCATCATCGATCCCGGCATGGGCCGCAAAAGCTTCCTCGCCTGCGTCGCCCGCTCCCGACCCCGCGTGCTGCTCGGCATCCCGCTCGCGCAGGTGATGAGCCACGTCTTCCGCTCCGCCTTCGCTTCGGTGGAAATCCGTGTGTGGATCTCCGGTTCCCCGACCGCGCGGGCCCCCCAATCGAAAATCGAGAATCAAAAATCGAAAATGGTGAGCAGCGCCGCCACCGACCTGGCGGCGGTGCTGTTCACCAGCGGCTCCACCGGCGCGCCGAAGGGCGTGTGTTACGAGCACGGCATGTTCGAGGCCCAGGTGCGGTTGATTCGCGAAACCTACTCCATCCAGCCGGGCGAGGTGGACCTGCCGATGCTGCCGATCTTCGCGCTGTTCAACCCGGCGCTCGGCATGACGACCATCGTGCCCGAGATCGACCCGAGCCGCCCGGCCACGGTTGACCCGGAGAAAATCGTTCGCGCCATCCGGCAGGAAAATGTGACCAACACCTTTGGCTCGCCCACGCTCTGGCGCATCATCAGCCGCCACTGCCTGCGGAACAATCTCACGCTGCCTTCCGTGAAGCGTGTGCTCATGGCCGGCGCCCCCGTGCCGCCGGGCCTGTTCGCCGACCTGCAGAAAATCCTGCCCAACGGCACCGCCCACAGCCCCTACGGCGCCACCGAATCCCTGCCCGTCGCCAGCATCAGCGCCACCGAGGTGCTGGGCGAAACCGCCGCGGCCACGGCCGCCGGCAAGGGCACCTGCGTCGGCCGCCCCGTGCCGGGCATTCAGGTCAAAATCATCGCCATCACCGATGAACCGCTGGCGGAAATCCAGGAGCTTCCCGTCGGCGAGATCGGCGAAATCATCGTTTCCGGCCCCGTGGTCACGAAAACCTACGATCAACTTCCCGAAGCCACGGCGTTGGCAAAAATCAACGATCCGCAATCCGCAATCGCCAATGGGGCGTCCGCTATTTGGCATCGTCTCGGAGACGTGGGTTATTTGGACGCCCTCGGCCGCCTCTGGTTCTGCGGCCGCAAGGCCGAGCGGGTCGAAACCAACCACGGCCCGCTCTACACCGAGCAGGTCGAGCCGGTCTTCAACGCGCACCCCGCTGTCGCCCGCACCGCCCTCATCGCCACCGGCCACGACGGCCGCCGCCCGGCCATTGTGGTCGAGCCCGTCTCGCGCGACGTGGTGGCGACACCCTCCCTGCGCCGCAAGCTCGTGCGGGAGCTCCGCGAACTCGGCGCGGCGCATCCGCACACCGACCTCATCCGGCTCGCCTACCTGCATCCGCATCTGCCGGTGGATGTCCGCCACAACGCCAAGATCCACCGTCTCACCCTCGCCCGTTGGGCCGAGGGCAAGCACGGCTACGAGCTGGACAAGCGAAATGTCCCGTCCAGCGCCCTGAAGATATGAGCGGGCCGGCCTTCATCACTGGTGCCAGCGGCTTCATCGGCGGCAAGATCGCCGAGCGCCTGCTCGCCGAAGGCCGGCGCGTGCGCGTCCTCGCCCGTCGCCCGTTGCCGCACCTCGGGGCGCTCGGGGCCGAGGTCATCCCCGGCGACCTCGACAACCCCGAGGCCCTGCGCCGCGGCTGTCAGGGCACCGAGACCGTCTTTCACGTCGCCGGCCGCGTGGGCGTGTGGGGATCGGCGGATGATTTTTTCCGGGTCAACGTCGGCGGCACACGCAATGTCCTCGCCGCCTGTCGCGCGGCCGGCGTGCCGCGCCTCGTTTACACCAGTTCGCCGAGCGTGGTCTACAGCGGCGGCAATCTGGCCGGCGCGAACGAGTCCGCTCCGCTCTGCACGGCGGCCCCCTGCGCCTACCCGACGAGCAAGGCCGCCGCCGAACGCGAGGTGTTGGCGGCGAACGGGCCGGCGCTCGCGACCGTCGCCCTGCGCCCCCACCTCGTGTGGGGCCCGGGCGACAAGAACGTTGTGCCCCGAGTGCTGGCCCTCGCACGCGCCGGCCGGCTCAAGATCGTCGGCTCCGGCCGCAACCGGGTGGATCTGACCCACATCAGCAACGTCGTGGACGCCCACCTCCTCGCCGAAGGCTCCCTGAAGACTTGTAACCTAATAGGTTACAAAGACTCCACCTCGCCGGCTGGCGGTCGCGCCTACTTCATCACCAACGGCGAACCGGTCGTGCTCTGGGACTGGATCAACCAGCTCCTGCGCGGCGTGGGTATTCCCGAAATCACCCGGCGCATCCCGCTGCCGGTGGCCTACGCCGCCGGTGGTCTGATGGAAGGCCTCTGGCGTGTCTTGCCACTCAAGGGCGAGCCGCCGATGACACGCTTCGTCGCCAAGGAAATGGCGACGGACCACTGGTTCGACATCTCCGCCGCGCGCCGCGATCTCGGCTACGCCCCGCGCGTCACGATGGAGCAGAGCACCGTTGAACTCATTGAGCACCTGATAAAAATGTAGGGGCGGTGCTTGCCGCCGCCCGCGAAGTCACTTCGCGAAAAGCTCCGCGAGTTTCTCCAACACGGTTTCCGCTGTGCCCGCATCAATCAACCCGAGCCGTTTCACCAAGCGCTGCCGGTCCACCGCGCGGAGCTGATCGAGCACCACTTGCCCGGACTTGCCCTGAAACGTGCAGGGCACGCGGGTGGGGTAGTCGCGCCCCTTGGTTGTCATCGGCGCGATGATCACGGTGGAGATGTGCGCGTTCATCTCGTCCGGCGAAACCACCAGGGCCGGACGCGTCTTCCTAGTCTCGCTGCCGATGGTCGGGTCGAGATTCACCAGCCAGACATCGAAGCGCCGGATCACCACTCCCACTCCTCATTTTCGAACTGCGTGGAGGAGGGCGCTTCCTCCTGCACCAGGGAATCGTCCTTGGCCGCCGCCATGTCTGCGAAGGCCTCCGCCCAGCCGGCCCGCGGCGTGTTGACCGGCCGCAGGATCAGCGCGCCGTTTTTGGCCTGCAACTCGACCTCCTCGCCAAAGCCGCAGGTCTCCAGCATCGCCTTGGGGATGCGGATGCCCCGCGAGTTTCCGATGGGCACGATCTTGGTCAGCATGGTCACAAAGTAATTACAGCATCACTCTGGGCAAGCCGCATTTCTGGCGCGCCGCGAACTCGGCTATTCACCGCGCGTCACGATGGCCGCCGGCACCGCGAGGATCACAACCAAACTGGAGGCACTAAAATTTTCCCGCGCCGGCTGTGCGCCTGGCTTTTCATCGCGTTGAACCCGGGCGCTTCGCCCGCTCCGTTGCCGCACCGCCCCGAAGAGCGTGATGATCGTCGCCATGGCGACGTTGAGCGAGTCGGCCTGGCCGGCCATCGGGATGCGCACGAACACGTCAGGCCGTTATACTGCTGCATTTTGTGGCTGGTTCCCTCGGCCACTCCGAAGGATAAGCAGCCTCAAGCGAGGATCGGCACTCCGGCGGCTTTCGCGGCTGCGGCCAAGGCCTTGTCCGTCGTGGCCAAAGTCGCGCCGCAGCGCATGGCGAGTTCAAGGTAGGCGGCGTCGTAAATGGTGAGACCGTATTGCCGGGCCAGCGCAGCGGTGCCGCTGCACGCCCGCCGAGTCGTCTCCTCGTCGCTAGTGACCGGCAACGCGGCGACGAGACCCAAGGCTTCGGTGATGTCAGCTTGCGTCGCGCGTTTGCGGCGCTCGGCCATGATTAAACCGTTGGCCACCTCGACGCCCCAATGGGCGGGAACGAAAACCTTGGTCCCCTTTTCCAGGGCGCCGAGCGCCTTCAGTGGAATCGTCTCTTGTTCGTCCTTGAGCAGAAAACCCAGCGTGGTCGAACCATCCATCACCAGCGTGCTCATCGTCAGATGCGGCGTCCGGCTTCGATCAAATCGCGCGCTGTTTCGCCCTTGGGCAGGGGGAGGCGGTTCCGCAATTTCCGAATCCGGGCAAAGACGTCCTTGGCTGCGGGCGTGGCCGCCGTGGCGGGAATCAGCCGCGCCACCGGACGCTCATGCTTGGTTATGACGACCTCGCGCCCGCGGGCGACGAAATCAAGCAGCGCGGGGAGGGTGGTTTTGGCCTCGTAGGCCCCGACGGTTTTGGTGGCGGACATGGCGTTTTCCAGACTGGTCTGAACACTGGTCTGATTGCCGATGGAGTCAAGCGCGGTAGCGCTGTCGCTATCCGCTCCGCTGCCGCACGGCCTCGAAGAGCGTGATGATCGTCGCCATGGCGACGTTGAGCGAATCGGCCTGGCCGGCCATCGGGATGCGCACGAGCACATCGGCGCCCTTCATCCAAAACTCACTGAGGCCGTATTGCTCGCTGCCCATGACGATGGCCAGGGGGCCGCGCAGGTCCGTCTGCGTGTAGATATTGGTCGTGTGCGGCGTGGTCGCCGCCGTGCGGATGCCCTTCTCCTTCAGCCACGCATGCACTGCGGTGCTTTCCGCCACAACGATCGGCACGGAGAAAAGCACGCCCGTCGAGGCGCGCACGACGTTGGGGTTGAAGATGTCGGTCACGGCGTCGCACACGATCACGGCATCGCAACCGGCGGCGTCGGCACTGCGCAGGATCGTGCCCAGATTGCCGGGTTTTTCGATGGACTCGCACACGAGCAGGAAGGGCCGGGAGCCGAGCTTGAGATCGTCCAGCGCGCGCTTCCATTGCGGTGCGACGGCAAGCAGGCCGTCGGGGCGTTCGCGATAGGCGACCTTGGCAAAGGCGTCCTTCGACAGCTCGAACAACTGCGCGCCGGCCTGGCGGGCCTGTTCGATGAGCGCCGGCTCGTTTTCGCCCAGGAACCAGTCCGGGCTGAAATACAGTTCCCTGGGCTGCACGCCCTTCTCGAGCGCGCGGCGAATCTCGCGGTAGCCCTCGACCAAAAACAGGCCCGCATCGTCACGCTCGCGGCGCTCGCGCAGCTTCACGAGCTGCTTCACGCGGGGATTCTGGAGACTGGTGATTATTTCGGGGGGCACGGGCCGTTTTTAGACAGAATGAACAGAATTAACAGAAGGAAACCTTGGATTTTGCTGCTTACATTTTGTCCATTCTGTAAATTCTGTCTCTTCCGTGCCCAAGAAAAAGTTCAACGACCAGCCCTTCCCCTATCACCATGAGCTGGAGGTGGAGATCGCCACGCTGACCAACCTCGGCGTCGGCCTGGGGCGCGTGCTGATACCGGGCGATGAGCGAGAGGCGGAAGGCGATGGGGAAAGCACCCGTTGGGTTGTGATGATTCCTTTTACTCTGCCCGGGGAGCGCGTCCGCGCCCGGGTCTATCGCAACCACAAGAACTATTCGGAGGCCGACCTCATCGCGGTGCTCACGCCGTCGCCGCACCGCATCGACCCGAAATGCCCCCTGTTTGGCAAATGTGGCGGCTGCCAATACCAGCACCTCACCTACGCCGAGCAGCTCAAGTGGAAGCGCCAGCAGGTCGAGGAGCTGCTGAAGTTCATGGCCGGCGTCGAGTTTGCCGTGAACCCCGTCATCGGTTCGCCGCGCGAGTTCGGCTATCGCTCGAAAATCACGCCGCACTTTCATTGCGGATTGCCGATTGCGGATCGCGGATTGGGAAAACCTATCCCGATCGGGTTTCTGAAGCAAGGCACCCGGTTTGGCATCATTGATGTCCCGCAATGCCCCATCGCGACCCCGGAAATCAACGAGAAACTGCCCGAGGTCAGAGCCAGAACCCGGGCCCGCCTGGCGGCCGGAGAGTATAAGCGAGATGCCACGCTTCTCCTCCGTCATGCGCAGGAAGGCGTAATTACGGATTATGACGCCGTGATTCACGAAGTGATCGCTCAGCCGGCCAATCCCCAATCCGCGATCCCCAATCCGCAATCGCTCCGCCTCCACTTCCTCGCGCGTGATTTCTTCCAGAACAACCCGTTCATTTTGCCCGCCTTCACAGGCTACGTCCGCGAGCAGGCCGCCGGCAGCGGGGCGAAGTTCCTGGTGGATGCCTACTGCGGCAGCGGCCTCTTCGCCCTGAGCTGTGCGCCTGCCTTCGAGCGGGTCGCCGGCATCGAGCTGAGCGAGACCTCCATCAAGTTCGCCGCGGAAAACGCCGCGGCCAACGGCATCGCCAACGCCGCCTTCCGCGCCGGCGACGCCGCGCAGATTTTCGCCGGACTCGATTTCCCTCCGGCCGACACCGCCGTCGTCATCGACCCGCCGCGCAAGGGCTGCGACGAATCCTTCCTGAACCAGCTCTTCGCCTTCGGCCCGCGCGCCGTCGTCTATGTGTCCTGCGACCCGGCGACGCAGATGCGCGACCTCAAGGGCTTCCTCGCCGCCGGCTACCGGCTCACCGCCGTGCAACCCTTCGATCTATTCCCCCAGACGCGGCACCTCGAGTGCGTGATCACGCTGGTGCGGGGCTGAGCCGCCGCCGATGTCCCGCCTGAACTTCCAACTCGAAAAAACCGCCGCCGGCTCCCGTGCCCGCGCGGCCCGCTTCCAGACGCTCCACGGCGAGGTGCAGACCCCCGTCTTCATGCCGGTGGGCACGCAGGCGACCGTCAAGGCGCAGACGGTGGACACGCTGAAGGAGGCCGGCTCGACCGTGCTGCTGGCCAACACCTATCACCTGCTGCTGCGCCCAGGCCTGGAGGTTTTCCGGAAATTCGGCGGCATCCACCGCTTCATGCGCTGGGACGGCCCGGTCCTCACCGACTCGGGCGGGTTCCAGATTTTCTCGCTGCCCACGGAACGCGCGCTCAACGAGGAGGGCGCCCGCTTCCAGAGCTACGTGAACGGGGATTTCCACCTGTTGTCCCCCGAGACCAGCATCGCCGCGCAACAGGCCATCGGCAGCGACATCATGATGGTGCTGGACCAGTGCATCCCTTCCACCGCGCCGCATGACCAGGCCGCGGCGGCGATGGCGCTGACGCACCGCTGGGCGCTGCGCTCGCTGGCGGCCCGGGGCGATTCGCCGGCCGCGCTGTTCGGCATCGTGCAGGGGGCCTGCCACGCGGACCTCCGCCGGCAAAGCGCGGCGTTCCTGCGGGAGCTGCCGTTCGACGGCCTCGCCATCGGCGGGCTCGCCGTCGGCGAGACGCAGGCGGAGCGCTACGCCTTCACCGGGCTGGTCACCGCCGAGCTGCCGGAGAACCTGCCGCGCTACCTCATGGGCGTGGGCACGCCGCTCGACATCCTGGAAGCCGTCCATCGCGGCGTGGACATGTTCGACTGCATCATTCCCGGGCAACTCGCGCAGCGCGGCGTGGCCTTCACCGCGCGCGGCAAGGTCCAGCTGCGCCGCCTGCCGCACAAGTTTGCCGAGGCCCCGCTGGAGGCCGGCTGCGATTGCGCCACCTGCCGGCACTACTCGCGCGCCTACCTGCACCACCTCGTGAAGGCCGACGAGACCCTCGGCTGGCACCTGCTGGGCATCCATAATTTCGCGTTCTACCACCGCCTGATGCGGGACATGCGCGCGGCCATCCTGCGCGGCGATTTCGCCGCCTTCTACGAGCGCAACCGCGGCGAGCTCGGCCGCAGCGACGAGGAGAACGTGGTTCACCCGGTGAAAAAACGCCACCCCGCCCGGGTAAAGCATCTGGGCGATTACGACATCGTCACCGGTCCGGCCGGTCATTCCAGCATCCGGCAAATCAGCTCGGGCGAGGTGATGCACTCAGTGAACCGGCCGAGTGACGAGGCCGAGCGGCTTTACGTGCAGCAATCCGGTCTCGCGGCGCGCTTGCAACCGTCGGCGCCGGACGAGAGCGAGCTGGTCATCTGGGATGTGGGCCTGGGCGCGGCGTCCAACGCCATGGCCGCCCTGCAATGCTTTGAGCGCGCCTGCGCCGGGCACGGCTCGGCCGCCGTGCGGCCGCTGCGCCTCGTCAGCTTCGAGATCGACTTGGATCCGCTGCGGCTCGCGGCGAGGTTCGCCAGCCATTTCCCGCACCTCCGCCACGGCGCGCCGCACGCCATCCTCGAGCACAGCCGCTGGTCACACGCCTCCGGGCGGCTCCAATGGGAGCTGCACCGGGGCGATTTCCTAGACCACCTGGAGACCGCGGCCGCGCCCGACGTGATTTTCTACGACCCCTTCTCGGCCAAGACCGACACCGGCCTCTGGACGAGCGCGGTGTTCGAGCGCATCCACCGGCACTGCGGGAGCAAGGCCGCCGAGCTCTACACCTATTCCTCCGCGACCGCCGTGCGGGTCGCGCTGCTGACGGCGGGGTTCTTCGTCGCCGAGGGCGTCGGCACCGGCCCGAAGGCGAACACGACGCAGGCCTTCACGCGACTTGACGGGGTGAACGGTCATCGCCCGCCGCCCCGGCTGCTGGGCGCGGAGTGGCTCGGCCGCTGGCAGCGCAGCCAGGCGAAGTTCCCCGCCGGCCTGCCGGACAACGAAAAGCCCGCGTTCGAGCAGCGCTTGCTGGCTCACCCGCAATTTGCCCGGCAGGCGTGAGCCCCGTGCCATGTGGCGCCACTCCCTCAATCCCGGCCTGGAGCTGCGGCCGCTGCAACCGACCGATGCGGCGGCGTTGTTTGCCGTGGTTGACGCCCACCGCGCCTCGCTCCGCGAGTGGCTCCCGTGGGTGGACGCCACCCGGACGGTCGCCGACAGCGCCGCCTACATCACGGGAACGGTGCGCGACGACCGGGAGACCCGCGCCTTCACCTGCGGCATCTGGTCCCTGGGCCGGCTGGTGGGCGTCATCGGCCACAACCGGATTGATTGGGCCCACCGCATTGGGTTTCCGGCCTACTGGATCGCGCCCGACCACGCCGGGCAGGGCATCATGACGCTCTGCTGCCGCGCCGTGATCGAGCACGCGTTCACGGAACTCCAGCTCCGGCAACTGGTGGTGGCCGTGGCCACGGACAACCACCGCGCCCAGAAAATCCCCCGGCGGCTCGGCTTCAAGCAAGTGAGCGTCCTGAAAAAGGCCGAATGGCTCCACGACCGGCACGTGGATCATATTATCTACAGCCTGGCGGCGCCGAAGACGTAGGGGCGCACCTTGTGTGCGCCCGCGGGCGTCGGCAAGCGACGCCCCTACAGGACACCCAAAGACCGTGGTGAATAACTCCCGCTGGTTTTTTCCGGGAAAGGTGCGATAATGGCGGCAAGAAACCACCTTGCGCTGTGCCGCATCTGTGGCGCCGCGCCGACAAACAGCACCATTGAGTGCTGCGACCCCCGACCGCTTCGGCGGCCGCTGGCCATAAAAGAAAAGGCGCCGGTGTTCATCACCGGCGCCTGCTTGTTTGGTAGCGGCGCTCCATGGGCGCCGGACGGCGGGCACAGACCGCCGCTACAGAAGCGTGTTGAGGGCAGCTCGCTCTACCTTACTTCGCCTCGGCGTCGAAGACCGGCTTCTCAATCACGGGCTTGCCGCCGATGTGGCGGCTGAGCCAGCTCTGCATCTCCCAGTGCCAGTAGATGGCGTTCTGCGGCTTGAGCACCCAGTGGTTCTCATCCGGGAACACCACCAGGCGCGAGGGCACGTTCATCGCCTGCAGCACGCCGTAGAGCTCCAGGCCGTTGCCGTAGGGCACGCGGTAGTCGAGCTCGCCGTGGGTGATGAGCGTGGGCGTCTTGAAGTTCCTGGCGTAGAACATCGGGTTCTCCTTCTGCAGGCCCTCGACATTGGTCCAGGGCTTGCCGCCCATGACCTCGGGGAAGCCGTGCGGCACGTCGCTGGCATACTGGGCGTAGGAGCTGTTCACGCCGGCGTGGTCGATGATGGCCTTGAACCGGTCGGTGTGGCCTAGCACCCAGGCGGCCATGTAGCCGCCGTAGCTGGCGCCGGCCGCGGCCATCCGCTCCGGGTCGAGGTTGGGCAGCTTCTTCAGCAGGAAGTCGGCGCCCTTCATGATGTCCTCGAACGGCATGTCGCCCCACTGGTTGAGGATGCTCCGGCAGAACGCCTCGCTGAAGCCGGTCGAGCCGTGGCGGTTGACCCAGGTGACGACGTAGCCGGGCGCGGCGAAGAGCTGCGTGTTCCAGCGGTAGCTCCAGCTGTCGCGGTTCATCGTGTGCGGGCCGCCGTGCATCAGCTCGATCAGGGGGTATTTCTTGTTCTGGTCGTAGCCCGGGGGATAGACGAGCCAGCCCTGGATCTGCTCGTTGTTCGCCCCGGTGAACCAGTAGCTCTCGACCTTGCCGAGAGCGATCTGCGCCATGTAGGCGTCGTTGATGTGCGTGAGCTGGCGGACCGCACCCGTCGCTTGGTCGAGCGCGAAGAGCTCGTTGGGCCGGCTGGTGTTGTCGTTGAGGAACACCAGCGTGCCGGCCGCGAGATCGAGCGCGCTGGACGTGCCCTCGGCGTAAACGGCAGTGAGGCCGCTGCCGTCGGCGTTGAGCTTGAAGACCGGCACGACGCCCTTCGACTCAACCGCGGCCCAGAGCGTCTTGCCGTCGGCGGAGAATTTCACGCCGTCGATGGAGTAGTCGAGCGCGTCGGTGAGCGGGGTGTTCCGGCCGGTCGCGAGGTCGTGCCGCCACAGCTTGGTGAACTCGCCGCTGTAGTAGGGCGTCTCCTGCCGCCCGAAGAGGAGCGACTTGCCGTCCGGCGCGAAGACCGCGCCGCCGTCGTCGCCCCGGTTCTCCGGCGTGAGGTTCTTCAGCGTGCCGGAGCCGTCGGTCGGCAGCAGGTAAACATCGTGGTTGGGAAAGTCGCGGTAGGGCGGGGGCGTGGTGTTGATGCTCAGCGCCACCCACTTGCCGTCGGGCGCGAGATCGTAGGCGACCTCCCCGCTGACCGTGAAGAGCCGGTCCCATTTCGGTGTGAGGTCCTTGAACTCCTTGGTGGCGAGCGTGACGACCAGCAGGCGGTTCGCGGCGCTGTCGGTGATGTAGTGGTCGAAATAGCGGAACTGGCGGTTCTCGGTGACCTTGGCCGTCATCTTGGAGTCCTTGCGCCGCTTGATCTCCTTCTTCATCGCCGCGAGGTCGGCCTTGGTGAGCGCGCCGGCCAACTCCGGGATGACGGTGGTGACGACCACCAGGCCGCTGCCGTCGGGCAGCCACTTGGGCGCGGAAATGCCGAACGGCAGCTCGAGGATCTTCTCCGCCTCGCCGCCGTCGGTGCGCATCACGTAGAGGGAGGCGGCCTCGTCGTCGCCGCGCTTCGAGGTGAAGGCGAGGCGCGTGCCGTCGGGGCTCCAAGCCGGGCTGCCGTCGGAAGCTGCGGCATTGGTCAGCCGGCGCGGGGCGCCGCCGGCGGTGTCCACGAGCCAGAGACTCGACGTGCTCTTGTTTTTCTCGATGGACCATTCCTGGACGGTGAACACGACGGTCTTGCCGTCGGGCGAGAGGGCGGGACTGCCGAGGCGCTTGACGGCCCAGAGGTCCTGCGGGGTGAGCGGGCGCTTGTCCGCGGCGGTAACGGTCGCGGCCAGGGCCAGCGTGAGGAGCAACACGATGACGCGAGGGGATTGCATAGGCCGGCGAGCCTTGGCACCGCTCCGGCCGGAGTCAAAGGCTCAGCGATAACTGACCCATTCGGGTGAGGCATACTGCTCGACCAGGCCCTCAACCTCGCCCTCGTCGAGGTCGGGCCAAGGCGTGGCCTGCGCCTCGACGCCGAGGGCACCCGCCAAACCGGCGACGAAGCGCGCCGAAAAATCATCCCAGTCCACGAGGCCGACCGCGGACTTCTCGATCGAGCCCTGGAAAAGCAGGCCGTGCTTGTTCCGTTTCTGCGCCGCCCCGGCGATCTTCGCGCCGGTCGCCGTGTTCACGACATCGTAAAGCTCGGCGCGCTGGAAGCAGACGCCCGGAATCGGTGTTTCCTGTGGGAGCGAGCTTGCTCGCGACCCATTGGAGTCGCGACCAAGGTCGCTCCCACAAGATTTGTCCTGATCGCACTGCATCTTCACCGCCGCCGGCTGGCCGAGCGCGACGAGCGCGGCGGTCAGGGCCTCGTGGACGATGCGGTAGGATTGCGCGGCGCGCTCGTCGTAGAGCGCATGGCCGCGCGGCAGCACGAGCGCGTAGGTCCAGTCGTTGCGGTGGTCCACGATGCCTCCGCCGGTGGGCCGGCGGCAGAGATCGAACGATTCGCCGTCCGGCAGGTTCGCACGGACAAACCCGATCTTCTGGCTGTAGCCGAAGGTGCAGGCCGGGCGGCGCCACTCGTAGTGCCGGAAGCGCGGGGCGGCCGCGGCCGGGTAGCGCTGGAGGAGCAGGAAATCCTGCGCCATGTTCTCGGCGGCGGCGGCGGTGCGGACCGGCAGGACGTGCAGGTTCATCGGGCAGCGCTCACGCCTCCGCCGCGTCCAGCAACTGGCGCACGCCGCGCACCAGCGTGCTCAGGGCAAAGGGCTTGGGCAGGTGGATCGTGGCCGAGCGCGGCACCGTGTGCAGGCTCACGGGCAGCGCATGGGTCGAGGTGCAGATGAGCCGGAGGCCGGGATTGTCCGCGTGAAGCTCCTTCACCAGCTTCCCGCCGTCCTTGCTACAGCTTTGGATGAGCACGAGGTTCGGCCGCAGCCCCTGCGCCACCTTGGCGGCGGCGGCCGCCGCCGTGGGTGCATCCGTCACCGCGTAACCATCGGTGGCGAGGATACCGGCGATCATCTTCCGCAAAACCGCATCCGCCTCCACGATGAGCAGGCTCTCGGTGCCGCGCACGGCGGGCAGGATGCCGAGGGAAGTGAGGGAGGTTTGCTCCGGCTCGGGGGTTTCCGGGAGATAGACCTCGAAGGTTGTGCCCGCGCCGCGCGTGCTGCGCGCGGTGATGTGCCCGTGGTTTTCCCGGACGATCGCGAGCGCCGTGGGCAGGCCGAGCCCCGCGCCGTTTTTCTTGGTGGTGAAGCGGGGCGTGAAGATCTGTTGCAGCGTCTCCGGATCCATGCCGTCCCCGGTGTCGGTGACCTGCAGGACCACATAGGGGCCGGCAGCCATGGCCGGCACGCGACGGTCGGCCGCGGTCGCCACCCGATGGTGGCTGGTGCGGATGGTGAGCCGGCCGCCGCGGGGCATGGCGTCGTGGGCGTTGAAACAGAGGTTGAGCAGCACGCGCTGGAAATGCGTGGGGTCGATGCGGGCGTTGCCCAGGCCGGAGGCCAGGCGCAGCTCCACGGTGGTCTCCTCTCCCGCCACCCGGCGGATGATCTCCGCAATCTCCCGGATGAGGGTGTTGAAGTTGACCACCGTGATCTCGGATTCCTGCCGGCGGCTGAACTCGAGGATCTGCCGGGCCAGGGCCGAGGCCTTGAGGCCGGCCCGGTGGACCTCCCGCAAATCCTTCAGTGCGGCCGGTGTCCCGGCCAGCTTGGCGCCGAGGATCTCGCAATAGCCGTTGATGACCGTGAGCAGGTTGTTGAAATCGTGCGCCACGCCGCCCGCCAGCAGGCCGACGGTGCCGAGTTTCTGGGATTGCAACAGGGCGGAGTGCAGGCGCCGGGGCTCGGAGTTGTCCCGGTAGAGGCCCAGCAACCGGCCGGAGGCCCGGCCCGCGACCATGAGCGGGGAGAAGCTCCACGCGCCGTAGAATTCGCTTCCGTCCTGGCGGTAGAGCCAGCCCTCGCCCGCGGAAAACTGTCCGCACGGGGTGGCATTCAAGGCCAGCAAATCGGTGCGCGGGCCGTGAAGCAGGCGGGTGTTCCGGCCCGGCAGGGTCGCGGCGGCATAACCGGTCAGCTCCGCGAATTTTTTGTTGGCGTAGGCGATGTCCACGCCGCCTCCCTGCCACTGGTCTCCCGTGATGACGGCCGCGTCGCCCAGCACGTCCAGCGTGCCGGTCAGCACCTCCAAGCCGGGCGGCAGCTCTGGCCCGGCGGGGGCCGGCGGCGCGGGCGCTTTTTTGGCGCACATGGGTTCAGGGCGCGAGGCGTTCGACGACCCAGTCGCCACCCGGCTCGCGGCGGTAGCGCAACCGGTCGTGCAGCCGGCTGCGGCGGCCCTGCCAGAACTCGACCGTCTCCGGTGCCAGCCGGAAACCGCCCCAATTCGGCGGCAGCGGCACCGTCCGGCCCTCGTATTTTTTGTCCACGACGCGGTAGCTCTCCTCCAGGACGGCGCGCCCGGCGACCGCCGTGCTCTGCGGCGAGGCCCACGCCGCCAGCTGGCTGCCGCGCGGCCGGCTGTGAAAATACGCTTCCGCCACCTCGCGGCTCACGCGCGTGACCGCGCCCTCGATGATGATCTGCCGTTCCATCGCCACCCACGGGAAGAGCAGGGTGGCGCGGGGATTGGCGTCGAGCTCACGTCCCTTGCGGCTCTCGTAATTGGTGTAGAAGACAAAGCCGCGGCCGTCGCAGCCCTTGAGCAGCACCGTGCGGGCGGAAGGCCGGCCATCCCGCCCGGCGGTGGCCAGCGTCATGGCGTTGGGCTCGGCGATCTTGGCGGCCTCCGCCTCCTGGAACCATTGCTCGAATTGCCGGAACGGATTCTTCGCCAGGTCCTTTTCGAGGAGCCCGGCGAGACTGTAATCCTTTCTCATGTCGGCCAGTGCCATGGTGCCGCCATGGTGCGCGCGCACTCCGCGCTGTCAAAATCATCCGCACTCTGCACGCTGGCCCTCCGCCATGCCGCCGCTTTCCGACCTGCCACTCTGGGCCTGGCCCGTGTTGTTCGCCGTCGGCCTGGTTGCGGGCACGGTGGACGCCATCGCGGGCGGCGGCGGCCTGATCACGCTGCCAACCCTGCTGGGTTTCGGGCTGCCCGCCCCGGCGGCCCTCGCCACCTCGAAGCTGCAGGGTGTCTTCGGCTCCGGGGCGGCCGCCTGGGGCTTCACCCGCCGCGGCGCCGTGGACCTGCGCGAATGCCGCTTGGGCTTCGCGCTGAGCGCGCTCGGCGCGGTTGGCGGCGCGGTCGCGCTGCGGTCGGTCGATCCGCAGTTTCTCGGCACGCTCATCCCGTGGCTGCTGGGCGCCATCGTGATCTACATGATTTTCCGGCCGCGCCTCGGCGAGACCAGCCGGCACCACCGGATGGAGTCCGCGCCCTTCTACCTGCTGTTCGGCCTGGGGCTGGGGTTCTACGACGGCTTCTTCGGCCCGGGCGTCGGCTCCTTCTGGACCATCGCGTTTGTCACCGTGCTCGGGCACGACTTCGTGCGGGCCGCCGGCCACACCAAGGTGATGAACTTCGCCAGCAACCTCGCCGCCCTGGCCTTCTTCGCCGCGGCCGGTGCCGTCCATTGGCTGCCCGGCCTCGCCATGGGCGCCGGGCAGCTGGTGGGCGGCCGCCTCGGCGCCCGGCTGGCCCTGCAGCGCGGCGCGCGTTTCGTGCGACCCATCTTCCTCGGCATGGCCGCCCTGGTGGCACTGAAACTCATCTACACCGGCCTCGGCCGCCGCTGACGGTCTTCACGGTGCCGCGGGCAAATGCGCCAGCACCCGCCGCGCCACCGCCGCGATGATCGCCCGGTTCTGCGCGTGCTCGCGCCCGTCGGTGAAGGTGACAATGATGACGCGACCGCCGCCGGGCAGCTCGATGAGCGCCGCGTCGTGGCGCGCCCAGCTGACCCAACCGGCCTTGGACCAGAGCTTCATGCCGGGTGTCAGCGCCGGGCCGGTGAACGCCGTCGCCTGGTTGTCGGGATCGGCGGAGGGCGCCGCGAAGGGCTCGCGCGCCAGCAGCGCGAGCATCTCCGCCGAGCGCGCGGGCGTGACGCACCGGGCCGTGGCGATTTCCGCCAGCAGGCGCGCGGTGTCGTTCGTCGAGAGATAATTTCGCGCCGGCGGATGCGCCCGCATGTCCTGGCTTTCGCGGCCGAAGGGGCCGTCGCCCCAGGTTTTCCGGTTGGCGTTCACGTTCTGGTAGCCCCGCGCCGCAAAATACCGCGTGACCGCGCCGCGCCTTTCGCTCCACGCCTTCAACTCGTCGGCCGGAAGTTCCGGCCCGCCGGTCGTGCCGGTGAGCACATCCACGAGATAGTTCGTCGCGTCGTTGGATGAATCGACGATCATGTCGCGCATCGCGCGCCGCAGCTCGGGCGTGTCCGCGATCCTGCCGTCCTCCAACCAGCGATGCGTGGCGGCGAGATAGAACAGCTTGATGACACTCGCCGGGTAGAAGCGCGCGTCGCCCCGGTAATCCGCCTGCACCGGCGTGGTGCCGCGCAGGTCGATGACAGTCACCGCCAGCTGTTCGGGTTTGAGCACCGGGCCGGTGAATTCCGCCCGGGTTTCGGTGACGGCGCGATCGACCGCCGACTGCAGGGGGGTGGAAGCGGTCGCGTTGCCGAGCAACGCGCCACCGAGGAAGAGGAACGCCAGATTCTTCATGTCAGGATTTCCACCCCTGCCTAATCATGCTGACCGCGATGGCGGCGAGCAGCATCGAGATGATCTTGGAGATGGCGCGCATGCCCGTCGCCCCGATCTTCCGGCCGAGCCACTCGCTGTAGTGCAGCGCCAGCACCACGAGGACGAGGTTGACGACGAGCGCGGCGAGGGTGGCGATGAGGCCGATGGCTGCGTTCTGCGCGAGCACGAGCAGCGTGGTGATGGACGCCGGCCCGGCGATGAGCGGCATGCCGAGCGGCACCACGCCGAAATCCTCCGGCAGCTTCTCCGGCTCGGCGGCCGACTGGATGAGATCCTTCGCCGCGAGGATGAAAAGGATGAGCCCGCCCGCGATTTGGAAGTCACCCACGGAAATCCCCAGCGCGGCGAAGATGCTTTTGCCGAGGAACAGGAAACCCAGCGCCACGAGCCCGCCCGTCCAGATCGCCTGGTCGGCGATTTTCTGGCGCCGCGCGGCGGGCACGTTCTGTCCCAGCCCGAGGAAGATGGCCGCCAGCCCGATGGGGTCGATCGCCACAAAGAGCGGGATGAACGCCTGCAAAAATCTGGTCAGCCAGTCATTCATGGCGGGGTGGGGTTAGCAGGTCGCGGATGGCGGGGCCGACGGCAGGGTGGGCGAACTTGAAGCCCGTCGTGAGCAGCTTCTGTGGCGTGGCGCGCTGGCCGTGCAGCACCAGGTTGCCGTCGGTGAAGAAGTGGTGCTCGGCCACGAAGCGCACCACAAACTCCGGTGCCGCCGGACACCACGGGCGGCCCACGGCCGCGCGCAGCTCGCGCATGAACTCGGCGTTCGTCACCGCGCCGGGCGCGCAGACGTTGTAGGCCCCGTTCATCTCCGACCGCGTCACCGCCGAGACCAGCGCCGCCACCGCGTCGTCGCGATGCACCCAGCTCAGGAATTGCCGGCCGCTGCCCGCCGCGCCGCCGAGAAATTTCCGGGTCAGGCCGAGCATCGCGGGAAACGGACCCGTATTTGGGTCGAGCACCGGGCCGAACCGCAGGACGACGCGCCGCACGTCGGGCAGGTCGAGCGCGCCGAAGGACTCCTCCCAGCGGCGGCAGACCTCCGCGAGGAAACCCGGGCCCGGCGGCAGCGACTCCTCGCAGAACCGGTCCCCCGCGTTGCCATAATAACCCGTGGCCCCCGCCTGCACCCACACCGGCGGCGGATTTTTGGCGCGGGCATAACCCTTGTTGAGCGCCTTCACGGCGTTGAGCCGGGAGTCGAGAATCTCGCGGCTGTTTTCCAGTGAATGCACGCAGTTGATGCTCCGTCCGGCGAGGTTGACCAGCGCGGTCGCGCCCTCGAGCTCCGCCGCCCAGGCGCCGCCGGTCTCGCCGTTCCACATCACCGCGCGCAGCGCCGGCAGGTCGTCCGCCGGCGGCACCCGGTCGGTGTCGCGCGTCAGCACGACCACCTCCGAGCCCGCGGCGCACAACGCGCGGGCCAGCGCCCGCCCGAGGAAACCGCTGCCGCCGGCCAGGATGACTTTTGCCATGCGCGGGATGGTGGCGGGAAATATATGCATGGCAACTGTAGGAGCGGCTTTACGCCGCGACCGGTCGGGGCATAAAGCCCCTCCTACAGCAGATGAAACAAACCCGCGCCAACTTCCACGACCTGACCCGCGAGGCCCTGCGCCAGCTCGTCGTGCGCTGGGGTTTCAGCCCGGTGCACGCCGCGCGACTGTGGGCCTACGTCTATCTGGAGCACGCGGACCACTGGGCGCTGATGCCGGAGCTACCGGCGCGATTCCGCGCCAAGGCCGAGTCCGAGCTGGCTTTCACCACGCTGCCGGTGGCCGCCGAATCGCACAGCCGCGACGGCTTCACCAAAAAATATCTCCTGTCGCTGCCCGACGACCGCCGGATCGAGACCGTGCTCATGCGCTTCACCGGCCGCGTGACGGCCTGCATCAGCAGCCAGGCCGGCTGCGCCATGGGCTGCGTGTTCTGCGCCACCGGCCAGATGGGCTTCGCCCGCCACCTCACCGCCGGCGAAATCGTCGCCCAGGCCCTGCACGTCAACCGCGTGCTGCGCCAGACAACTGGTAGTCTAATAGACTACCAAGGCGCCGGGCCCGGCCGGCCGCCCGGCGAGCGTCTCCGCAATATTGTGCTGATGGGCATGGGCGAGCCGCTGCACAACTACGATGCCGTGATGACCGCCGTGGAAATCTTGTGCGACACCGCCGGCCTGTCCCTCGGCACGAAGCAGATCACGCTCAGCACCGTCGGCGTGGTGCCGGGCATCCGCCGGCTGGCCGACGAGGGCCGGCCCATCCACCTCGCCGTGTCGCTGCACGGCGCCACGCAGGCCGAGCGCGCCGCCCTCGTGCCGGTGGCGAAAAAGTGGCCGCTCGACGAGCTGATGGACGCCTGCCGCTACTACATCGCCAAGCAACAGCGCCGCATATTCTATGAGTGGACCCTCATCGAGGGGAAGAACGACACCCCCGAGCAGGCCCACGCCGTCGGCCGGCTGCTGCACGGCCAGGACGCCCAGGTGAACCTGATCCCGCTCAATCCCACCGCCGGCTACGGCGGCGCCCCCACCGGCCGCGAGGCGGCGAAACAATTCCAGCAAGTCCTCCGGACCTACGGCCTGCCCAGCACCGTCCGCCAGCGCCGGGGCATCGACATCGCCGCCGGCTGCGGCCAGCTGGCGACCTGTAGCGGCGGTCTGTGACCGCCGGGCAATCACACCAAAGGGCGTTCACAGACCGCCGCTACAGGCAGAAAACACCCGGGGACAGGCTGGTTATTTAACCTTTGCCAAAGACCGCCGGGGCTCTACCTCTCAGCGTCCCATGAAATCCTTTCGTCTGTTGAGCCTCCCCCTTCTGGCCGCCGCGCTGACCGCCGCAGTGTCGGCCCAAACCGCCCCGGCGGCCCCCGCCGTCAAGGCCATCGCGCCCGCCCGCGTGGCCTACGTGAACAGCAACGCCTTCCTTGAGCCCGCCACCGGCGTCAAGCAGCTGGTCAAGGTTTACCAGACGCTCGAGCTGGAGTTCAGCCCCCAGCAAAGCGAGCTCGCGCTGCTGCAGGAGAAGCTCCGCACCATCGTCGGCGAGCTGAACAAGCTCGGCGCCAGCCCCGGCAACGATGCAGCCATCGCCGCCAAGCAGGCCGAGGGGCAGAAGCTCCAGCAGGAGCTGCAGGCCAAGCAGCAGGCCGCCCAGGAGGCGTTCCAGAAGCGCCAGCAGGAACTCCAGGGCCCGGTCAGCACGGAACTCGGCAAGGAGCTCCGGATCTTCGCCCAGGCGCGCGACATCTCGATGCTCTTCGACCTCGCCAAGCTCGGTGACGCCCTGCTCGACGCCAAGGCCGAGCTCGACGTGACCGCCGACTTCATCGCCCACTACAACGCCAAGCACCCGTAATTCATGTCATCGCGAGCCCGGAGCAACCGGGCGCGGCGATCCATCTTGCTGGATTGCTTCGTCGCCCGCTCCGCGGGCTCCTCGCAATGACAATCTTTCCGGCCCGGCTCAACGCCGGGCCTTTTTGTTGGTGGGCGTTTCGTTCTCGTTCTCTTAATCCTACTCGTTCTCGACTCCGAACAACCAACCCGGAGAACGATTACGAGAAAGATAACGAGAAAGATTTCAGGATCCCCCTCACGCCAGCTTCATGATCAGCGCGGCGGCGTCGGCGGCTTGGGCGGCGGGGGAGGCGAGCCAGGCGCTGGCGTGCTGGTGCGCGGCGGGGTCGGCGGCCGCGCCCTGGGCCTTGAGGCGGAGCAGCGCGGCGACGAGCGCCAGCTGCGCGCGGGCATCGTCCGGGTTGGCGCGGGCCGACGACAGCAGCGCCGCGGTGCCGGCTGTCACCTGCTCCGGGGCCAGCACGCCCTTCTCCCCGAGGAAAAGCGTGAGCGCCGAGCCGAGCGCGTGCACATAGGCCAGCGGACTCGCCGGCGCCGCGTAGGCCAGGCCGGTGCCCGCCGGCTGCGCCTTCCACTCCATGTAGCCGCGCACGAGCTCGTGGAACTTTTTCAACTCCTCGTCCGCATTCGAGGGCGTCCAGCGCGTGGTGAAGACCTTCAGCTCGCGGTATTTCTTCACCTCCCAGATGCGGAGGCTGAGTTCGAAGTCGTCGTGCCGGTTCCGCAGGGCGCCGGTGACCACGTAGTCGAGCCCGCCCTCGGTGGTGTCGTGCACCTGGCGGATGTTCTCCGCGACCCACTCGGTGGGAAACAGCGCGTAGTGTCGCCGGTCGGTGACGCCGATGGCGGCGAACGGCTCGTAGCCGGCGCTGGCGGCAAAGGTTTCCGCAAACCACAGCGGCAGGCCGCGGGCAAGGCGGCCGAGCGGTTCCTCCGGCTGCGCGGCGCGGGCGGCGGCATCCTCCAGGCCGAGCACCGCGCATTGCGCGAAGGCCACGCGGCGGGGCCGGCCTTCCTTGGCGGACAGCAGGTGCGGGGCGAGGGCCTCGAGGCCGTAGAACCACACCGGCTTGCTGAGGCTGACGAGGCTGATCTTGGCCTCGCTGTGCATCGCGGGGTGTTGCTCCGCCGCCTCGCCCTCGCTTACGAAGAGCTCGGCCACGGCGTTGGAGAAGCCCACGAGGCGCGCCTCCAACTCGGGTCGGTTGAGTTCAAAGAGCAGGTCTAGCAGGTGCTGGGCGGCGTCGGCGTTGCGCGTCACGAGGTAGGCCTGCAGCAGGTTGATGCCGGCGGCGGCGCCGTGGCGCTGGGCGTCGTAACGCGGGGCGAGCAGCTCGATGAGTTCCTTCACGCAACCGGCGGTGCCGAGATCGCCCGAGATGGTCACGAGCACGTCGGCCCGGTCGCCGGCGCCGGCGAGGACGGCCTCGTAGATGGCCATGGCGCCGGCCACGTCCCGGGCCTTCAGCTTTTCGCGTGCGGCGGCGAGTTGGGGGAGGACGCCGCCGGCGGCGCTGGTCTTCTCCGCGCCGGGCGGAGTCTCGGTTGGCTGGTCGGCTGGCTTGCGGTCGAAGAATCCCATGGGCTGCCAGCAAAGGCATCCGCGCTCCCGAAGCGAGGCGGTTTTGCGGATGCCGCGCGGCGCTCGTTTCCGGCCCGCGCGCCGGGGACCATCACGGGGCGGCGGGGCGCGCCGCCGCGGGCAACGCGAGCGCCGGGAGCACGGCGGCCTTGAGTTTCAGGCCCGGTTGCTCGCGCCAGCTGATGGCGGGCTCGCCAAAATACCGCGCCGTGTTCTTCGCGCCCCAGTCGGTGGTCGCGATGCGGTAGGTTTTCGCGGGATCCAGACCGGCCGGGCCGTCGGCAAAGGAGAACTCGCCGCGCCGCAACTCGAACGGGGACTCGGGCCCGAGGTTGGCGGCGGCCAGGAGTTCCCGCAGCCGCGCGCCGTCCACCTCGGCGGTGAAGATCGCACCGTCGAAGCGCACGCAGGCGTCGAACTCCTCGCGGGTGACATCGCCCTCCGGCAAACCGGCGCCGAAGGTCGTGTTGCCGATGAAGGCGGCATCCACCCCGGCGGCTTGGCGCAACGCCGCCACCACGAAGCGCGCCGCCTCGGCGGGCCCGAGCGCCGCCGCCGTGTGCCCGATGACCGCCGTATCCTCGGGCGTGAGGTATTTCGCGCGGGTTTCTTTGATGAGCGCGGCGAGTTCGGGGTCCGCCGGGCCGTCGGCGGCCACGCGGATTTGCTCCACCGTCCAGTGCGGCGCACCGTCCGCATCACGATGCAGCCAGGCGAGCGTCAGGTATTCATTCCACGAGCCCGAGTGGACGTAGAGGCCGTGCGCGAAGGGGTGGACGAAGCGCTGGTGGTCGTGCGCCCCGGCGTAGAGGGTGCCCGCCGGCACGAGCGGCAGGATGCCACGATCGGCCTTGATGCCGGCGTGGCTCAGCACGATCGGCAGGGTGGCGCCGTCGAACAGCGCGGGCAGGTTGCGCCGGGCCCAGACCACCGGATCCGACAGGTCCAGCGTGGGCCGCACGGCCACGCGATAGGTCGAGAGATTGTCCGTCGCCAAACCGACGACCACGGCGTCGGTGCGCCCGAGGGCAACCTTCACCGAGGCCGGGGCGCAGGGCTGGCCGGTGGACCGATCGTTGATGTTGCTGACGACGGCCACGCCGGTGGCCCGGAGCCGCGCCACCGTGGCCGCGAGATCGTAGAACTCCGGCTCGTGGTTGCCCACGTTGACGATGGTCGGGGCGCGGCGGGCGAGGGCGGCGAACATCGCGAAGTCCACCGCGCCGGCGCTGCGGCGGGCGACGACATTGCCGTATTCGAGCGTGTCGCCGTTGAGCAGGATGGCCAGGGGGAGGCCGGGGTGCCCGGCCTTCAGGCGGTCCACCGTCGCGACCACCTGTGCCGTGCGCTCGTAGGCCGAGTGCTGGTCGCCGGCGATGATGAGCAGGGCCTCGGGCGCGGTCGCCGAACCCGTCACCGTCAGTCGGAAAAACATCGCGCCCAAGAAAATGAATCGACTGGTCATGGGACACCTTGGCCTCGTTGGGTCCCCAGCGCAAGGTCGCCGGCACCGGCTTGACTTGGTCCTCTTGTGCTACATTTTGTGTAGCACAATGCAGACGACCACTGTGCGCGCCCTACGCAATGACTACGCCAAGCTTCTCCGCCGGGTGGAAACGGGCGAGGAAATCTCGATTTCTCGCCGGGGCCGCGTCGTGGCCCGTCTGGTGCCGGCCCATCCGGGCGCGGGCCGGGTTGACTGGGCCGCCAGCGCCGCCGGGCGCCTGCCCCGCACCGGCAGGCCGTTATCGGCGACGACCAGCGCCAAGTTGCAGCAAGCCAGCCAAGGTGATTGGTGAGTCTTCATGCTCTGCGCCGACACCAGTTTCCTTTTCTCGCTCTACGGACATGATGCCCACACGGCGAAGGCCCTGGCCCTGCTCGGAAAATCCGGCCAGCCCCTGCTGCTCTCGCCGCTGAACGAATTTGAGCTCGGCAACGCGCTGCGCTTCGCCGAGTGGCGCGGTCTGCTGCCGGGCGGGGGTGCGGCCCGGACGCTCGAGGCGTTGGCCGAGGACCGCGCCGCCGGGCGCTGGCGGCTGAGCGAAATACCGCTCCAGGAGATCGTCCGCGAGGCCGACCGGCTTTCCTTGGCGCATACAGTGGCCGGCGGGCATCGATCCTTTGACGTCCTGCATGTCGCCCACGCCCGCCTGGCCGCGCCCAGGCGCTTCGTGAGCTTCGACGCCAACCAGCTTCGGTTGGCCAAGGCTGCGGGGGTTCGTTGCTAGCCGGCCTCCGATGGTTTCCCGCGTTGACCGGGCGGGGCGGACGGGTAGTTAGACCCATCCGCCTTCGCCCCTCGGGCCCCGGCGCGACGAGTCCCACCACATGAACCGGGTCCACATCAAGACTTACGGGTGCCAGATGAACGAGCGCGACAGCGAGGCGGTCGCGGCGTTGCTGCGCGGTCGCGGCTATCGCATCGTGCCGGACGAGGACAACTGCGACATCCTGCTGCTCAACACGTGCAGTGTCCGCGATGCCGCCGAGCAGAAGGCCATCGGCAAGGCCGCGCACCTCGCCGCCCGCAAGAAAAAGCAGCCGGACTTCATCCTCGGCATCCTCGGCTGCATGGCGCAGAACCGCGGGACCGAGCTCCTCGACCGCCTGCCCGACCTCGACCTCATCGTCGGCACGCAGAAATTTCACCAGGTGCCGGACTACCTCGACAACCTCCGCGCCGCGCAGGCCGCCGGCGTGCCCATCGGCGCGAGCATCGTGGACATCGCCGAGGAGACCGGCTCGCAGAACACCATCCGCGACCACGTGCTGGAGGAGAAGCAGGTGTCGGCCTTCGTCTCCATCCAGCAGGGCTGCAACATGGACTGCGCCTTCTGCATCGTCCCGAAGACCCGCGGCGACGAACGCTCGCGGCCGATGGACGACATCGTGCGCGAGTGCGCGCAACTGGCGGAACGCGGCGTGAAGGAGATCACGCTGCTCGGCCAGATCGTCACCAGCTACGGCCGGCGCGACTACGCCCACACCGGCGGCATCACGCCCTTCGTGCAGCTGCTCGAGCGCGTGAATGCCATTCCCGGCCTCCAGCGCATCCGCTTCACCTCGCCGCACCCGCGCGGGTTCAAGGACGACCTGATCCAGGCCTATGGCCGCCTCGAAAAGCTCTGCGAGTATGTGCACCTGCCGCTCCAGTCGGGGTCGAACCGCATCCTGAAGGCGATGAACCGGCCCTATTCCCGGGAACGCTACCTCGAGATCGTGTCCGCCCTGCGCGCCGTGCGGCCCGACATGTATTTCTCGACTGATGTGATTGTCGGCTTCCCGGGCGAGACCGAGGAGGAATTCGCGCAGACCCGCGAACTGTTCGAGGCCTGCAACTACGACATGGCCTACATTTTCAAGTATTCCATCCGCAGCGGCACGCCGGCCGCGGAGATGGGCGACCAGATCCCCGACGCGGTGAAGGAGGCGCGCAACCAAGAGCTGCTCGGCCTGCTGGCGGCCAACTCCGACCGCCGCAACGCCACGCTGCTCGGCACCACGCAGGAGGTGCTGGTCGAGGGGCCGGACAAGAAGGGCCGGCGGTTCATGGGCCGCACCCGCGGCAACCGCATCGTCCATTTCGACGCCGACCCGCGGCTCGTGGGCGAACTCGTGCCGGTGAAAATCGAGCGCGTTTCCACGGCGGTGCTTTATGGCTCGCTGGCGCTGGCGGGAGTGGAAAAATAATCTTTCTCTTTCCTCGTTCTCTTTCTCGTTCTCCCATGACGCCGCAATTCGACCACGAAAAGCTTCGCGCCTATCAAGAGGCGCTTCGATTCGTGGGCTGGGTGGGGCCGATCATAGAAAAACTCCCGGCGAAACTCGCTGCCCGCGATCAATTGGACCGGGCCAGCACCAGCATAGCGCTCAATATCGCGGAGGGAAACGGCAAGCGGTCCCACCCTGATCGCTGCCGCTATCTCGACATTGCTCGCGGGTCGGCGGTGGAGTGCACGGCTTGCCTGGACGTGCTGGTTGCGCGAAACACCCTTTCTGCCGAAGAAGCCGCTCAGGGAAAAATTATCCTGTTGGGCGCGGTATCCCTCATAGCCGGCCTTATTGCCCGGTTCTCGGGCGAGATTCGAGAAGACGGCGCCGCCTATGGTTCTGGGCTTGTGGAGAAAGAGAACGAGTAGGAGAAAGAGAACGATTTTTATGTCCCTTTTCCTCGCCACCCTGCTGCCCGGCCTGTTTCTCGCGTTGCTCGGCGCGCTCCTGCTCTGGCCCAATTCGCTGGTCGGCTCGACCGCGAAGGCCCTGCCGCGCTCGAACCGCGGCGCGTGGCTGTTCTTCGGGGCCGGCGCCGCCTGGTTCCTCTGGCGGCTGTCCCAGCTCAACGAGGCCGACCTGATTTTCTTCAAGACCCCGACCCCGGTGATGATCGGCTTCGGCGTGCTCGCCGTGCTGGCCTTCATCTACACGCCGGACTTCCTTGCCGTGCGCGGCCTGTGCGTGCTGATGCTGCTGGCCGCCGAGCCTCTGCTCTACGCCGCCTACATGGAATACCAGCACCCGCAGCGGCTCCTGATGGTCACCGCCGTCTATCTCGGCCTCGCGCTTGCCGTCTATCTGGCCGCCGCGCCTTACCGGCTGCGGGATTTTTTTGAGTGGCTCTTTCTGCGCCCGGCCCGCGTGCGGCTGGCCGGAGCGATCCTGCTGGCCTACGGCCTGGCGACGGCCGCCGCGGCCTTCACCTACTGAACATGTCCGCCGCCGCGCCGACCCAGACCGCGTTGCTCATCCTGGCCGGCCCCGCCGGCGTCGGCAAAAGCACGCTGTGCGACCGCCTGGTGCGCGAGGTGCCGGGCTTCGAACGTGTCATCACCGCCACCACGCGGCCGCCGCGGCCCAATGAGCAGGACGGCCGCGATTACCATTTCCTCTCCGAGGCCGGATTCGATGCGAAGCTCACGGCGGATGCCTTTCTCGAGTGGGCCTGGGTGCACCGCAAATACCGCTACGGCACGCTCAAGTCCGCCGTGCTCGACCGCCTGCCGCACGCGAGCCTGGTGATGAACATCGACGTGCAGGGCGTGCGCAGCGTCCGCGCCGCGGCGGAGAAAATCCCGCTGCTCCAATCGCGGCTCGTCACCATTTTCGTCGCCCCGGACTCGCTCGAGGTGCTGCGCGAGCGCCTGCAGGGCCGCGGCCCGGTGAGCGCGGAGGAACTGGAACGGCGCATGCAGAGCGCCGAGTTCGAGTTGGCGGAGCGCAACGCCTACGACTACGTCATCCACAGCCGCACCAAGGAGCAGGATTTCCGCGCCCTGCTGGACTACTGGGCACAGGCGAAGGCGCGGCTTGCGCATTTCAAATAGAGACGTGGCCGCAATGGGCGGCATGGGCCGGAAGCCCGTGCCACATCCATCACGCCGGCGTGGTTGAATGGCCCTGACTTATTTTGAAATGCGCTGCCCCGGCGTGATGGCTGGTGCGCCTCAGCCCGCCGCTGGCGGCGGGGTCGCCGGTTCGCGGGTGACCTGGTGCAGCTTGAGCCGGCGGATGCCGCCCGGGGTCGGCCACTCAATCACGTCGCCCACGCGGTAGCCGAGCAAGGCGGTGCCAACGGGCGCGAGCACGGAAATGCGCGCCTGATCGGGATCGGCGGCCGCGGGCAGGGTGAGCACGTAGGTTTCGTGCTCGCCCGTGTCGAGATCCTCGAGTTCCACGCGGCTGTTGAGGCCGACGGCCGTCGCCGGCACGGCGGTTGCGTCGAGCACGATGGCGCGGGCAAGTTCGCCGCGCAGCCGATCGATGGTGTCGTTCTTGCCGCTGACGCCGACGATCAGGTGGCTCAGCAGGCGATGGTCATGGGAGGAGATGTAGATGTTCGTTGTATTCATGTTGTTTTGTTGGGGTTTAGGATGAGGTGATTTCGGCAAAGGAATTTTCAATGGGGCCGGGTTGGCGGCGGGCGGCCGTCTCCAGGCAATCAAGATGCTCGGGGCTCAGGCGCAGGTCGGTGGCCTGCGCCGCTTCCCGCACCTGCTCGGGCGCGAGGAAGCCGAGCAGCGGCGCGGTGACGCCGTCGCGGGTGAGCACCCAGGCAAGCGCCACCTGCGCGCTGGTCGCACCGAGCTCGGCGGCGATCTCGCCCAAGGCGGCCAGAACCGCGTGGCCCCGCACGTTGCCATAACGCTCGCGCAGGCGCCGTGTCCGCGCCGTCTCGGGGGACGGCGCCAGGTGGTAGAAGCCGGTGAGGAAGCCGCCGGCCAGCGGGGACTGCGCGAGGAGCGCCACCCGGTATTCGCGGGCGAGGTCCATCGCGTCGGGCTCAAACGGGCCGCGTTCCAGCAGCGAATAGTCCGCCTGGAGTGATTCCAGCCGGCTGCCGCCGCGCCGGGCCGAGCGGCCGAGCGATTCCATGAAGCGCCACACCGGAAACCCGGCCGCGCCCACGTAGCGGAGCTTGCCGGCTGTCACGAGATTATCGATGGAACCGAGGGCTTCGTCCATGGGCAGCAACGCGTCGCTCCACTCGATGACCAGCAGGTCAAGGTGCGTGGTGTGGAGCCGGCGCAGCGATTCCTCGCACTGGCGGCGGATGGAGTCGGCGAGTCCGGAGGGGTGGCCGGGCCCCGGACGGGCCAGCCGCAGGCGCGTCGAAAGCACCAGGCTGTCGCGGGCGCGCGGGTTGTCCTGCAGCCAGGCGCCCACGATCTCTTCCGAACGGCAGAGCCCCGGCCCGGCGGCGGCCGGACCACAGGTGGTCGTCTGGATGAAATTGCCGCCCGCGGCGCGATAGGCGTCGAGGATGGCGCGGGAGGTTTCGTCGTTGGTCAGCCAGCCAAACTGCATGGCGCCGAGGCAAAGCTCGGACACGGGCAGGTTGGTGCGGCCAAATTTTCTCTGATTCATGTCTCTGTCGTCTAGGGGTGGCTCGCCGACCGGGGGGCGAATGGGTCCGGGTGTGAGCGGACGCGGGCGGATCTGGCCTTGGGACAAGATCGCGCGGAAAGGCGGACAGGGTCCGGCGGGGCGAAACGCGCGCCCCTGTTTTACCCCGGTGTCCGCTTTGCGAGCGTCCCGGCCGGGTGATCAAACCCTCAGACGCAAGCAGTCGCAGCACCGGGCGTGCCCGGGAAGATACCCGGAGCCCCGTGATTCGGTCGGTGCGACTGTTGGTGGAACGAAATCATCGTGTCGCGCCTACCGATAGCCCCGAAAAACATTCTGTCAAGGCCCGTGCGGCACACGGCCCATCGCGCGTTCGCCTAGCGATTCGGTTGGTCGCGGGGCGGTTCGCCGGGCGGCGGGGCCGCTTGGGTCTTCTTGTATTCGTCGCTGCGGCGCAGGGCATCGCGCACATCGCCCTCGGTCCAATTCCTTTCCAACAACTGCTGCCGGAAATGGCGCAGGCCCTCGGGATCCACCTCGCGGCCCAGCACATCGCGGTAGGCGCGCCGCACGATTCGCTCCGCGCCGTCCTGGCGGTATTCGTCGCCGCGGCGGATGTTGTCGCGCACCATGCGTTCGCTCCAGCCCTGATCGATGATCAGGCTGCGGTAGTCGCGGAGGCCGGTGGGGTCCGGCTCGCGCCCCAGCAGGTCGCGATAAGCGCGCTTGATAATCACCTCGGGATCCGCCCGGGGTTCGTCGCGCCGGCGCAGCTCGACACGCAGCGAGGAGATCCGGTCGTTCCAACTGGTGGTCGCGCTGCCGGGCAGCAGGCGACCGGTAAGGTTGCGGGCGCTTTCCGTCAGACGCAGCACCGCGCCGCGAAACCGGGCGTCGGCGTGCACATAGACCTCGGCCCCGCCCTCGACGCGAACGGAGGAGATGCCGTCGTTGAGCTTGGCTCCGCCGGGAAAGGTTTGGCCGGAGAGGTTGTCCAAGGAATCCCCGGGATAGAGCACGAGGCGGTCGCCGCGATACTCCGTGTCCTGATATAGGATGACCCGCGGGCCGTGTTCGCGCCCGGGGTCACGATCCCGGGCGGGCCCGTGACGGTCGTGCGCTGAATCTCCGGCGGTCGCTGACGCCACCAACAGACCGCCAAGCAGGAGGATTCGGCCGAGGTTCATGCGGGTGAGACGCCGGCCGGCCGGGGGATATTCAATTTTCCCGTGCGGTGGCCGCCTGCTCAGACCTCGAGCTGGGGCCGCGTGGGTTCGGGCCAATCGACATGAAAGAACTTGCCGCGGGGCTGGTCCACGCGCTCGTAGGTGTGCGCGCCGAAGTAGTCGCGCTGGGCCTGGAGCAGGTTGGCCGGGAGGCGGGCCGAGCGGTAGCTGTCGTAGTAGGCGAGGGCGGAGAAGAAGGTCGGGGCCGGCACGCCGCACTCGGCGGCGAGGGACACGACCTTGCGCCAGTTGGCCTGCGCCTTCTTCACCGTCTTGTTGAAATACGGGTCAAGGAGTAGGTTCGCGAGGTCGGGCTTCCGCGCATAGGCCTCGGTGATCTTCTGCAGGAAGGCGGCGCGGATGATGCAGCCGCCGCGGAAGATTTGCGCGATCTCGCCGAAGTTGAGCTTCCAGCCGTATTCCTGCTGGGCGGTGCGCATGAGCTGAAAGCCCTGCGCGTAGGAGCAGATCTTCGAGCAGTAGAGCGCGTCGTGGATGGCCTGGATGAGGGCCTTCTTCGCGCCGCGGTATTTCTTGCCCGGGCCCTTGAGGATCTTCGAGGCGGCGACGCGCTCGTCCTTGATGGCGGAGATGCAGCGCGCGAACACGGCCTCGGCGATGGTCGGGGCGGGCACGCCCATGTCGAGGGCATTGGTCGAGGTCCACTTGCCCGTGCCCTTCTGGCCGGCGGTGTCGAGGACGACGTCGACGAAGGGTTTCTTCTTCGTCGCGGGATCCTTCTGCTTGAGGATGTCGGCGGTTATCTCGATGAGGAAGCTGTCGAGCGCGCCGGCGTTCCACTCGGAGAAGATTGCTCCCATCTCGGCGGGCTTGAGGCCGAGCAGGCCGGACATGAGGGCGTAGGCCTCGCAGATCATCTGCATGTCGCCATACTCGATGCCGTTGTGGACCATCTTCACGTAATGGCCCGCGCCGTTCTCGCCGATGTAGGTCGTGCAGGGCACGCCGCCGGTCACGGGCTTGCCGGGCGCGGCGCCGGGGATGGGCTTGCCGGTCTTGGCGTCAACCTTGGCGGCGACGGCCTCCCAGATGGGCTTCAATTCCTGCCATGCGGCGAACTCGCCGCCGGGCATGAGGGACGGGCCGAAGCGCGCGCCCTCCTCGCCGCCGGACACGCCGGAGCCGATGAAGCGCAGGCCTTTTTCGCGGAGTGCCTTCTCGCGGCGGATGGTGTCGGTCCAGAGCGCGTTGCCGCCGTCGATGATGATGTCGCCCGGCTCGAAGACGGCGGCGAGGCCGTCGATCACGGCGTCGGTCGGCTTGCCGGCCTGGACGAGGATGATGGCCTTGCGCGGCTTCGCCAGGGAGGCGGCGAATTCCTGGAGGGTCTTGGTGGCGACGAGGCCGCCCGGGGTGTTGGGGTTCTCGGCGACGAACTTGTCGGTCTTCTCGGTGGTGCGGTTGTAAACCGAAATCTGGAAGCCGTGATCGGCGATGTTGAGAGCGAGATTCTGACCCATCACGGCGAGGCCGATGAGTCCGATGTCAGAGTTCTTTTTGGCCATGGGAGTGCCGCGGTAATAGCTCCCGGAGAGCCAAAGACCAACCTGTTTTTAGCCGCGAACCGTGTAATAACCCGGCCCGTGGCCCATCAGGGCTTGGGTTGCGAGCCCTGCTTGGAGGTGTAGGCTCCGGCGCTCGGGAAGAAGGGCGCGATGCGCTCCACGATCGGGGTCATGAACTTCGGCTCGTTGCGGTTGTAGACCCAGGAAAAAAACACGACGGTGCCGACCACGAACACCACGATGCTGGCGATGATCTTGTTCATCTTCATCACCCGGCGGAAAAGAAAAATCGTCAGGACAAAGGCCCCGATCGCGATGCCGATCTTCAGCCAGATGGCCGGTGGCATCGTTTGAATCTTCTCCCAAGCGGTGACGGCGAACAGTGGCATGGCTTACGGGTTAGCCGGAAAGGGCGGTGAGACGAGCCCTTTTTGATTCCCAGCGGGATTTCACCGGGGTTTGACCGGTGGAACCCGGCCGCTGGGCGTGTTGGCTCGATTCGCCCATCCAGTAAACGCGCCCGGAGGTCGCGTTCCGCCCCAAGGCCAAGTCACTGTCACTGATACCGGCCGGCGAGGCCGAAATAATCCAGCAGCCAAGCCTCCTTCCAGATGCGGAAGCGTCCCTCCGGCGTGATCTTGCCGTATTCCTCGCGCTCGGCATGTGGCAGCAGGTAGCCCAGCTGGGTGTTGATGATTTCCATCTGTTGCTGCTGCTGGTTGATGTCGTCGATCGGCAGGATGGTCCAAGCCCGCGCGGTTTCGCCGGTTTGGCGCACCCGCGCAAGATGCCGGGCCACCAGCTTGGCGAGGCGGCGGCACCAGGGGTGGCGCTCCACGTGCCAGCTTTCGGGATAAAAACCGCCGAAGGGAATGTAGAGGTTGTCGGTCACGTGGCGGCGACCGGCAGCGGTCTGCGTGGCCAGGCTGAAGCAAGCCGTGAGGGCGCCGTTTTCCTGGGGCACAAAAAGCACGTGCAGCCGCAGCGTGTCGTCGTGGCTCTGATACACCGAGGTGCGGAGCCAGACCCCGCCACCCAACTCGGCCTTGAGGGCCTGCACGGGGGTGAACCGGTTGTCGCGCAGCCAGTCGCGGACCTTGAGCAGCCGGGGCTGGGTGGGCCACTCATCCCCGCCGGTGTTCACGACATAGCGCGGAAAAAGCGGCATCGGGCTGAGGCTGATGGCGCTGACTTTCAGCCAGTTGAAACCGGACTCGAGCAGGAACCACAGCAGGAACACGGCGGCGGCCACGGTCCAGAACGGCCGGTCAATCCATCCGAGCTGCGCGTTGGCCTGTGCGGCGAACAGCGCAAACAGGATCCAGCGCAGCCAGCGGATCGGGATCGCCAGCACCGGCGAGGCCACGCGCAGGTTGATGTAGAACAGCAGCAACAACACCGCCGCGGCCGGGGAAAGAAACAGGAGGATGGGTTCCGGCATGGTCCGGGTGGGGGCGGGCGGGCCCGCCCGGGGTCAGCTCAGCCGCACGGGCATGATGACGCACACGAAGCTCTCCAGCGTCTTGAAGACACCGGGGCTGACCTCGTCCTTCAACTCGAAGAAGACCTCGTCCTTGGTCAGGGCGCGGAGTGGATCCATGACAAACTGGGGGTTGAACGCCACCTGCAGGTCCGGCCCGCTGTAGGAAATCGCCATGGACTCGTGCGCCTCGCCGAAGTCGGGGGACGACGCGGTGATTTCCAGCAGGTTGGCGGTGACCTTGACCTTGACGGAGTTGGATTTCTCGGAGGTGACGAGGGCGGCGCGATGCACGCATTCCAGG
>Ga0268298_10000708_pt1 | contig 42304 bp, 39 predicted proteins | sample WWTPWeurt_MetaG_FD_194462 | JGI IMG/M metagenome (GOLD analysis project Ga0268298, IMG submission 194462) | Activated sludge microbial communities from WWTP in Nijmegen, Gelderland, Netherland - WWTP Weurt | ecosystem: Engineered > WWTP > Aerobic digester > Activated sludge | place...
ACTTCAACTCCTTGGGAAAATTATAGTCAATGACTTCATAATTGAACTGAAGATAATTATTCTCCTTGTCAAAAATACTGTCTTTAGAAATTACATTACTTGTTATAGACGTAATATTATTGAAATAAAAAGAAGGAGAACTTCTTGTTAAATTTAATGAACTTAATGTAACAGTTTGAAATCCATACTTATTTACAACTAATATTTTATCCATTAAATTGAATAAAGCAACTACTCCGGTGACAGAGATTCCATCACTTTCAAAATACCTTTCTTTAATTTTAAAATGCTGATCCAACAATAATATTCCTTTATCAAAAGAAACTAAATAATCATTATTTACCTTAATGATATCAATTGAATTATTTAGCAAATAAGTTGAATCTAACGAATTATATACAATTTTCATATCCCTCAAACAATAAATTCCTCTCCCATTGGTAAAAACCCAGAATTCTTGATCATCAATTTGTTTCAACTTTGAAATAAAAAGATTGTTAAACTCTTGCACAGGACTTACGGTATTGCCATCCTTATATAAATATACTCCATTTTTTGTTCCTACAATTATATTCTTTTTAAATTTAATGGAAGATAATGTCCTTTGGTTTATTATACTTTCGAACCGGCTTTTACCGCTAATTACATCCTCTGTTTTCGATTTGAAAAAATTGGTCGCTGTAGACAAATAAACATTGTCATCTTTTTCAAGTATATGTTTGACAGATTCAAATTGAACTTTAAACTTTAAATTAAAATCATTGTCAAGACTAGCAATCTCGTTGTCAGAAACACAAATAATTCCTTTATTTGTATTCACAATTGAAGTGATTCTCGATTCAAACAATTTTTTCTTTTGCAGGATTCCTTTTCTATGATCAACTTCAATCAAATCTCCTTTGGTATTTCCAACCAGTAAAATACTATCTGATATAAGTGTACTTGCTGTAACTGAAGAACTAAATTTCTCAAATGAAATGTCAATTCCCTTTTTAATCGGTAGCTCCATATATAAGCCACCATTATAGCCACTAAGCCATAAAATATTATTTCTATCTCTATAATGTGAATTAAAACTTAACTCAATTTCCGGATTCGCTTTTTGCTTTATCTGGTTATAGGTAAACATACCTTTTGGGGTGTAATACAAATTCTGAGAAGACAATTTGCAATTACCATGAATGGGAATTTCCGAATAAATAGAATCAATCTCTTTGGTTTGTAAATTAATCTTGTAAAGATTTGGCCTATTGTAAAGTTCAACGTATTTTTCTTCTTCATAGTCTATCAAGACAACTATATTCTTAGGGTTTATTATTAAATTATCTACAATTCTCCTGCTGGATAGTGAGTAACTTTCTTTTAACTTAGAAATTTCAAAAAGATCAACATGACCTGCATCAAAAATCAACCAATGAATGGATTCTCTGTTCTTCAAAAATGTTGACATGCTTCCATTATATTTGTTTAACAATAATAATGAATCTAGATTTCCTACTGGATTAATTTTGTACACTTTCAAATTTATATTATTATAATTTCTGCTTTGCAATATAAACAAATCTGCCAAGCACGAAAAGAAAAATGCTTCATAAGCTTTATTGAGATCCGTGAATATTTTCTTCAATGAATCTTTGGCCACAAAGATCTGCAAAGACAAGTCTGACCCCCAAATATTTCCAAAGCAATCTGAATCAATATATATTATTTCCTGATCCAAAAGGGAATCTGTCGGAATTTTAGCAAATTTAACCCCATTAAAGCTGAACAAGCCTTTGTCAGAACCAAAATAAATGAGATTATTCTGATCAGAGGTAATCCTATATATGGTTGAATTGTTGAGATACTCAGGATCATTAAAAATTTGTAGATAAGGGACTTGACCATAGATAGGAAAACTTAATAACCATAATGAAACCAATAGTAAAATTCTATATTTTATATTTGCAATTTGACAGTTCATGAATCTCTAATCCAAAAAACGCTATAAAAATAACAATTATTTGTTACAACCTCATCCTCACATTCAAAAATGTAGTCAATATAATTTGAATTTTCCAAATAATTGGTAACATGAGGTTCAGAACTTGGTAAAGTCACCAATTGGAAATAAACTCAACCTTACCACTCTCCAGACAAGCCTTCCTCAAAAAGTCATATAAATTATTTTCAATCAAAATTGAAGAATCATTCAATTGTGTGTTCAGTTTTCTATTTTTAAATCCTTATTGACTGGCAGATTGCAACATGTTGATTTGCAAAATTCATTCTTAATAAATTGCTTAACTTAGCAAAAATCTTGTCCATATTTCACAATACAATGGATTCATACCAAGAAACTTTTGAAACCTGGAATAATATAGCTTCTCTTTATGAAGAGAAATTTATGTCCCTGGATCTATACAACAAAACTTATGAGATTTTTTGTGAACTGATAGTACGCCACAATGCCCAAGTATTGGATGTGGGATGCGGACCAGGTAATATTACCAAATTTCTTTTGTCTAGACTTCCCAATCTGGAAATTTTGGGCATAGATGTTTCTCCCAATATGCTTGATCTGGCAAAGAAGAACAACCCAAAAGCCCATTTTAAACAAATGGATTGTCGTTATTTGGACGAACTACAATCAAAATTTGATGCTGTGATCTCAGGATTTTGCCTGCCATACCTATCTCGTTCAGACGTTCAAAAGCTACTTGCTGATATTGACAAACTATTGTCTCCTGGTGGCATCATCTATTTGAGCATCGTAGAAGGAGATCCAAATCTCTCAGGTTTTCAAACCAGTAGCAACGGACAACGAAGTTATTTTTTTTATCACGATCTTGAAAGCTTAAAACAAGCTTTGGATAGATTTTCTATACAAATCCTTAAAGTAATTAGATTAGAATATCTCACTTCAGCCAAAAACATTGAGGTTCATACTGTTATCATTGGTAAAAAGGATTCTGCTCTTTAATTCATCTGCCTAAAATCAATAATTTAGGGCCATTTTATTACAGTTCTATGGTATTGAATAATGAAAGCACTGCACCATCCTTCAACTTGGATTTTGCTTTCAGATTAGTGCAATATCAAATTAAAAAAGTGTTGATATGTGAGACTAGTCAGGCAGGAGGAGAAACGAATGTATGATTTCTTTCGAAGATGGGAGAACTGACCAAAACTCTGTTCGGCATTACGATTGCTCCCCGTGAGAGGAAGCTTGTGTTTTCAATTCCTTCATTTGGATCAATAATAATCAATTTTTACGAATCAAGCAAAACATAACGCTTTGACCGTGCAGGGTATTCTATCTGATATTTCAAATATACTGCAAGATTTGACTGAACAACCTGCCCAACACATCCCGTTTTCTTCTATAAATATCATGATCTATTACCGGCTATTGAAATGTTATGAAAATGGATATCTTTAAGCTTTATTAGGTGAAATACAAATTATGAATCGGCTCGAAAGTCAGCTCAAAAAAGCAAAACAAAATTATATTATCAGTTGTACTTATTCACAGTTTTCCATTTCAGGATTTTTCCAAAATGCTTCTACCTGGGGTCTCCAAATTGATGGAATACATTTCTATGAAGATTTGGTCCTCTTCATTTTAGCTCACCCATACAATACCGGAATTTATACTGCGGCACAATCAGAAAAAAATAGAATCATCGCTTTCTGTGAATCCAAACAACACACGTGCCGAATCAGGCACTTTAATACAGGACTTCCTTTTACCTTCAATTATGCTTATTTATCTATCACAATGTTGCAGCTTCTCATGCAACAAGGTCAAAAAATATCTCTGGAATCTCTGGATAAACAATCTACTGCACTTGCTGAAGCAGTGGCATGTGGATTGACTCCTGCTCTAAGAGAATCTTACGACTCAACACTCACTGTGACTGCACTTTTAAAAAAATATAAAGTAAAAATATCCTCTCAATTGGCTTATATCATAGATGCTTTTACAGCATTAAACAACCAAATCGAAGTTCAGGATAGGTTGTGGGAGCAATTGCACTTGGCTGTGCGAATGGAGATTGATATTCTTCACTGTAGGCTGAACAATATATTTCCTGCGCGGGAAATATTTTATCATCAAAATTGGCTAAAAAAAATAAATACTGTTGAATGGATCAGAAAATCCATTCCGCCCCTAAAAACACCATCAACTGAAATGATCAATGCCATAGATAGCAGTTCAAAATGGAAACTGTTATTGCTCCAGAGAGAGACTGATCCTGTCACTTATATGAATCTCGCCAGTGTAAAAATGGTCACATTGGAAAGAGGGATTAGGATTGCACTGTTCACAATGTGCTCCAATCGTCAAATGCCTCTTGAGTCTTATGTGGGTTACACTTTGTACAAAAATGAATATCCCGCAGCTTATGGTGGAGCCTGGATTTTTGGACATCATGCTTTGATCGGATTAAATATTTTTGAATGGTGCCGTGGTGGAGAAAGCAGTTTGTTTTTTAATGAGCTCTTGAGAACATATCATCAAGTTTTTGATATCCGGCATTTTGAAGTGGAGCCCTATCAGTATGGATTAGGCAACCCCGAAGGTATTCAATCAGGAGCATTTTGGTTTTATTATAGAATGGGTTTCAGACCGGTGGACAAAAAATTAAACAAGGTTGCCGGTTCGGAATTCAAAAAAATGACAAAAAACGTTCACTACAGGAGCAGCCAGGCTATATTAAAAAAATTCACGGCCTCCAATATGATTTTGCAGCTGACAGATACCAATCCATTTACAGTCAATGATGCTAAATCCTCCATGGAACAATGTGTAAACAAAGTATTCCATGGCAATTACACAAAAGCATTGAACACTGCTGTAAATCATTTTTTTTCTGAATTAGACTATGCTGATAGACCAGCTCTGAGCTCAGACCAACATGAAATTTTACTGTACTTTTTTTCAAGAAAAATGAGATCCAACAAAAGACTCCAAGCAGCTATTCTGTCAGACAGATCTTCCGATCCATACAGTTATCAAAAAGTAATTTGTTCAACCGTAACAAAGACTTCAATCTAAACAGAATCATTTTAATTCCTGACAAACCAGGATAATATATTCAGATTCATAATCCTTTTGAATGATGCATATTTTAGAATTGGTAGCAATCAATAATTACACAATTTTGACAGGCATATTGTTTGTGACAGACGATCAGAACTTCTATCATATTAATTATGATGAATTCAAAAATCACCATAAATAGATAATCCTTGCATCCTTGTTGAGTTCTATCTTTGATTCAATACAAATTAAGCTTTGGGGTTGTAGTGAGAATCAAATTGGAAATAAAATCAAGGGTTTTGATGTGCCAGAAGGTAATCGCAAAAACACAATTCTGTCTGGCTTACTGTCCATTGAATTATTAGTATTCATGACACTGACTTTAAGGGGAGAGTTATCCTATATCTGACTTTAAGTAAACATGGTATGAATTCTTTACCCTACGATACAAAGTATTCGACAACTCATTCAAACGAGAATAAATCAGCTATTGATTCCTGAGCCTATCTGCAGGTGTTCCAAATTTTACTTTATTTTTTTCCATGAAATGGGAGAACCAAGCAAGAGACTTCAAGCAACAATTTTTTGTCATTCTAAGTTTCTGATCCTTGCTTACGAAAAAATAATATATGCAACTGTTGTAAATACCTGAAAATCGAGCAGAAGATTATCTCATTCGCGGCATACGGCGCTTACCTCCCGGGCGAAACATCATTCTACTGTCTGATTGGGACATCATTTTAGCTCTTCCTTGTTGTTTCATGACGTCGTCTATCATTTTCACCTGATCTTTGAACAGATCTTGCGAAAAATTCAATGATTTGAGTTCCCGATATGCAGAATTTGCCTGCGTCCATTTATTCTTCTGAATATGAATACCGATCATTTGAAGTAGGATCATCGCCTTTTCATTATCACTTGGTAATTTAAACGATTGAGCTACTGCAAACTGCTTTTCAGCTTCTTCTGTATTACCTCTCTGCATAGCTACCGAGCCTTTGATCAGGTAGTAATAAGCTCTATTGGTCACGTAAAGCCAGTTTGGATTCAATGTCAGGTTCAATCTCTTTTCACAGGTATCAAAATCCATGGATTGCATCAGCATTGCTGAAGATTGAATAGTACCCAACAAAATATAGCTTGCCAGGAGTCCCAATCCAATGATAAAAAATGGCAAAGCATACCAAAATCCATAAGCAAAGGCCAGCACCGTCCCTCCAACAAGACAAACCGCGATGAGTGCCAACTTCAGATAAATATTGATCGTAAACATTTGTGTACTGATTGAGGCGCAAATTTAGTGCATCTTAGGGATTTAGACCCTTGATGAATGTGGGCGACCAAAATGATTAACACATAAAGTTTGGGCTTTATTCGTATTGGCGTTCATTTGACTGACTTATAATCAATACTTTTTTATCATGCATTGTGATGATCTGATTCAATACCATAATTTTTAAAATTGCGTTTGAGCTTTTTTTGCGGAGATGTACCTTCGCCTTTTATCAATCCGAAAACATGAAAAACTCTACAGCTTTCAATATGGCACTTTGCTTTATGCCAATATTTTTGTCATTCACAAATGCTCAAGTTAGCGAGGCCATCATTCCACAACCCAAGTCCATAAGTTACGGTCATGGATATATTGCACCTTCAGATATCCGATATGTCTCTATCCAAGAAGATGCCGGAGAAAGCATCAAAAAATTGGCTGAAATGTATGCTTCTGTCTTTGGCAACAAACTCGAAATCAAGAGTCATAGTAATCCTAAGACATTTCAGGATGCTACTATTATTCTGGCGATCAAAGCCGACATTTATCACCCGGAAGCTTATCAACTGCGTATCAGCAAAGGCTCAATCAGCGTTACTGCCAGCCAGGAGGTCGGCTTATTCTATGCCTTACAAAGTCTGACACAACTCATTGACTTTGCAGGCAAAAACGAGTCTACCTCTGAATTAAAAATCCCCTATGTCGTCATTGATGACGAACCTGAGTTTGCTTATCGTGGAATGCATCTGGATGTCAGCAGGCACTTTTTTCCGGTCCAATTTATCAAGGAGTATATCGATTATATGGCGAGATATAAGTTCAATAATTTCCATTGGCACCTCACCGACGACCAGGGTTGGAGGATCGAGATCAAAAAATATCCTCTACTCACCCAAGTAGGCTCCAAAAGAAAAGAAACTCTGATTGGTTCTTATGCAGACATGCCTCAACGATATGATGGTAAAGAGTATGGTTCATACTACTCACAGGACCAGATACGCGACATCGTGCGGTATGCACAATCTAAATATATTGAGATCATCCCTGAAATTGAAATGCCTGGTCACAGCTTGGCAGCTCTGGCAGCTTATCCGGAGTTTGGTTGTACAGGAGGCCCTTATGAAGTAGCCACAAGTTGGGGAGTTTTTGACAATGTATTTTGCTCAAAGGATTCAACCCTGGGTTTTGTAAAAGATATCCTGTCTGAAGTCAGCGACTTGTTTCCGGGTAAATATATCCATATTGGAGGAGATGAATGTCCCAAAACTGCATGGAAAGCTTGTACTGCCTGCAATGACAACATGAGAAAAAAAGGAATCAAGACTTACGAAGAGCTCCAGAGTTATTTCATTAGCCAGATCGACCTTTTTCTTTCAAAAAAGAACAAAAAAATCATTGGCTGGGATGAAATTTTGGATGGTGGGCTCAGTCCTCAGTCCACAGTGATGTCCTGGCGTGGTATGGAAGGAGGAGCAGCTGCCGCAAGACAAAAACATGAAGCTATCATGACTCCTACAAGTCACTGTTATTTCGACTATTATCAAAGTCCTGCTAAGTCTGAACCTCTGGCTATCGGAGGATTGACGACGCTTCAAAAAGTTTATAATTTCGAACCGATTCCTGAACAACTAAAACCTGAGGAAAAAAGATACATCCTTGGAGGACAAGCTAACTTGTGGACTGAATATATAGAAACCGGAGAAAAAGCGATATACATGGCATACCCCCGCGCAATGGCGCTAAGCGAAGCCCTTTGGACACCAAAATCGCAAAAATCCTATTCTGATTTTGTGAGCCGAATGCGGTTCCATTACCAATGGTTTGCCAACAGGTCATATAAATTGTCGACTGCATATCTGGATTTGTCATACAGGACCCGCAGTTCGTTGGCTGATACCAATTGCTGGGTCATCTTTGAAAAACCACCACTCGCAGGTAAAATATTGGCAGAAGCTCGCTATGCAGGTGACTACAATCAATATTACCTCACTAAAGACAGTTTTAAACTCAAGGAGTCCACCACATTCAAAACCTGGTATCAGGCTGAAGACAACACTTTGGGAAAGCCATTGGAAATTCGCTTCCTCAAACATCTTGGATGTACTGCAGAAGTACAAATGAGTGAAAAACCTTCACCAAAATATTTTCTTACTAATGAAAGTAGTCTGATCAATGGAATTGATGCTCCTGAAAACAAGTATTCCGGACAGGAATGGATGGGATGGGATGGGAAAGATGCCGACTTGACTTTTGCTTGGAATACGATACAAAAGATCAGCAGTATTAAAATTCAAAATTATCATTTGCCGGGAGCCTGGATTCACCAACCACAAAAAATTACAGTTTTCTCCAAACAAGGTTCTGATTCCTTTAAGCCTGTCAAAACGGTTGAAATGAATAAAGAGATTTCCACCGGTTACAAGCAAATTTCAATCGACCTTGATCAGCCGATAGAGACCAAAGATCTCAGAATTCTCATTTCAAATCACGGTAAAATTGAGTCGGGTCAAGCCGGAGAAGGACATGGCGCTTGGTTGTTTGTTGGAGAAATTAGAATCGATTAGTATATAGAAAACAAGTTTAGGCTATGAGCAGATGGTGTTCTTTGATATAAGCAAACAGGCTCTCAAACAAAGCACGTCCATCAGTATTGCCCAATATAGCTTCCGCTGCTCTTTCCGGATGAGGCATCATGCCACAGACATTGCCTGTTTCGTTACAAATTCCTGCAATAGAGGAACAAGAACCATTAAAATTGTCCCCGTCGCGGATCTCCGCTTCAGCATCGCAATACTGGAACATGACTTGATGGTTTGCAAACAATCTTTTAATGCTTGACTCGTCTGCAAAATATCTTCCGTCAGCGTGTGCTACTGGAATGGAATAAGCATGGTGGAGATCCAGATCGTATGTCAATGGACTAAACTTTGAGTGCGGTTTCAAAAAAACATTCTTACAGACAAAATTCTCTGATTTGTTCAGAAGAAGTTGTCCTGGCAACATCCCAGCTTCACACAGGATTTGAAACCCATTGCAAATGCCTATTACATAACCTCCATTGTCTGCAAAAGCTTTCACAGCTTTCATGATCGGTGAAAATCTGGCTATCGCACCACATCGCAAATAGTCTCCATAAGAAAACCCTCCGGGCAAAAAAATGACATCACCAGGGTTATACCCTTTCAGACTGCTTTCTTTGTGCCAGATTTTTTCTGTTTGCTTGCCGAAAACTGTTCCCAATACATGAATCAGATCGTCATCACAATTCGATCCCGGAAAAACAACTACCCCATACTTCGTAGACATATCACCAATTTTGAAACTGTAAAAATAAAGCCAATACCACAAACAACACATGAATGGACTCTGCAACCAACGGATTTTTAGTTCTAGTGACCAAAAGACCCATTATAAAACTGAGGGGCATGATCAACATCGTAAGGTGCGAGTATGAGCTGACTTTCATGAATAAAAAGCTCAATAGAAAGATAAAACAGGTCCAAAACAATAAGTTGTAGTATTTCTGAATCAAGACAATTCGTTTAACCTGAAAATAGTTGAACTGTACAAGCGCTGAGATGAAAAAAACAATCAATATTCCAAATCCCACCCAGGCCCAGGTCCAATTCAATCGATGTAAAACATAGTTTGAAAAATAGCCCTTGATTTGAGTCTGCCAAAATATATGATCCCAATCACCAACATACAGTACCACATAAATGAGAAAAAAGACGTTGATAAATCCGGTCAACATTTGAAATAATAACTTCACTTGAAAACCTTTTAATAAAAAAATACCCAATAATCCAAGAAGTAAATAAATATAATAAGGTACATACAACGCTGACGCCAGTCCAATAAAAAAACCGAAATTAAATAATTGTACCGCCGTTGATTTTTTATTGTAAATCTGAAAAACATTATCAATTGCAATGATGAAAAAGAAATTTCCTAACAGTGCCGGATTCATATAAAGTGTTGGTAATCCAAAGCCTACCATGAGTATAAAAAACAAGCCCGGAAAGAGTTGACCATAAGGATTGAGTTTATATCTGGATACCAGACCATTGATCATCAATGCCTGAACGAATATTATCAAAGTGCTCAGGATCACGTTCAGCTCATAAGACCACTTTTGCACTTGGAAAACATGATTGAAAATAAAGTTTCTTTCGTCCCACTCGAACCCCACCCTCCTCAGCCAGAGTCCCAGATGCAAAAACAATGCATAAGGCAGGAGTAAAAGAGAGTTGACAAAAAGATTTTTCTTAAAAAACTGGAGCAAAATTTATCTGAATTGAACCAAAGACGAAGGTAAATCATTTTGATCTTTTAGTGTCGAAAATACATACCTTTGGTGCTGGCTAAGGGCCACTTGAGCTCAGCAGTCAAGCAAAAATCGATCAGTAGTCAGTAGTAGATGGCAAGTCTCTCAGAAATCAAAAAACCCGTACTTACAGAAATCGCCCTCTTTGATTCCCACTTTCGCGACGCCATGAAAAGTCGTGTGGCCCTTTTGGATAAAATCACCTATTACATTGTCAAGACCAAAGGCAAACAGTTCAGACCACTGATTTGTATCCTTACTGCAAAAATGCTGGGAGAGGTTAATGACAAAACATATGCTGCAGCGACCCTTGTCGAACTGTTACATACGGCGAGTTTAGTACATGATGATGTTGTGGATAATGCGGACCAAAGGCGTTCTTTTTTTTCCATCAACGCCCTGTGGAAAAACAAAATAGCCGTTTTGGTTGGCGACTACCTGTTGTCCAGAGGTCTCCTTACCGCTTTAAGCAAAAAGTATTTTGACCTGCTGGAAGTCCTTTCGGTTGCAGTAAAAGAGATGAGTGAGGGCGAGTTGTTACAGCTCGAAAAAGCGCGCAGGCTGGACATCACCGAGGAGATTTATTACCAAATCATCCGGCAGAAAACGGCTTCCTTGATACGTGTTTCATGTAGATGTGGAGCGCAGTCGGTTACTGAAGACCCTGCCGTGATTGAGCATGTTTCCATTTTTGGAGAGCAGCTCGGGCTGGCTTTTCAGATCAAAGATGATCTTATGGATATCAATGCGGACGATACGGGCAAACCCAAAATCCTGGATATCAAAGAAAAGAAAATGACCTTACCTCTAATCAGCGCTTTACAAGCGGCTCCCGCGGGAATCCGCAAAGAGATCATCTCAGATATTCGCTCCAGATCGGAGGATGAAGCAGTGATTCGAAAGGTACTTTCTTTTATTCATGATTATAAAGGTGCCCAGATCGCCCATCAGAAAATGAACCAGCACAGGGACATTGCATTGCAGGCCCTGGAGCAACTACCCGCTAATGTGGCCAGAAATAGCCTATCACAACTGTGCTATTTTGTCACCGAACGTACGAGTTAAAGCCCAGATCTGCTTCATTTTCAGGATTTTAGTAAAAAAAGTAAAAGTATCCTTTACTTTTCCTCAAAAATGTTTATATCTTTGCAGCCCTTTTAAAAATAAGTGTCAAATGCGAAATTTTGAAGTAACCTTTATCGTAGACCCAGTGCTGTCGGGCGATGAAGTGAAATCGACAGCCCAGACCTACAGGGATATGCTTCATGCTGAAGGAGCACGCATCATCCACGTAGATGAAATCGGACTTCGCCAGCTGGCTTATCCGATCAACAAGCGTTCCACAGGAGTGTACTATTGCATGGAATTTGAATCCGAGCAAGCTGCATTCATCTCCAAATTTGAGTTGGCTCTCAAGCGCGACGAGCGCATCATGAGATACCTCACTGTAAAATTGGACAAGTATGGAGTGAAGTACAACGAAGACAAGAGAAATGGTAAGATTGGCAAGAGAATGATGAAGGAAAAAGTAAACCCGAATCCATTTATCGCCAGCGTACCACCTCCACCGCCGGTAGTTACACTTACAGAAGAAGAATAATCTCCTTTAACCTTTTAAAGAAAAAGAAAAATGGCAACGCAAGACGAAATAAAATTCCTCAGCAACCCCAATATCGGACAGAAAAAGAAAAAATACTGTCGTTTTAAAAAGTTTGGTCTAAAACATGTAGACTATAAGGATGAGAGCTTTCTTATCCAGTTTGTCAACGAACAAGGAAAACTTCTCCCTCGAAGATTGACCGGAAATTCTCTCAAATACCAAAAAAGAGTGGCAAGTGCCGTAAAAAGAGCTCGCCACCTAGCTATTTTACCTTATATGACCGACTTATTAAAGTAATTTTTAAAATTTACATGTCATGGAAATCATTTTACTGAAAGATATCGACAAAGTAGGTGACAAACACCAGATCGTAAAAGTAAAGCCTGGTTACGGCCGTAACTTTTTGATTCCTCAAGGACTTGCACTTCTGGCAAATTCTTCCAACAAAAAAATCTTAGCCGAACTCCAAAAGCAGGAGGATGCCAAAGAAAACCGCAAGCTAAACGATTACAAAGCATTAGCTGAACAACTGGATGGAGTAGTACTCCGTATCGGTGCAAAAACCGGCACAAGCGGAAAGATCTTCGGGTCTGTTACCAATGTTCAGATAGCAAATGCTTTAAAAGACCAGTGCAATATGGATGTGGAAAGACGCAAAATTTCACTCCCTGAAGAAGTGAAAACTGTCGGCGAATACCATGCACAGATCGATTTTCATAAGCAAGTCCAGACCAAGGTTAAGTTCGAGGTCGTAGGAGAATAAGATTATTGTTTTCAAATTATAGTGTCCTTCCGGTCTGAAGTCCGGAAGGATTTTTATTTTAAGCCGGATTAATAGGCCCTCTGGTGTTTAATAGATCTTCAATTGAAACTTTGAGTTAAACTTTTGTAACAGTAGTTGGTCTTACATTCATAGTATAATTGAATTTTCTGCCGATGAAAAAATACATTTACTTTCTTTTCCTTTTGAGCTTTGGTTCAGTCTTGTTGATGTCCAATCGAGCCGGCAGAGCTTATTCCGGGGGTTTAGGCAGTACCGGAGCACCGGGTGACGATGCAACAACCTGTCTCAACTGCCACAATGGACCCATTAATGTAAGCTTGGACATCTTTGTCCTCGATGGCAAAGACACAGTAAAAACTTATACTCCTGACAAGGAATATGAGGTCAAGGTCCGCGTCAACCACGTAAGCGGCAACGTACCTAGTGCCTATGGTTTCCAGCTGCTCAGTCTCCATGCACCTCTCAAAAAGACCGGAACTGACAACAAAAGCTGGATACCTATATCGGCTAATGCAAGAACATTTACCCCGAGAAATGGTCGTATGTATGTAGAACACATTGACCGTAGCAGCTCCAACCTTTTTGAGATGAAATGGACTGCTCCCAAAGCAGGCACCGGTGCAGTCAGCTTCTACGCTGCAGGTAACGGAGTGAACTCTAACAATAACTTTAGTGGCGATGGTTCCGCCAAAATTAGCTTGGAACTACAGGAAAAAACAGGTACGTATGTAGAGAACACAGATCAGAGAAATAGATTAAGAATTCTACCCAACCCTGTACAAGACCTCGCATTTATTGAAGGAGATCTCAGTGATGTCCATCATATCGCTTTGCACAACCTACTCGGTAGAATAATATTGTCACAGGATGTTAACTCATCGTCCAGAACAATTGACCTGAGCTCATATGCAGATGGAATTTATTTCGTTCAATTCATAGCGAAAGACGGCACTACTATCCGCACTTCGAAAATTTCCAAGCGGAGCATAAAAGCCTGATTTTTGCAGGATTACTATTTTGCAGCATCAATCAAACCGGATTTTCACCATGTCTGAACCTTTATCATCCCCAGTAAAACTTAAAGAACTTTGCGATTATCTTGAATCTATAGCTCCTTTGCACTTGCAGGAATCTTATGATAATTCTGGACTGATTGTAGGACATCCGGAAACAGAGGTCAAAGCAGTATTATGTTGTCTGGATGCCACAGAAGAAGTTCTTCGGGAAGCTCAGTCCACCGGCTGCAATGTAGTAGTAGCACATCATCCTATCGTCTTCAGAGGATTAAAACGATTCAATGGATTGCATTATGTAGAGCGGGCGGTGATGTTCGCCATCAAGCATGATATCGCTATCTATGCGATCCACACCAATTTAGATAATATACTGATCAATGGCGTCAATAGTCAACTCGCTGCGCGATTGGATCTCATGGATACTACCATTCTCAGACCTCACGAGCCGGGTGCAGATGTTGGGGCGGGATTGATTGGCTTATTGAAAGCGCCGGTGCTGCCCATGGATTTTCTCCGATTTGTTTGTGAGAGCTTCCAAATCAAGACTCTTAGACACACAGCTATTTTGAAGGAAAAATGGACCAAGATTGCCCTCTGCGGAGGATCGGGTTCCTTTCTGATTCAAGATGCAATGGACAGCGGAGCAGATTTGTACATCAGCGCAGATATCAAGTATCACGAATATTTTGAAGCAAATGCTAAAGTGACGATAGCTGACATCGGACATTACGAAAGTGAATTTTTTACGATCGAACATTTAGCCGGTCTCATTTCAGAAAAATTTCGTAATTTTGCAACCCATTGTACAAAAATGAATACAAATCCTGTACAATACCTGTGATTATGGCTAAAGCTAAAGTAACTGCAGAAATTCCTATTGGTGTCAAACTGAAGCATTTGTATGATTTACAGTGCATCGATTCTGAAATTGACCAGATCCATATTTTAAAAGGTGAACTACCTATGGTCGTCAGCGACTTGGAAGACGAAATAGGAGGATTGCGTACAAGAATGTCTAAGCTGGACAATTCCAAACAGGAGCTTGAGAAAGAGCAATCCAACCACAAGTCTAATGTCAAAATGGCAGAAGATGCCATTAAGAAATATGAAAAACAACTCGAAGGAGTAAAAAATAACCGTGAATACGAAGCACTGGGTAAGGAAATCAATCTTCAGAGGCTCGAAATTCAGTTGTCTGAAAAGAAACTCAAGGAAATCGTCGATCAGGTAAAAGCAAAAAAGCTCACCCTGGAGACTATAGAAGAAAAAGTACTGGCAAAAGAAGCTGAGCTTTCCGAAAAGAAGGAAGAACTCTCTAAAATCCTCGAGAAGACGGAAAAAGAAGAACAAACTCTCCTCAATAAGTCTGACAAACACCGTAAAAAAATCGAAACTCGTCTTTTGCATGCTTACGATACCATACGCAGACGGTATCGCAATGGTCTTGCTGTAGTCATGATCAAAAGAAATGCATGTGGCGGATGTTTTAATCAAGTGCCACCACAGCTTCAGCTTGAAATTGGCTTGAGAAAAAAAATCGTGGCTTGTGAGCATTGCGGACGCGTGCTTGTGGATGACAATATCCAGGAAGTAGAAAGCTGATTTTAGCTTTTTTCTCATTTATTTGTTTAAGGTTCATGCGTGTAGCCGCTTTTATAAGCTTGCTGATAATTTTATTTTCATCCGGCATAACTGAACTCACTGCTCAAACATTGACATTCGGTGTTGGCTGTCGGGAAGCTTATCAAGGCATTTTAGAATTGGACGACGCACGTTACCAAACACTACGCACTAAAGCTCTTTCAGAAGGAGAACAGGAAGAAGCCATAATTTTGTTAGACCATTTCAATGATTTTTTAAAAACCTTCATCAGTGAGAGCACAGCTGCATTTGACAATATGCAAAAGCTCAAGGACGCCAGAGTCTTACGTATCAACAAATCTAATCTGGCTCAACATGAGAAAAATTTTATTCAGGCTGAAATTCTTTTGCAATCAGGACTATGTGCACTCAAATTCAGTAAATGGATTTCGGGTGTGACAGATATCAGAAAGGCGACACAATTGTTAGAGTGGAACAAATCAAAGCATCCTGACTACCCCTATACTTACAAAAGCCTTGGTCTTATTCACGCCTTGATCAGCACGATTCCTTCCGAATTAAGTTGGGCCACACGTCTTGCTGGGATGAATGGATCATTACAAGTTGGCGTAAGTGAACTGGATTACTTTGACAGATTTGCTAAGTCTAATGGAGACATTTTTTTGTTGGAATCAGCAGCTTGCAAAGCCTATGTCAGTTCCTATTTGGAAAACAAGCCGAAGGAAGGATTTAGACTATTCGAATCTAAACTCGCTGATTATGATCCTTCACCTTTGATCACTTTTGTTCAAAGCAGGCTGGCCATGAAAGCAGGACAAAATGATGCTGCTCTTAACCGATTACAGGCATTGCCGGCGCATTTGAAGAAGAGGCTCCCTTTTCTGTATTATTTGGAGGGAATTTGCCGATTGCAGCGACTTGACTTGAATGCAAAAAATTATTTCAACGATTTTCTATTCCTGGCAAAGGGCAGTTCTTACAAGAAGGAATGTTATCAAAAACTAAGTTGGATCGCCCTGCTTATGGACGATCAAAAATCATGGGAAAACTATCGTAAATTATGTCTCAATGCCGGAAACGCTTTGTTGGATGAGGATAAACAAGCACATGATGAGATGCTGATGGGATTGAAGCCGGACACCGTATTGCTCAAAGCCAGGCTCCTTTGTGATGGCTCGTTGGCGGATAGAGCTTATGAACTGCTGGCACCAAAAATGAAATCTTACTATTTGAATCCCAAGTGGAGACTTGAAGCGGTATATCGCATGGGACGAATCTGTCAGCTCAAAAATCTATCAGCAGAGGCCCTGCATTATTTTCAGGATGCCTGGGATTTTGACCTCACTCACTCCGATCCGATGTCTTGCAACGCTGTATTGCAAAGTGGATTGATCTATGAGTCATTAGGAGACTACCAACAGGCAGAAGACAAATACAGGGAAGTGCTTCAACTCAAGCCAAGGCAATATAGTCGATCTTTACACCAAAAAGCCAAAGCTGGATTAAGCAGGATACAAAAATAACAAAGCCGATAGCTTAAGCTACCGGCTAACTGTGTTTAACAGAAGTTGTTGGGGTTAAAAAACTAACTTCAATTGGTCCACTCCTGCCAATAAACTGATTATTGAAGATTGCTCAACTGATTTGGGGTTATTACATCCCAGCATGTAAATTAACAGTTAGCGTAAATTCATTTTCAATTGCTTTGTCGCCTAAGTTGTCGAAAAAAGAGCCTGAACCATATTTGATATCGTATTTGGTACGATCCACTTTGATGGTTGCTTTAGCATGAACATTGTTCTTGCCCGGAGTGACATCTGTAGGAAAAGTCAAAGCGTGAGTAATTCCTTTAATCGTAAGATCACCGGTAATTTGTGCATTTGTCTTGCCTATATATTTTACTGAAGTGATTTTAAAATCAGCTGTTGGAAATTTTTCAGAACCGAAAAAATCATCACTTTTCAAGTGACCGATCAACTTGGCGTTATACTCACCTTTGAGGTCGTCACAAGTAATAGTGTTCATATCGATAGAGAACATTCCACCAGTGATTTTGCCTTCTTGAAGGGTCACTTGACCAGACTTGATTGAAATTTGTCCGCTGTGTTGACCCACTACTTTTTTACCTAACCAACCAATTTTGCTGATAGATGTATTTACATTTAATGTGACAGGTTTCTGCTTCTTCATTGTTGCTGACATCAAAAAAGCCGATAGTATCACAAGAGATCCTAAATAGAAAAGATTTTTTTTCATGCTATATACTTATTTTTGTTAATTGTACTCTTCTCGGATTCGATCCAGACTGTCGTTGAAATCAATTTTTTTCTGGTCGCTGATCCAGTCAAACATCACATTCATTTTGCTCACCAACTTGCTCGCTTCACGGACTACCTCCAAACCAGTTTCACTGATCTTCAACTCTATCTGTCTGCGATCATTTGGACTACTCTCTCTGACGACATAAGTCTTTTCAACCAACTTGTCGACCAATCTGCTGGCATTACTTTGTTTATTGAGCATACGCTCTGCTAAATATTTCAAATTTACAGCATGATTGCCTGCCCCTTTGAGTATGCGTAAGACATTGAACTGCTCAACACTGAGGTCGTAAGGCTGGAGAATCTGATCTGTCTTTCCACGAATCCAGTAAGCGGTATAGAGCAGATTCACATGAAGCTTGTGTGCCTCACTTTCAAAAATATTCTGCCTGATCTCTAGTTCCAGTTTCACGACACAAATTTAATACAAATGTATTTAATGTATATACATTTATTGTTAAAATATTTTTAAAACCCACATAACAAGTCTAGCAAATTGACATTCAGCAGGTTATGTCGGCAGCTTTTATCTTAACTTTGCAATATGTCATCCTTTTGGATTAGAATGGTAGTCATCATCGGTGCGCTCACGGTCATCGGGATATTTGCCATGCAGGCTTATTATCTGCGTGAAAATTTTAACAAAGAAGAGGTAGAGTTCAATCGCTCTGTAAACATTGCATTGCGCAACACCGCTCAGCTCATTGCGTCATACAACAAAGTCAAACTCAATGAAAAAGGTCTGATCAGGAAGGAGTCTTCAAATCTCTATGTGGTCAATGTAAATTCCTTCATTGAGCAATCAATCCTGGTATTTTACTTAGAGTCTGAGTTGGACAAACAGGGCATTCAAGCCCAGTTCGAATATGGCATTTATGATTGTGCGAACAACGAGTTGGTATATTCTGAATGTTGTGTCTCCTCTAGTCAGAAAAAACCGATCAAACTCAAAAAGGTCAAAACCAAAAAGTCCGACGTCAACCATTATTTTGAAGTGAAGTTTCCGGATAGAAACTCGTACCTCTATCAGGAGATGAGTTCAGTGATCATTTTCTCCCTGCTGATCTTATTGGGTTGTATCATCTTTGCCACTGCGATTTTCATCATGTTGAGGCAGAAAAGATATTCTGAGTTGATGCGTGATTTTGTCAATAACATGACTCACGAGTTTAAGACACCCTTATCTTCGATCAAGCTATCTACTGACGTACTGCTCAATCATCCTTTGATACAGGAAGACAAGCGCTTGCTTCAATATAGCACGATCATCAGCACTCAAAATCAACGAATCAATGATCATGTTGAAAAAATACTCCAAATTGCCAAAGTAGAATCCTCCACCTTTCACTTGAAAAAAGAGAAATTAAACATGAATGAACTCATTGAAGAAATCGTTACACCTTTTGCTCTCAAGGCAAATGACAGAGGGGGGCATGTCTATCGTGACTATGAATTGGAAAACGTACAGATCCAGGCTGATCGTTTTCATCTGAGTAATGTATTGTCCAATTTGTTTGACAACGCTATAAAATACAGTAAGGAAGCGCCTGTAGTCCATGTCAGACTCAAAAGGATCAATGACCAGGCATGCTTTGAAATCGAAGATCAAGGTATCGGTATACGACAGGAACATCTGGACAAAATATTCCACAAGTTTTATCGTGTACCTACCGGAGATGTACATGACGTCAAAGGATATGGTATCGGTTTGTTTTATGTCCATAGGATTTGTGAATTGCATAAATTTCCGGTCGAAATAGAGTCCAAATTTGGAAAAGGAACGAATGTTCGTATATTGTTCCCAAATTTTTCTTCATGAAGCGAGCCAGAATATTATATGCAGAAGATGACGAAACTTTGAGTTTCATAACCAAAGACCATCTGGAATTGCAGGGATATGAGATCAGGCATTGTGGGGACGGGAAGAAAACAATAGATGAGTTTAACTCAGACCAGTTTGACCTTGTCATCCTAGATGTGATGCTACCCGGTATGGACGGGTTTAGTATTGCTGAGGCCATCAGGAAGAAAAATCAACAGATTCCGATCATATTCCTTACAGCTAAATCACAAAAAGACGACAGGATTCAAGGCCTCAAATTGGGTGGGGATGATTATCTGACCAAACCCTTCAGTATTGAGGAGTTGATCCTCAAGATTGAGATATTTCTGCGCAGGTCAAGAGTGTTTGAAATGCCTACAACTGAAGTCGAGCAGATGGTTGGTATATACAAATACATCCCACAGGAATATCAACTTATACTGAACGACAATGTCAGAATATTAACTCAGCGCGAAAGCGAACTCCTGAGCTATCTGCTTAAAAATAAAAATAAAGTCATCAAACGATCTTCTATTCTTGAGACGCTTTGGGGCGAGGACGATTATTTCATGGGCAGGAGTTTGGACGTTTTCATTTCGAGGCTGCGGAAATATTTGGGAGAAGATCCATCCATCAAGATTGACAACATACATGGTATAGGATTTAAGTTCATCTGCCCTTGATCGATGAGACTTATTTTTAGTGCTTTTTTCTTCATCCTTAGTAGCTTTCAGATTTTCGCTCAAGAAAGTAAGAATCCTTTTGAAATCAGGACTACGACAAAGGACAGCATGCCTCTTGGAATAACAAATACTGAAAGTTCGGACCTAAGAGGGCTCGTAAATCCATTCGAACTTAGACCATCCTTGTATGTAAAGGACAGCTCAGACACTCAGGTAGCAAAAATCAAGAGATTGCTTCTGCCAAAAATCGCTCTGGGATCAACCCAGATAGCGGACGTCAAAAATTTGTTGTTTTGGTTGTTGCTCTTTCTCACTTTTCTACTTGCAATTGCCATCAATCTCAATCGCAGTATCACTTTACAGATGTTCAGAAGCCTGTTTAACCTGAATTATCTCGGATTGATTTTCAGAGAGAGCCGTGAGGGAAATATGATCATTTATTTGATTCTTTACGGACTTTATTTCATCGGGTTGAGTATTTTCCTTTATCTCAGTTTCATTTATTACAAAGGCCTGCAGAATCCATATTATATCGCAGTGATCATGATCAGCATTTGTCTGATTTATGCCATCCGACATCTCAGTCTCAGATACATTGGGAGAATATTCGGACTGAGCAAAGAACTGGACAAAATTACCTTCAGTATCATCATTTTTGGGTGCATTTTGTCTATGATTCTTATTCCTGTAGATTTTCTGATCGCGTTTGTTCATCCTGATGTAGCAGGTAAATTGATATATGTTACTGCTATTTTCATCTCTTTGTTTTACTTTTTTAGAATTTTGAGAGATATTCTTCTTACCGCGAATACTTGGAGGTCATCTCTTTTTCACTTTTTATTGTATCTTTGCAGCTGCGAAATCGCGCCCCTGGTTTGGATAGGTGTTTTTCTCTATCGTCAGGGTCTGGTTAGTTAAAACCAAGCATAGATGCCTGTAAAAAAGACCACTAAGGCGACGACCTCGCCCATTTCCCCGTCTAACTTTTTGAAAGTGAATTCTATCTTGGTTTCACAACCTAAACCGGAAAGGTCACCTTATTACGAAGTGGAAACCAAGTACCAGTTACAGATCGACTGGCGTTCATTTATTCAGGTCGATGGATTTACAGAAAAGGAATTCAGGAGACAAAGAATCAGAATGGAAGAATATCCATGTGTGGTGTTCACCAGCAAAAATGCTATCGAAAACTTCTTTCGTCTTGGAGAGGAAATGCGTGCCAGAATATCCGAGATGACCAAATACTTCTGTGCCACAGAAGCCGTTGCCAATTATCTTCAAAAGTTCATCATTTTCAGGAAGAGGAAGGTTTTCCACGGGAATAAATCTATCGCTGAACTGATGCCATACTTTGTCAAGCATCGCGAAGCGGGTCCTTTTCTGGTTCCCAGCTCTGAGTCTGGAAGTAAGGATGTTGCTGTTGTACTCAAAGAAGCTAAGGTAAAGTTTCAGGAAGCATTCATGTATCGTACCGTATCAGCGGACCTTTCCGATCTGAAAGACATCAAATACGACGTGCTGGTATTTTTTAGTCAGCTTGACATTAAGTCCCTTTTTGATAATTTTCCTGATTTCGAACAGGGCAATACTCGGATAGCAGCGTTTGGAAAAGCAACGGCAAAAGCTGTAATGGATGCAGGGCTTAGACTCGACATTCAGGCGCCGACTCCTGAAACTCCGTCCATGGCTATGGCACTTGAAGAATACCTGAAAAAAAGCAATAAGTAAGCTCTCCTTATGGCTGGGCCGAAATGGATCGAACAACTTTCCAAAAGTTTTTTTGAATACCCCCTGACAGGCATTGAATCACATGTTCAGATGGCTCCATTGCCCCATCGCTTGAAGGAAGATCCGGGACCAACGGCAAGAACGGCAGGAGTCCTTATCTTGCTTTACGAGAACGATGAGGACTTTGTTTTTCCATTGATCAGGCGATCTGCGCATCCCGGAGATCCACACAAAAGCCAAATCAGCCTTCCCGGGGGACGACAAGAAGAAACTGATTCCAATCTTGCACTGACAGCCATCAGAGAAAGTTCGGAAGAAATAGGAGTAAATACAGAAAACATCCTGATAGTTGGATCATTGTCCACACTATTTATTCCTGTAAGTCAAAACATAGTACATCCCTACGTGGCTTATTACACAGGTACTCCAAACTTCCAACTTGGTGAAAATGAAGTAGAAGAATTGATTCCTATACGGCTTCATGATCTGCTTGCGGACCAAAATATTGAGAAAAGAACGATCAAGACAAGTTACTCTGATTCTATCGAGGTACCTGGATTTGTATTGGACGGCCACTGGGTTTGGGGAGCTACCGCGATGATCTTAATGGAATTTAAGTCTCATCTACTGAAAATGATGGGAAAAGGGGAGTCTCCAAACATAAATTAGGCTCAATTTCTGCCTTCCTCAAAAATTCATTTTTTTTTAAAAAAATTATTGAAATCCGGTAACGGAATCGGAAATTCTGACACTAATCCTATGAAATCAATTACAAACCGATTCGCAGAATAAGTTTGTAAGCCTAAATGCAACGGCAATGAAGGCGGTTTCTTACCTACCTCAACTTTAGTTTTTGTTTGAAGAATGGCCTGGAAAAGGATCTACCTCCCCAAAAAATCTATCCAGTCGGGAACCATGACTTAGTCAAGACACTCTCGATCAATACTGGAGTACCCTCTAATGGCAAAGTAACATCCTTGTAAAAGGTTAAAACGAAGCCGACATGGCACTAAAAGTCGGCTTTCGTTTTTTCCAACAACTATCAAAGTTTGAGTCCACACAGAAAACAAGCAAAAATAGACACCGGAATTACACCCTAAATTTCTCATGTCTTTTTGGTTGAACAACGATTCATTGGGAAACTAAATTAACCTATTCTCAATGAATTCAATTTTTTGGAAATAAGGATACAAATTAGGAAATGAAATGGGTTAATAAATAAAATATGGTTTCACCTGATTCGTACAAACTATATCATATCATACCTCTAAATTGTTGCAATCTCAAAACATACAATTCAAATAGATTCAAAATCCCTTAAGGCTTCTCTGATATATTAATCTGAATTCGTAGTAAAACGTCAGCTCGGTAGTTCTCATTTCCGAGTAATTTTAGTTTGTTTAAAATAACTTTGTAACAGATGCCCCATTAAAAAAAAGTAAATCAAATACAAGCACTTGAATATCCACTGATTTCTATAGCTACCTTTCGGAAACAAAATAATCTATTTCTCATCAGTTTCTTTTATAATTACAATCACATTATTTAAAATAAGAGAGCTCGGAATGATAATTTTTTTCTGGTCATTATCCTCAATAATAGTTGAGTTGAGATTGATCTCTCTTACATGACCGGTGTTGTCCTGTATCTGTACCAAATCACCAATTTTAAAAGGTTTTACAATTACCAGATACACTCCACTAATCAAATTGGAAAACAACTGTTGTGAAGCAAAACCAAGAATCAAACTCGATATGCCGGCTCCAGCAAAAAGCGAATGCGCAAAGGTTTGTGTAATTGGAAGAATCAACAATGCCCAACCAAATCCGATCAAATAAATGATAGATGTTACCAGATGGCTGACAAATACGAATCCTGTGGCATCTATATGGTGCTGGAGCGCATTTTTGATGATTCTTCTTTCCAGATACTTCCTAGATAAAAATGCAAACAAAATAGTCGCCAATATGACCAATAGAGCCAGTACAAACGGATAAGGATTCATTAAAACATGTTGCATAATAAAAATATTCGGTCTTGATGAACTTTAATATCAAGTATTCTTCGGTCACAAATATACTGAACCTCCTATTATAAAGATCAAATGCTGCCCATAATTTCCTATTCCAATAAACTCTAAATCTATAATGGTTATCTCTCAGATAAATATGCCTCTATAGATCGAAAAAACATGTTTAAACCAAGATTAATCAAATTATTCAGATCAATAAGTTTCTTTGAAAGCTATAAAACCCAATAATATTGAAGAAAATGATACCTTCATATAAGTTAAAAACTATTATTAATTAATATCCAGAAAGATTAATATTTGAACTCCAAAATATTTATTGAGCTTATTATCATCACGATAAAAGCAATTTAGAAAATCTAAATATTCACTCCAAATAATAATATATCAACTTTAAATAAAAAGGTCATCCATTGACATCATGATTTGCTTTCAATGAAGAAACCACACGATTAATAGGATGGTCAACTTGAACGAAACCGAGGATAAACATGTTAATTAAGACAGTTTCGTACAATTAAAACAAAGTCGATAGATGCGGAGAAAAAAGATTTATCAACCAAACAATTGCTACTCAAACATACTCTTGAGTTTTAATTTCATTAAAACCTTATTTGTCCTGTTATCCTTGTTCTTCTCTACTTCTATCCTGTCGCAGACTATTGTGAAAACGAATGTCTTCAATGTACTTCTTATCCCTTCAATCCACCTGGAACAGGGACTGAGTCATAAACATTCCTTACAGTTGAACCTGCACAGAGGTAGTTTTACATTTTTCAGCAAAAGAGACTGGTTCAATGCTTCATTAGATTATAGATACTACCCGGCTAATTATAAGGATAGAGCTTTAAGTGGAATCTACTTGTCGCCAGGAATTCATTACAATTATGAATACAATGAACCCTTAATCGGTGAAAATCAAGAAATCATATCCTATGGCAGGCCCAACCTTGGAGTTGTTGGCAGAATAGGGTACCAGACTGTATTTAAGAATATGAGATGGAGTTTAGATTTAGGCATTGGACTAGCCTCCTATTTACTCTATTTAAAGAAAGCAGAAAACTCCAATGCCGAAGCAGAATTTAGAATGATGGCCGGAATAGGTTATAGGATTTGAATACCAAGCTGTTCAAAATTAGTTACATTCTGTCAATAAACTCATTATTAGGCCCCTGTGAATTAGCTTATTCATGAAAGTTATCCTTTCATGAATAGCTTTTATTAATAAAAATTAAAGCCAAAGTCTGTTTATTTGAAACCTATTTCGAAGAATTTCTAGATTGAATTTGTACTGAAAGATTCATTCTGATTTTCATAATTCCAATTTCCTTTAAACGCAAGTTTTTTAAATATTATCCATATGCATTTTCCTTTGATGAATATCCAGAGAAATATTTGACAATTGCCAACTGAGGTCAAACTATTTAAATCTAAATCCAAAACTTATATAAGCACCCAAAAAACCTTCCGATCAATGTAGCCAGGACTCACCCCCCTAAAAACTGTTTTCGTACCGAAATTCCTATACCCACAATTTATTCTTGGATCAATGGTCCTAATACTTTTGCTTGGATAAACTAAATCGCTCAAACCGATTACATCATCTTGTACTATGCTCAATATAAAATACTTCAAATCCAATCCAAGTTCAAGGAATTGTCTATGATTTCCGATCAATTTATAGATACCTGAACCGATGGTCAAAGCAATAGTATTTCCTCCAAAATTTGAACCCAAATTAAACTGAATACCATACATCTTTTGTTGCATCGTGTGATCATAAACCGCATTAATGAGCAAACCATTTTTCCCTAATTCTAAATACAACGCATTTCTGCGGAAGTTATCATTTTCCTGAGCTTTGCTCTCAAATGTAAAGCCACAAATCAGACAGACCAACAATATTGCTTTTATCATAAATTTAGTATTAGTTTTTCTCAATCATGTGTTTTGAAATTCATTCCAAAAAACAAAAATTCAAATCAAGATGTTTGTTCTCGACGGAGAATATAAAAATAGATTATTATTTAACATTTACAAAAATTCAATCTTATACTTCAAGTGAGTATGCTAAATTCAATTCAGGATAGCCAATTCTAAATTGAAGTCCTAATATTCTTTTCTTCTTTAACCCAAATTGAATATGCCAGTAATGGATTCTTACCAAATTGATACTGACTCGATAATATACTTGATCTATTTATACTTATGTTTCAAGGATCAAAGTTTCATTCCGGGATCTGCTCAATCAATACTTCATTCCCAGCTTTGTCAAAATATGTGCATGTCATTTTGTCTATAGAGATTTCCCACATGTCAATACCTGTATCAGCACACATTCTTATAAAAGTCAGGTAGTCGGTTTTGCCTTGTTGGTGTGCTTTTAATTCAATTTTAAACTCTTCCAACTTGGCTATCTCAGATACAGGAATTGGATCGTACTTTTGAGGAACGGTTGCAGTGAATCCTTCAGCTCCATGATAATCGATATGCCCGTCATTTACATATGACTCATAGTGTGTTACGCCCAATGATTTGATCTCGCGTATATAAGCCGGAAAGTCAGCTCCTGACTTTACTTTTGCATGTGCAGCCTTGATTTGATCTATTGTAAACATTTATTTACTACATTTTTATAATAGAAAGGCAAATTTAATAATCCCTTAGAATTCAAATATTATTTTTAGTTTATCCTTCGATAAAATGGTGCATATCTTCCACCTGACACAGTTCCAACAAAAGGAATATAAAGATGCCAGACAGCATATCCATAAATACCTAAGCAATATCACTCCAGAATTTTTGATACTTGAGAAATTTTCCAAATGGGACCAATCCACAGCAATATTAATGAACTATAAAAAATAAACCATTTTTGATACGCTCAACCCCGTCAAAAAGAATATACTTGTGAATCCGGTGATCTTAAAAGATTTGAATATTACTTTGCAATATTATGAGAAATTTATTTCGGGAAAAGGTTTGGATTCCTTAGTAATAACTCCTGAGTTCATCCTTAGAAAAATTCCAAAAATACATGACCAATCCACGAGAGACAAAATAGTCAAAAGATACCTCTCCGGAATTCCTTTAAAAGACCTTTCTATGCAGTTTTCGCATCCAGTCAAAGACATCATTGCTGTACTTGAATTTTACAATTTAGAAATTGTAAGTCCTGAGGTACCCAAGAATTTGAAAATGTCTAAATTTAATAAAAAAAATTATTGGAAAAAGACGAAATTTTTCCGGAAATAAGATGAGTTCTTTGTCCCTACTTATGGTGCAATCCATACCAATTTACCTCCGGAAATTAGACCATCTGCTGAGTACAATTTGTAGTAATAGGTTCCAGATAGTTGTTCTTGTGAGCGATCATCCCGGCCATCCCAAAATACCTCGTATTTCTGAGGAGTAATTTTCTGTCCGTCGATCAATCGCCTCAGACGACGTCCCTGATGATCGAACAGGTCGAGATAAATTATCTTCTCTTCAGCTAGTGAAAATTCAATTTTTATCTCCCCGCAGGAAGGATTGGGATAAATCAACTCACGGCCATAATCAGCATTCCAAAGCACCGGAGTATTAGTAAACAAGGTGTCGTAACAATAATTTTCCGGAATGTAGTAGCTGGCCGCAATATCCTTGTTATGGCGAGCACCTGTCTCTTGGGAAGGTAGGTACACTTTGATGTATTCTGTCAATACCCCGAGAGGACCTACTGTGACTCTGAGATGGCCAGAATTGGGCAATATTTTTCCTTGAAAATATCCATACTCAGCCGCTTGGTTTGGACCATTGAAGTTAGGCAAGCTAGGTTGTGGGACCAGCTGATAAATCAGGCAATCCTTGTCTTGCTTTGCAAAGAAATGATCATGTCCGTGAAAAAAAATTGTCACCTTGTTCTCTGCCAACAATTCCTTTATCGGCTTGTACCATCCCGGTCTATTGGAAGACCAGCCAGTTGTGCCTTCCAGGTTTTTGCCTCCCCATTCATACTTATCGGCATATTCTATCCCGCCTCGGCCCAGTGGATCACCCCCTACGAGCTGGTGGCAAAATACGAACTTGAACCTTGCATCACTCGTCTCCAGAGTATTGCGAAGCCAGTCGTACTGATCCTTTCCAAGTGTCCAGCGCCAGCCATTGAGTGTATCCGGTTTGATACTGGTAAAAAAGTAAGGATCCAGTACAACGAATAAAGCATCTCCCCAAGTCCAGGAATAATAGCTCTCACGCTTGCCCATAAATGTGTAGTTCGCATCATCTCCACTGTAAAAATTGTCCGGAGCGGGATTTTTAAAGTATTTTTTTCTATCAACAGCATCAAAAACTGCTACATTTTGAGAAGTATTGTTCAACTGCCATCCCGCCTCTCCCTCGTGGTTGCCCAAAACAAGATACAGTGGCAAAGAATGACATACCTCTTCATAAAAAGACCGCATGTATTTGACCCTCCAGGTTACAGTATCATGTGTGATATTCTCTTTTCCGACTTTGAGCTTGTCAGACATGAATATGTCTCCGAGATCAATCATAAAATCAGGAGAGTCCTCCAGTTCATTTTTAAGACATCGGCGATATAGAGCTGTATCGGAAAAGTCATCCAGATGAGGGTCTGCTTGTATCACGAATGAAAATTGTTTTCCGGGAGACCTCTGTGTATGAAATGTGCCCTGAGGCCTGTAAATTTCATTGGTCTGTCCAGGTTTTCTATAACAAAGCTGGTAGTAGTATCTTGTATCTTGTCCGAGAGGCTCCATCAGGATTTCTGTAAGACTGTCTTTGACAAAAAGTATCCAAGGAGTCTGTCTGGTATAAGCTCCACTGGAAGTACCATATCGCGCACAAACCTCGACATCCTGATCAAAGGAACAGAGAAGGGTGATACTTCGATCAGTAGGTCTGCTGAGGATTTCCCGATGGACAATTTTCTGTGCCTGAGCTATGAACATCAGGCATGATGCTGTAAGACTTATTGCAATACGCTTGCACATGTTTATTAAATTTTGATCAGTTTGAAACTTTTGTTTTGGTCTCCTGCGGTGATGAGGTAATATACTCCTGAACTCAATGATGAAAAATCTTGTGCATCAATATTTTTTCCGCGGTATATGCTTATTCCGCGACTATCTATCAAGTGGAAATCGATATTGTTGTTTCGAAAAGTTGTACGGATGAATTGTGAAAAAACATTTGAAAGTACTTGCAAGGGCACATTCTCTGCAATGTTTCCATTCTGCAGTATCGGGTTGATGCCTCCTCTGACGCAGAGGATTTTATTTTTGGTTGCTTTGGATTCATGCGAGATGACTCCAAACTCTGTCTGCATGAACCAACCTTCGTTGGTTTGATTGGGCAGGGAGGTCGAAGACCAATATTTATTCATTCCCACCTCGGGAAAATAATACTCTTGTACTGATGGTTGAAGTCGATCCTCGTCATTGATCGATTCAAGTTCTTTGATATTTGGCAATCGCCAGTCTGCATGACCTTGCAGAACTAGATTTTCAGCTCGTCTGAGTGCTTCTTCCCATTCCATAAAATCGGAAGTCCCAAACCTCTGCCATTCCAGTCCAGTCAGAACATCTGTCACTATACTATCTGAGATGATGAAATGTGCTGGTATCTCTTGAGGTCCATGAATATCCCTCACAGCGCGGACATGAATTTTTTTAATGCCTCCTGCGCTAATGGTTTCATTTTTTGGGTGGTTGCCAATACCGCCTCCTGCATTGGTAACCCACACTTTAGTCGTTGAGCCTTTCTGCAATTCTCCTGTCCACCAGTATTCTGCACCTGAGATTGGAAAGATCTTCACGTCAAGGGGAGGATTCTGTCGTCCGTGATTCAATATAGAAAAGGCTTCTTGTGCAGAAGGTAATCTCCAGTCGCTGTATCCTCCCAATCGTAGGTTCGTGCAATATTCAGTGGCCCTCTCGAAGGTCATTTCACCTCCATCCACCTGCTGCCACATCAGGCCTGTCACTGTGTCTGTAACGGTACCATCAGCATTGAGCAAAAAATAAGGTACATTGATTTGGTAATCTGCATCTTCGCCATATACTGCACTAAAACTTTGATTTTGACCGGTATCCGGAAGTTTGGACATCGTTTTTGTGACCGATTGCGAAATACAAATGTTTTGATATAATATCAGAGAAAAGAAAACGAGCAATTCAAACTTAAAAATTGATTTCATTGGACAATAAATTTGTAGGATTTGGTGCTCTTTTGGAAATATACTTTCAATAAATACACGCCTGATCTAATTTCTGAGAAATCAATTTTCTCTCCCGGATTTTTCTTCTTGAAGTAAACATTACCATTGAGGTCAATGATTTCAATTTGCTCCCATTTTACTCCTTTTTCATTCTCCTGTCTGACGGAAAATGTACCTGAATTCGGGTTCGGTGTGATGAGTACTTGTACTTCGTCAGTGCTTAAACCATCCACCGAAGTTTGGAGCACGCAAGGAATATGACCGTTATAATTTTCACTCGTTGTGCCATTATTGTTGACAAACTGAAAGGTATATTTTCCTGTATTCGTCCAGCTATAATCCACTTTAGTTGATTGACCATTGCGCTCATAAGTCAATATATATCCATTACCGGAGGAGTTAGGAACGAAATCGGTAATCACTGCTCCATTGAGCGGTGTCAGTGATGGTCTCACCGGGTTTGCTCTCGGCTGTGGTATGATTTGCAGTGTTGCGTCTTCTGTCACCTTGCCGACCATTCTTCCGATCATGTATGGTGCCTGATCGCTGCCGTGGTAGTGATACGAGCCACTTCCATCAAAGTGTCCGTGATTGGCATCCAAAGGCTTCATGCTCGACCCGTCAGGCTCCCTACTCGCATATACCGGAAATCCATCCAAGGCAAAAGCTATGGGCAGGATATCGACAGTCTGCGTGTCGAGAAACATTGGTGCTACGTGATAATGGTAGTCGTCTGCACGGCCACTATGACCTCCCCACCGATCCAGCTGTCCATCCAGCAGCGCATCAACGCCCGTGTTCGTATATGGGTTGAATATAGGTACACCATTGCTGGCTATGGCAACAGCTCCTCTCAGAAAATGCTGTGGACTTACGGGTACAGGATCTACTGCAAGTTCTGGCTGTAAAGGAATTTGCCAAGCGTTACTGCCTGTATAACATTGTGGAATTGGTACTTGCTGTTGCCAACTCCTGATACCTGTCATCATGGAATGTGTTTTCGGAATTCCTTTGGACTCCACATAAAACCATGTATTGTCCCATCGTGTCAACACTTCGGGTTTGAAGGGTGTAAATGCAGCCTCTATAAACAAAGGATCTGTACCTAAGAATACGAACTTGCATTCATGCCTGAAAGAAAAAATAAGGAGTGAGCTTAAGAATAAAAGACTCGTCGAGACTACTATCCATTTCCTTTTTCGATGATTGAAAATCGAATTTAAAATAAATAATAGGACTATAGCAATCATAACAAAAATGACAGGAAAAAAACTGAATTTATTTTCCTTTTTTTGCTCTGCTTTGTGTTGTTTTAGGACTAAGCTTTGATTCACATGATCAATTAATTTTTTTCTCTCTAACAGCAGAGTTTTGTCCTGGTCATCAAACTCAGAAATGAGGTATCCCTTCACACTTCCTGCTTCGGTTTGAAAATAAACACTATCATTAGAAAAAAATAAAACAGAGCCTTTAAAGTAATTTTTAGATTTTAAATGGAAAGAATATCCAACATAATGATCTCCATGAATGTCATGGGCCCATAGTCTTCCGGAAACTGTACAGAAAACAAGCAAGAAAAAAGTAAACTTATGTGGCATAAAAATTTATTTATATTTTATTAAGTACTTATTTTATGATTTGAATTCGGTGTGTCGTCATATTGTTTTGATCTATTATCCTGATCAAGTAAAATCCACTTGATAGATTGCCAATATCTAGTTTTGCTGTTTCTTCACCTGCAGATATTTCACCTGTATCGCATGTACTTGCTTCGATAGAACGGATCTCAATTTTTCTATGGTAGGGTTTGATAGAATTCGCAGTGACCTGAATGAAATCTGAAGTAGGATTGGGATAGAAATGATATTGTTTTTGTTGTGAAAATTGTCCGTCTTCATCTTGTGTTTGCGTCACACAATTGCCTACCTGATAAGATCGTCTAACTGTCCCATTTTTTAAAGTTTCGGATTCATCCGCAGGCAAAAAAGCAGCTATGTAATCCACAGTAACACAGTCTGATTCCACCTGAACGCGAAGGTGGCCTGATCCGTCTATGGTAACATCCGAATACGCGTCACCATTGTCAGTGACACCGATCTTGTAAGTAGAGTCACTTGGCATCGGTAAGGTTTGATAGATCACCCCGTCCAATTTTTCCCAGGCATAGAGATGATCATGGCCTTGAAAAAAGATGTCCACGCCGTATCGTTCCATCAACTTGTGTATGGGGAGCTCCCAGCCTGGTCGCATCTTGTCAAACTCCCAGGCACCGTTTCCATTATTTCCATAGCCTCCCCACTCACATCCTTTGGCAGGGATGACTCCTCCACGTCCCTGACCTCTGTTATGGTGTGCGAATACAAATTTGTGATGTGCATTGCTATTTTGAAGTGTGAGCCTAAACCAATCGTATTGGGTTTGGCCTAAAGTCCAATCCCAGTTTTTTGGTTTTTCGTCTACATCGCAGTCACGATATACATCGAGCACTACAAAAAGAGCGTCTCCCCAAGTAAATGCATAGTAGTTTTCAGGAAGTCCCATGCCATGTTCCTCTGCGATCATATTTCCCGAATAAAAATGATTGGGCGCAGGATTGGGATAATAAAACTTACGCCATAAGGTCCCAAAGACCCCGATATTATTTGGGGGAGTCTGATCTAGCCAATAACCGCTTTCACCTTCATGATTCCCCAGACAAAAGAAAAATGGCATGGAATGGCATACTCTTCCCAAGTATTGGCGGTAGTCCAGATGTAGGGCTTTCATATCTTCGCTTGAGGTTTCAAGTGGAGTGTGATCATCTCCAAAGGTGTCACCTAAAGAAATCATGAAATCGGCAGAATCTTTTGCCTGATTTTCCAAGCAACGCTGATAGAGGCTACTTACTCCTTTTTTGTCGTAAAGATGTTCATCAGCTTCTATGCAAAATATAAATGCGCTGCCTGGATTTCTCTGAGTGTGAAACCGGTGTATTTCTCCCTGAGTAAAAGTGGGTTTAGCGGGAGGCTTATATAAGGTCCTGTAAAAATATCCATTGTCCGCTTGTAAGCCATCTAATTCAAATACCACTGGCGTATCCGGCTTGCTTCTCTTGACTGAAATCGATTTGTCCAAAGTCGCCGGAGAGGTCCCATATTCTACTTCACAATCTACCACTTCATCAAACAGAACACTGAGTGTAACGGATCGATCAGTAGGGCGGGATAGAATTTCGGTGAGCTTCTGAGCATCACAAATTTGGATCAAGAAAAAGGTACTGATAGTCAAGCAGATCAAACGCATAAAATCGAAATTTGCAAGACTTGGACTATACAAATTCAATTAAGTTTAAAAAAGTGTTAAAAAAAATAAAAATTCAACTTTAAGAAGGTTCAATGCCTCAAAAAAGGCCAGTTCGGGATAATTCGTACTTATGAGCCTGAAAAAATAAAATCCGTGTGGGCTGAAGAGATGATTTCAGAATAAATTCCAAATGAATGTGGTGATTAAACCAACTCGTTCAGCTGATCCAATACATAACATTGATTCCAATGTTTCATTCCGATTCTGGGATAATAATTTACTGCATTTGGGGCTGCAAGCAGGATCAATTTTGCTTTTGGTGTTCTTTCCTTTGTAATGCGAATCAGTTCTTTGCCAATTCCTTTTTTCTGGTAATCGATGTCTACAGCCAGCTCCGACAGATAGGTACAATAAACAAAGTCGGTCATTGACCTGGCAATCCCCACTAACTTGTCTCCATGTCTTGCCGTAATGATCAAATTGGCATGTTCCAACATTTTGCCCAACCTGTCCGGTTCTCCGACAGGCCTTCTGTCCGCTAATGTCGAGCTTTGGAGTACTTGAAAAAACTCTTCGACACTGAGATGCTCTTCGACTTGATAAGATATTGTTTGCATAAACCCGATGATAAATTTAACAAGTAACGCTTTATCTGCAAAAATGCTCTATGGTATATCAATTTAAAATTTGTAGCTTTTATTCTATTTGGAAACTAATTAGCAATAATTTGATTTTAGTTCATTCTTCGAAAAGACATTGGCCCAATTTATCCTTCTGAAATCTGAGTGCTCAGTATTTCAATTAAAGTTCAATGTCAAAGTTTGAATTCTATTGTCAAGTTAAACGATAGCAGCTCCGTTTGATTATTGTACATTCCAGCGGACCAGATTGACATGAGATACACTATCCTCAATACTTTATTGTCACATTCTATTTGTTCCGGAAAATGATCGATACGAAGCTTATGGGAAAAATATAGTAGAACTAAATTTTAATACCGGCTTGATCTTTTGTTTTCTACAGTATGCCATTAAATCAGGTGCTTGGATGCAGAATAATTATGTACTATGCATATACCGTTGGAAAATACCTTTTGAAATTAATTTCCATAGATCATCTCATCTACAATTTATCCAGCAGTGTTAACAAATGTGTATTTTAAAATTTAACCCACCTCCTTCTGATTATCTTGTAAACATCCATACATGATTTTTTTCGCAATAAAAACTCCATCGCTCATTTAGGTCTATATGTAATATACGCCAGAATCCCACAGGATTAACCCAGAAATACAGAGTTGTCATATCCGAAAATGGATTATACTAGATTAATTGTTCTGATGTTATGATAATTTTTATACTTTTAATACCAGATGAATTCCTCTTTTGACATTAAATATCGACTCACTAAATTAAGTTATTGGCCTGATATGAAAAACTCAATTGATAATTTCGCCCTTGCTTTCCTCCAGTTTTTTCCGGAAGCGATCGAGTTCTTCTGGAGTTGGTTTGATCCAATCAAGCAATTCACCGACAATTTTTAAAGGATACTGAGATCGATACGATCGGCTTGGATTCCCTGGAAACTTTTTGTCAGTAAGATTGGGATCATTTTCATAAATACCACTGGGCTCAACGATGTACACTCGTTCTTGTCCATCCCCTTTGGCCAATGCTGCAGCTAGTCCGGCACCATTCTTCAAAGCAGTGAAATAGATGTGTTTCATTGTCAATCCTGTTTTGTAATTTGAAGATCCTTCGCTTGTAAGCATGTCACCGATTTCTAAATTGGCTTTTGTCCCATGATAAAATGGTCCTTTATCTGAGGGATGAAGTTGATGCATCTTTGATAGAGCAGCATTCTCCTCCGCTTTGTCATTCTGACCCAATTGTGCATAACAATCAGACAATTTCAAATAGAGTGAGGGTAAAGCGCTTTGGATGGAGTCATCATTGATAATTAATGCTAGCTGCAAAGCCTTTTCCAACCATTTCAATCTGTCTGAAACTGAACCTTGAAGTCTAGCTATGTAATGGGCAGCAAGAAATTTTTCAGATTCATTCTTGGCTTCATTCCAAGCTTGTATAAACATTTTTATGGCTTCATCAGGTTTAGCCAAATCCTCCATTTCCATACCTTGAAGACAAAGTTTAATTGTAGGATTGAAAGGAGAAAATTCCATTGCCATATTTTTTAAAATATTTAAATAATTGAGTCAAACTGATCCATTGTCACATTCAATATCCAAATAAGATTATTTCAAACCTTGATCGATCTGAGTAATGATATAAGGTTCATATGTACATAAAAATAACTACCAGATCATTAATCAAAAAAACATATTTCAAATATATAATTGAGCTGTTCTTTTACATTAAGAACATCAACCCTTTTGTTTTGTTACTTAGAGCTTAATTAGTCCAATCAATTTACATTAATTATAGAGATACACATCAATGTCACTTTACTTTGGAATAATATTTCATTTTATTTGACTGGTTTAAAGAAAATAATTCTTTGTAAATTCAATTGAAGTTCACTCACATGCCATTCGAATAGGTGATTTTAACACTACTTCTTCATATTTTTTTCGTATATGTTGATCCAATCCTGCACGCTCATTTTTTTCATCAGCTGACCAATAAGCTCAAAGGGGATCTGGTCAAACTTCTTAAAGCGAATGCAGCTTTTACCCATATCCAATTTTTGTACAGTATGCTTAGGGTATTCTGTCACAAACCAGTTCAACAGGGTCGGGTCAGCATAAATTCCCATATGATAAAAATTAATAGAATTCTTTTGGGATGCAAGTCCTGCGAAAGGCAATGGTTCAATAGGTTTACAGTGGTAGCCGGCAGGATATATTTCATGTGGTACTACGTAACCCAAACCGCCGTAGCTGATTGCCGCCTTAAATCCTTTCGGTAGGTTTCTCACGATTGTCTCATGCAGTCTGGTAAATGCAAGGGAACGATCCGCAGGTATATTTGCTAATATTTCACTTACAGAAGATCCATTTGCTTTCATCAATAAATTTCAATTTTGTTTATTCAAAAATAACACGGTCAGGCTGAATTTGTTTCTGCGTTTTTTTGCCGTCATTGATCATACTTAATCCAAGCAGAACAAATGGAGCCCTATATAGAAAATTTCAAAGTCGGCAGACAGAATTGATTGTTACTTTGAAATAAGGGCACGACAAAAAACTATGATACTATATGACGTAAATAATGAAGTTGAGTCAATCCTGTATCATAAGAAGTCGCTCTGATCAGTTCAAGTACTTGCTCCGGCCTTCCATCCTTAAATAACCTCGTACCATTACCAAGTAGTATTGGTATCATTGAAATGATCATTTCATCTACTAAATCATGCTTCAGCAGCTCATGGATGACTTCAGCACCACCATCACAATAAATATCTTTTCATGCTTGCATTTTAAGGCGATGGATCAATGTCGGTAGGCTGCCTGTATAAAATATTGTCCTTCCTGATGGCGGTCTTTCAGTCCTTGTTACAACAAATAGGTCTCGATGTCCATTGTCATAATACGATGACCCCACTTCTTTGAGAACATAATCGTATGTTTTTCTTCCTATAATAATGGTATCAATTTTTGAAATAAACTCTCCGTATCCATAATCTTCCCCTTCTTTCTCTACTATTTTCAGGAAACTGAGATCATCGTAAGGTTTCGCAATATAGCCATCCAGGCTTGTTGCTATAAAAACTGATAAATTTCGCATTGGTCTATATCTTAAAAAGATTTATTATGATGAAATACTACGCACAGGTCTAAGCAGCATGATCTTTATAAACACACTTATACTGAGGATAAAGTTTATTTAAAGCGTAGACTCATTCAAATGAAGCTCTTGGAAAAGCATTGCTGTGATAATATTGAATAATTCCAAGCCCAATATGATTCTTTGTGGGGATGTTAGCTGAATAAATGCTTAAAAAAATCATCATGTATTGTGACTATGCCTTTGGATATACCAGAGTGAAAGTAACAGATATTTAAAGAAATTTTTTTTACATATCTCTACCTTACTTTTGTCCTCATCAAGACCTTTAATTCATAATATAGCATGTACAACTATGGCTAATGGAGATCCCAATACTATAACTCTCCTAGCTTTAATTTAGCTATAGGCCAAAAAGTGCTGTGGTGATCGTCCAAGTTTAGCCTGTGCTTAGCTGATTAACTCCAAAACAAATTTCAATATTTATCTTCAAAAGCGATCTCTCATTCTCCTAAATTCAACCTTCAAAGTTTGAAAGTTAGATTTGTAGTGAGAGAAAAATTTCTATTTTGGTTTAAAAATATATCGTCTTTTGAATGCAGCATTTTTACTTCAAACCTGAACAAGATTTTTTCGTTTATATCTAAGTCAAAGTTAGAAGAGAGTCCATATGTTTGAAAGCCATTTTTAGTTCCTGTAGAAATAATAATTTGTTTATCGTCTCTATAATATTCACCCCGAAATGCCAATCTACAATTTTCCCTTATTTTGCTCCTTAGTATCAAGACAGGTGAATACCATATACCATACTTACTATTATATAATTTTTCTGATCCCATGTCAAAGCCTACAATAATTCCCATTCTATTCGTAGGCTCGTACTGCATGTAAAAGTTATGAAAATGTCTAAATACCATTACACTATCCGGTTTGTCAGACCCCAAAAAAGTGCTATAATTGAAAATTAATTTTTTAGATGGCATATAGATTATTTGAGTGCCGAAAGAAGGTCTCTGAAAGTCATTTAGTTTACTAATCTTTTGCCAACCATTCAAATATAAAAAAGAAGTAACTAATTTATCATTTCTTGAATAATAAGTCAATTTTGCTCCGCCTTCATAATACGGCGAATTTTCCGCAAGTATACTTCTTGTTAAAGTCCAACAATCCGCACTTACAACACTTTCAAATCCTATATGTGAAGGTATAATTCCCAGATCCAACCAGAGCTTCCGATTTTTTAAAATATTCAGTCCAATGTTTGCTTCATAGATAAACTGAGCCCACGATGCTTCTGTGGCTAAGTTGTACTCAGCGTAGTTTCCAGCCATGATTGCTACATTAGCTCTATAAGCCTTATCCAGATAATTTGCTTTGAGCAAAAGTAGATTGGTGTTAATCTCATTATGTCGTTTGTGATTGTAAATAAAATTAGATTTTTCGTGATTCTGGGGATTGGAAAAATCATAACTATAATAAAACTCCCCAAATGCAAAATAATTTAATTTCTTCAAACTATCATTTTGAGAATAGCCACATAATGATATTGAAAGTAAAACAAATAAAATCCAAAATTTAAACTCCTGATTGCTATACATTTATATAATATTTAATCTATAAAAAAACTATGAAAACCATTTACCTAAAATAGAACCTAACCTTTGTTAAGCTCAAAGTATTATACTAATTTAATAATTCTTTCATTGCAGCTTCGCACGTAACGGAAGCATTGGTAAGTTGAAAGATTATTTGTCTTATCCTATCAGAAAATGAAGCTTTTACTTCATTACTATGTGCCTTATAATTGCCTTTATGCTCTTGTTCTTTGACACAATATTTCATCTAACTATTGTGTAAACTTTTGCTGTGATTTTCGGAGAGATTGATGGTTTCGCATGATTCAAAAATTAAATTTAATACTTCAAAATAACAAACTACTTCTTATGAATCTCTGTCTGTGAGTTCTGTCATGTCAATTTTTTGAAGCAACACATCCATTTCTTAATCGCTCATTTTGTTGCCCTCTATTCGGTTTTTAGATCCTATACTTCGAATTGTGGCGAAACTTTTTAACACTTTGAGGCTTTGTCCCTCTTTTCGCTCCATTGCAGTCAAATATGTATCAAAGCAGTAAACTTCACTGACTAACTTAATCAGCTTCCAGTCTATATCGAGTCTAAAATTATATACTTAATTATTTATTTTGATACGCTTTGATACTCAAAGGTACGAACATGGTTTGAAATTGAAAATTAAATTTAATACAATTCGATATAATTAGATCCAATCATATTACGAAAATTTTAATCGTTAACTTTGTGAAATCGTTTTTCAGCGAGTTCGGCCATCGCCTTTCAGCCGATGAGGCGCGGCATCTACGCACATTGCCGTCTGCTTTGGCATTGCGTTTTTACCGGCCATTGACATTGATGAATTGTTATACCACTTATTTTAAGTTAATACCCTATAACCAAAAACTTATCTTCTGTGAAAACATCTTTATCGTTAATGATTAATTTTTGATTTCTTATGCTGAATCCCTTCTTGCTCTTTGAATGAATAATTTCAAAGTTTGACATGGTGTTTGGCAAAATTATTTCATTGGTAAAGTAGAAATTTAATTTATTCCCTCTGCTTTTTAACAATTCCTCATTAATCTCGTATCCTCTTCTCTTTTCAATTAAAAAGCCATTTTTAATAAGATTTGACTTAGAATCGATAATATAATATGCTAATGCACAATCTGGAATGTCAGTATGCAATCTATTTAAACTATCTATAGATGAGTTTAATAAAAGCACTATGTTAGTCAACTTAATAGTTTCAATTGAAGTTTTTGTAACTTTTTCATTAAGTTCTCTTATATCACCTAAATACTCATTTATAGAATTTTTACAAACATCATATTCTATTCTTATATTTCCTAACTCTGTATTGATTGTATATATTTCTTTATCTTTTTTAGCTAATAATTCTTCACAAGAAGTCTTTTGAAGATCTAACCTATTGTTAAGTCTCTTTATTGTTTGTTCCAAATTACCAATTTGTTGTCGAGAATTTGAATTTAATTTTTCCTTAAATACTATTTCTGTCTTGAATAATTGAATTGCGTCTTGAAGTGCCTTGTTATCGATAGTTAGATTTTCAATTTCGTTTAAAAGAGCTTTATTTTTTTCAATTGAGTTTTTATTTGCGTTTACAACTCCCGCAAGATTGTTTTTTACCTGTATTGCTAAAGGTTCATTTTGTTTGTCAGTTGTTACAAATTCAGTCAATTCCCTTTCAAATCCTTTTATCTCCTCATCCCGCTGTTCGATTAAATTAAACTCTCTGTTAATCTCTACCAATTGAGTTGTGATTTTGAAGTAGGATTCCTCAAGTGTTTTATATGCATTGGCCTGTGCTTCAAAGGCGCTTTTTTCAGCATAGAGGTTGCCTTCAAGTGATTCTACCTTGGTAAGTAGTTCTGAATTTTCTTGTTGTGATTGCTCATATTTCTTTTTGTAACATCCCACCAAAAAGAACGGAAACATAACAAAAATTAACCTATTCATAATTCTTGTAGTTGAGTTTAAAGAAACCATTTTTTGTATTATAGTTTGATTCTAGAAATTCCATATTTTCTCTTGAATAGCGTTTTATAGTTGTAAAATCATGATACACACCGTTTTCAAGCATCTGAATAATTAAATTACTTCCTTGACATTCGGCCTTGATATTGTCAAAATACTTATCATCAAGAATAATTGATAACTCAATATTTTTATTTTTAACCTTACCAAATTTAAAAATCATTGGCGATTTTACTTTTATTATGCTAATTGGGTCTGTCATAAACGTTTTATTTTCTAAACTGGATAAGTCAAGTATTTGTGAGTCGATTATTTTTAAATTTTCCAAAACCTCACTTCGTCTCCTTTGTAAAGAATCAGGAATACTTTCAAAATAATCTAAGCAACTCCAATGAGTCTTTGTTAAATTATACTTTTGATAGTACAATTTTTCCAAAGCGATATACATATTTTTTATCTTATCAATTTCACTCGGAAAATCCTCTTCAAATTTCCTAATTTTATATAACTCAACTTTATTTATTGTTTCTTCATAGTACCTATTCATTAGAAGGCTTCGTACTTTTTTGATATTCTCAGGTTCTTTGGCTAACTCACTCAAGATGAATAATGAATCAAGGTTGGGTCTCTCGGTTTTGTTGATATAGTTCCAAATTGAATTTTCTCTTTGGCTTCTTACAATTTCTCCTCTGATTTCATTTAGTTTGCCTATCCGTTTATCATCAGGAAAATCATTGTTGAATGCATCTATGCTTTCAATTGATGGATTTTTTAATAAATTGTCATATTCTTTATCTCTCCTTTTCCTTTCCTCCTCACTTACAAAAGAAGCTTCATTTTGTTTTACTTCTTGTTTGTGTAACTCATCCTTTCTTCCTTCGTCGAGTCCAAATGACCAAATTATAAGCAATACACTTACAACAAAAAATATAATTTTTCCAACAACGGTTTCGATGATTAATTCAAGTAAACTCTTTAGCATTGGTTTTGTATTTTTTTATATTTATTTATTTCAAATTTAAGTATGGTACCACGCCAGAGCGCGAAAATACCACATATTTGATTTCAAAATGAACTAAATACCTTGTATAATTTCATAAAGCTGAGCTTAGAAGATACACAAGCTAAACTTACTAAATCGTCGAGCCGTCAGACTGTCTAAAAACTCCAATTATTCTAGCAATAATAGCCAAAAACGACGGTTTTAGGTGCATTCTAAGCGACTTTTATTTTTGCATGGACAAAAATGCGTTGAAAAATTGGTGGGCGCAAA
>Ga0268298_10000710_pt1 | contig 42293 bp, 43 predicted proteins | sample WWTPWeurt_MetaG_FD_194462 | JGI IMG/M metagenome (GOLD analysis project Ga0268298, IMG submission 194462) | Activated sludge microbial communities from WWTP in Nijmegen, Gelderland, Netherland - WWTP Weurt | ecosystem: Engineered > WWTP > Aerobic digester > Activated sludge | place...
TCCTCCGGCTGCGATGGCCAGCCTGAACCATTTGAGAGCGAACAGATTCTCGTCGCGTAACCATGGTTACGGCAAGTTGCTCTCGCGATAATTTGAGTGCATGAAGCAAATAAGAAATGCGCGTTGCCTCAAATTGAATGCGAAAAAATCGGGTCAACTCCGGATGATTCTTTCTGTCTTCGTCTATGAGATCGTCAGGTCTCACTCCACGCTTCGCAAGCTCAGGCGGAATTGTAAAATCGTTTGGAGAAACAAACAAGAGCACAGTATCCAGATTCAATTGGCCGGATGCTTCTTTGAGTCGTTTGTAGTCTCCCACAGAGCCAAACGCGTCCACACCCAGGTTCATTGCCTGGTGCTTTTTTCCGTGAAGGTTTATGCCGGCTAACTTCGCGCAAAAGGTTTCTTCGTCGCTTACGCCAAATCCCATCACCAGGCTATCTCCGAGGCAGGCGATGACTGGACTCCCGTCCGGCTCCGGGCTACCGCGATAACCAAGTGAATTGGTAGTGAAGCGACCCTGCCAGAGACCTGCATAGTGACGAATGGTGCGATCCTGATTGGGAGCGAGTCCAACCAGATAATCTGGATGGAAAGCGTGCAAACGCTTCATGTCGTAATAATATTGAAGAGAATCCACCTGCAGGACGCGCAGGCCAATCTCCGCGGCAAGTAGAGCTCCCACGACGATGAGAAAACCGGACACCAGCCTTGACCGGAGCATGGAGGCAGAATTCCAAAATCGAAGCAGGATGTAAACAAAACCATGCGACCTCAATCCATCACGTTTTACTCGTTTTCTCATGGCCAGAAAACGCCCGACAGGGGCAACTTGAAGAATGACCGCCGCCGCAGCCTATCGCAAGACCATTCATAAATGCGCGCGCGTCATTGAATCTACCTTCTACGATCTTCACAGGAAAGGACAGAAAGAGAATCTGCACGAATTCAGGCTGGCCGTGAAACGACTTCGGGCATTGCTCCCTTCCCTTCCATCTCCACCCTCTCTTGTTTTGCTTTCGCCTGCCTTTCGCGCCGCCGGTAGAATCAGAAACATAGATGTGCAGCGTTCTATCCTCGAGGAAACACTCGATGGCCGGCGGATGCCAGACAATCTGAAGCAATTTCTCAAACGCAGACGGAAAAAAGCGAGGCGCCGTCTTCGCACCATCACACGGATGATTCCAGCAGATACACTTGAGGATTTAGTCCGCGCGATTCAAAGACATACAAACCAGGAACCTGACACCGGGCTCGAAGAATCGATTCGCAAGAACATCGAAGGGCGAATAACGGATGTAAATGAGTCTGCATCGCAAACAATGAATGCGGAACAAATTCACGCATTACGGGCGAAGGTAAAGGAAGCGGCCATTCTCAGTATGCTTCTACCGCCCGGCAGCACCCCTCTTGTTCCATTCGAAAAAACAGCAGACTTGCTTGGAAAGTGGCATGATTGTGTGGTCACTCTCAAAACTCTCGATCGATTCCGCAAAAAACATCTAGAAGCCGAACTCAAGAATCTACCCGATCTGGTGGACAGAATGAAAGACAGGTACTTCGCATCCGCGATGAGCCTGATGAACGCCCCGCCACGTTAGGCGATCATTACCAGCCTTTTGAACAAATGCGAGAGCGCCGCCTCCGGATCGTCGCAAAGGCCGGTGTGGACCTGCGAAGGTTGGATGACTGTGCTTGCAGGAGCCACAAGCCAGCCAAACCGCTCGGATTGTGATTGAAGAGCAACGGATCCACCCTCAGGGTCACCGGCTGCGATCTTTTCGCGAAACGTAAGCTGCGAACGAACGTTCTCCAGATCCACATCCGGACAGATTGCCTTGAGACGCACTTCATCTAGATGAACTTGCGCCTTGAGGAATCTATGCCTGCGTGAAAACAAAACTACACCTGCATTGATGAATTCGCCTCTTTCGAGCAAAGGGACGACGCGCCACATGGCGTACTGGTATGCTTCACGATCGGACACGCTCAGCCTCCTCTGCAAATGGCCCGGAACTCAAACGTTTCTGTACGAAGTCTATGTATTCTTCCCGCCCGTGTTTGATGAACCACGAATCCGGCACAAGTGCCGCTGCATCCCGAATCATCTCTGCGCTCAAAAGAGGCGCGAGGCGACTGTGTGCGTCTGCAATGGAGCCTGCGTGTTTCAAAAGAACATGATCCGCGATGCGTGGAAATTCTCGAAGTGCCGCATCCGATAAAGGATCATCGCCGTGCTGGGCCGGCAGACACGCTCCATGATCTATGATCCAAACTTGATTGTGCCAGCGAAGTAGATTGGGGTTTTTGGCCGTGCGATCTACATTCATGACCAGAGAATCAAACCAGACGATGTCTGCCGCAAGCGCACGGGCAATTGGTGGCGCGAAAGGAAAAGCTCCGGGCAAAAAATCAATTCCAAGGTTCAGGCCCGCGCTCGAGCGCAACAGATCCTGAATTTCAGGATCTCCTTCCGCCGCAGAGATATCCACGTCCAGATCCACAAGAACGATTTCTGGAATAGGAAGGCCCAGGGAGCGCGCAATTTCTCCAAAGAAGACTTCAGAGACGAGAGCCGCCGCTCCCTGTCCTGCTCCTCTAAATTTTACAACATACAAACCATCGTCATCTGCCTCCATCAATCCGGGCAAGGAGCCACCTTCGCGAAGAGGCAAAGCATAGCGGATGGCCGTAACGGTGCGAAGTACTTTGGGCGAAGAGTCCATGGGCTGGCTCACAACTCCAGCGTTTTGAGGGTGCTGTGCATTTTGTCGCGAAAAGAAGAAGGCGGGTGTTTCAAAATAAAACCAAGCATGGAATCCAGTTCTGATTTCAGATAAGCTCGCGACGATTCCTGGATGCGCCTTTCTTCGAGCAGACCCAGCATCTTTTTCAAATTCTTTTTACGATCTTTCCAGATGTCGCGAAGAATCTTGTCAGCGCCCTTTTTTGTCTCCAAAAGTCGCATAACGGGCCATGTGACCAGGCCTCTTTCAAAATCCTGCATCTCTTTTTTTCCAGTCTCTTTTGCTGGAGTGAAGTAGTCCAGATAGTCATCGCGCACTTGAAAATATCTTCCCAGACGCTCGCCAAACGCGCGGTACTGTGCCCGAGCAGAATCCGCGCCGGCAAGAACGGCCGCCGATTCAGTCATTGCTCCAAACAGACAACCTGTTTTGCAGTAGATAATTCTTTCGTATGCTTTTGGTGGAATTTTTAGATTTCCTTCCCATTCCATCTGAATGAGTTCTCCCTCGCTGAGAAGGCGAATCGTACGAGAAAAAATTACGAGCAACTCGCGTGAATGTTCCAGAGTGGACAGATGATGAAGACCGCACGCAAGCAAGTAGTCCCCGGCGAGAACCACTGTCTTGTTTCCAAAAAGAACAGGTGCAGAAGGTTTGCCGCGGCGAAGATCCGATTCATCCACTACATCATCATGAAGGAGAGAAGCATTGTGAATCAGTTCTCCTATGGCGCCTGCATCCACCCACTCCTTGTGATCCGAGCCAAGCATGCGCAGCGTATAATAGTGAGTAAGCGGACGAATTCGCTTTCCGCCGCTTTGAATTACGTATTTCTTAATTTTCTTTAGAACCGGAAGGTCCTGCCCAATGATAGAAGCAAGCTTCCGTTCAATCTGACCGACCGGTCCGCCGGTCACGGCGAGGCTGCCCCGGCGTTCTCAAGAATGAAAAGATGCCGGCGCAACTGGCGCTCTTCCTCACGATTGCCGCGCGACGAGTGAATATGAATCAAGTTACGATACATCCTTTTGAGAATGGTCATGGAGTCTGCGATTCTCAGGTAGGCAGGATCAGAAGGAAGGTTCTGGCGAGTGAGGAACTGAAGACATTCCTCGTGGCTCAGGATGGCTCCGGAGTTAAATGGATCCATGTACGCCACGAGGTCCCCTTCTTGAAACGTCAGAAGAAAGTGTCCGGGCATGTTGACTCCGGAGACAGGCAGGCCTACGCGACGCGCAATCAGAATGCATAAAACAGAAATCGTCACGGGTATCCCTTTTCCGGTGCGAAGAAGAGAAGTGATGAAACTGTTTCTAGGATCGTAGTAATCAGCTGTGTTTCCCTGAAAGCCCAGCTTATCAAACATATAGAATCTAAACAAATTCAAACGGCTCTCCGGATCTCCACCCGCATACTTGATGGCCCGGGCAAGAGGCTTCGCAAGCGCGTCGAGCTGCACAGTCAGGTCTTCCGGCACTACTTCCGGTTCCTCCACTCCACGTGCGATGAGGAATGCTCCCATCTCTAGATCCATGTCTCCGTCTTCGCGGCTGCGGTTCAGAAGCTCTTTAAGATCGTGGCGAATCTTCAGATCTCCAAGCGCCGGAAAAAGGCCGGTGCGAAGTTTCCAGCGAACCGCAGGAGTGCTGAGTGCTTCCACGTAACGCAGTGGGTGATAGCCAATAGGAATCGTGCGAAAGAGTTCTTTCGTAAGATACGCTGACTCCTTTTCATCGGAGGAGTCATAGAGAGAAAGAAGGAGACTCTCGATTTCCCGGCTCATAAGTTCAGAGGCGATCACTGTTTCGACGTGTCAAGAATTTGTGCCCGAGATGCAATACCAGCAACCCGAGAACTGCGACATAAAATCCGCCAAAGTGAAAGCCCCCTCCCGCACGAAGATCGGCAATTGGGAGGAAGAATAAAACGAGATAGGGCGGAATACTTTGTGCAAGTTTTCTTTTTTTGAAGAAGATGAGCGCGGAAATTGCAGAGCAAAAGTACCATGGATGCCAGACACCGCGAAGAGCAAAACTGAACAGGACTCCGGCCGCACCCGTGGCCGCCAGAATGGACACGAAACGCCTGGAAGGGCCGGAAGACGCTGCACGCCAGATGAAGACTAAGCCTGCCAGAAATGCAGCCAGAGCAATCCACGGACGAATTCGAACAAAAAACAGAGGGCCCGGAAGACTCAGAGGATTGTATCCCACGTACCAGTCTGCGAAGAAGCGGAGATTGGATAGAAAGGCCGGAAGTGTTAGATCACTGATTACCAGAAATTGAAAGGAAAACCAGAGCAAGCAAGAAGCACTGACAATCATAGCCAGGAGATAGGCGGCATTCTTTCTCATCGTAAGCAAGGAGAGGAAGGCTGCGTCAGGCTTGATAAAGGGAAGAAGTCCAGTGAAGAAGCCTGCACCTCGTGAGTGGAGGGTCAAAGAGAGAAAAAAAATCGCGGCCGCAAGCAAGTCCTCATGCCGACCACTTGCAATGAGCACAAATGCTGGAGAAAAAACAAAACGAGAGAAGAAAGACAACACTCTTCCACGAATTCGCATCGCCAGGATTCCAAATAACAGAGAACAGAGTCCGTGAAATACAAAGACATAGCCACGCGATACAGAAAACAAGGAGCCAATCATAGACATGAACTGAACAACTGGAAAATAGACACTTCCGATCATGCGATGGTAGTCCGGTGTGGGCACGACCACCGGCAGAGCCGCGGGAGGAAACAGATAGATGTCTATTCCTCGAAGCAAATAGAAGCCATCGTGAAGATGGCGGAGGCTATCGTCTGAAAAGTAAAAGCCAGTAAACGCTAGAATCAACTGTGAAAGAACAATCCATGAAACGATGATCATTCTGCTGCGAGAGGTGACTGGAAAAAAAGAGTCCAGGAGCGCCAGTGCGACCAGCGCCGCCTTCACAAGAGAGGCGTCGAATGGAACAAACCAGACCAGTGCAAGAGTGAGTAAGGCCGCCACGTTCAGGGACGAATTACAAATCGGATTGGATTGCCTTTTCTGTTTTCCAGCTTCTCAATGCACTCCTGGGCTTCTTCCAATGGATGCGTAGAAGTAATGGAAGGCGCCAGATTGATTTTTCCTTTTTCGAGAAGGTCAATCAACTCTGGCAGAGCGCGCGAATCCGATCCATACGATCCACATACACTGATCATCTTGAAGATGAGAGTGGCCGGAATTGCAAACTTGAGCGGATTTCTGCCCAGTCCGACCATCACCATTCTGCCGCCGGGATTCATTGCGCGAACGGATTCCTCTATATTACTATAGTATCCTGAAAAATCTACAACCAGGTCCACTCCGCCTTTTTCTTTTAGAATTTTGCCGGCGTTCATCTTGCCAACGCTTGACTTTCCGGACAAATCTATGATTTCATTGGCCCCTGCTTTCTCTGCGTTAGAGAGAGCGCCTGCTTCTACGTCGAGCGCAAACACTCTAGACGCGCCAAGAGCGCGCGCCAGTAGAACCCCGTGAATGCCAAGGCCACCACAGCCAAACACTGCCACAGTATCTCCTTGCTTGATGTTCCCCGCATATCGAAGTGCATGATAGGGAGTGGATACCGCGTCCGCTAAAATGGCTGCTTGCTCAAAAGGAATGTGAGAGGAAAAAACAAAGAGACAACGTTCTGGCACCACTACTTCTTCCGCAAACGATCCATCCGAATCGAACCCCAGGACTCCGACTTCCGGGCAAAGATTTTCGCGACCCGCCTTGCAGGCAGCACAATGACCGCAGCTGGTTCCAGCAGAAACAACCACTCTGTCCTGAGGCTTCACCCTGGTTACATTTTCTCCTACTTCGATGACTACTCCGGATGATTCGTGACCGGGAATTCTTGGATAGGATTTGGCGTGCATGCTTCTGTGCAACACCAGATGAACATCCGATCCGCATACACCGCATGCATGCACCTTCACGCGCACCATACCCGCAGCGAGTGCTGGCCTCTCTACTTCTTTTATCTGGAGAAATCGTGCGTCTTTTTCGAGTACGGCAGCCTTCATGTTCTAATCCCACTTTTTGCTACAAACGCAATGCCCACTACAATCAGGCAAGTTCCTAAAACCCGCGCGGGAGTGATATCTTCACCCGAAGCAAAGCCGTAGGCAAGAGTGAGAATATAGCCTGCAGACATGATAGGACGGGCCAGACTCAAGTCTGCTACAGAAAGAACACCCAGCCACAACACAAAACTGACTCCATAGGAAAGAGCCGCCCCGATCAAAGGCAACGAGAGCACCGCATGCATGAAATAGTAAAAAAGATCAACTATTCCACGATCCAGTGGAACGGGCCCCGCCGCCTTCATTCCAATTTTCATAAGTATCTGTCCAATTGCACCCAGGACAATAGAGACGATCAAAGCAGGCCACATCCACATGAACCCACTCAGAAGGCCGTGGTCAAAAGATCAAAGGTATTTTATCAGGAGCCAAATTCGATGCGAAATACTATCATATCTTCCGGAATTTGGAGAGAACCGCCTTTGTGCGCGCGAAGATATTCATGGAAATCGTGGGAAGCTTCTACCTCTGCTGAATCTGTGTAGAGGTACAGTGCGTCTCCTGCATGCCATTCCATGCTCTGAGTCTGGGAGACCCATTCAGATACAATCCCGGCAGGAATTCCAGACCGGAGAGGGAATGTAAACTCACCCCCGCGGATCAGCAAGGGAGGTGGAAGTCCTGCAGTCACGGCATGAAAGAGTCCCGGCACTTCCCCAGGCGCTTCGTCTTCGCGCAGCTCATACACTCCGGCGCGAAGGATTCCACCTTTTTCAAACGCCACTTTGTGAACGGATGCAATGACGTCCGCAAGCCTGGGCGATTCGAGTGCCGCATACGCGATCGCTTCGGAAATTCCTTCCTTTGCTGCAGAACCCGGTTGCTCGAGGGAAATCAAAAGCACGCGAATGCGTTCGTCTGTTTTCAGAAAGTAAGCTGCTTTTGTGTAATCGCCCTGATTGAGACAAAGGGAGAGATGCTCTTTTTCTCCGTTTCTCTTTAGCTCTTGCGCCAGACTCAGATGCCCGGCGTAGACGCGAAAACGAATGTCCAGGATGCCTGCGTGGATGCTGAAAGGCTCAACGGTTCCGGGATTCAGAGGATCACTCCTTTATCGCGAAAGATTCTGTGAGAGTTTTAAACATGGATGCTAGCCTCGCATCATCATCTGACGGACCAAAGACTCCGAGGACGAATATTTTTTTCCCAACCGCGATGTGCCTTTCGTAGGCAATGCGTGATCCGTCCTTCATGGATAGAACGTATTCGCGTGCCGCCCATGTATTGACATGAATGACTCCGCGCTTTCCAACAGAGCAATTGCACGAATTGAGAAATGAACTTTCGTAACCGGGTGCGAATAAATCTTCCGGCGATTTTGTTTCGAGCACTATGACTCGAACAATCACTGAGTCTTCCGCGGGCTTTTCGCGGAATTCATGAGTGACTGTGCCTTCTTTTTTTGATTTGGAACCATCTTTGTTTGCAAGCGGGATCTGCACACGAAACGATTCGCCGTCTGTGTAGCTGAATGCATCCGGTCCCGTAGTTGTTTTGGTGACGCAGGCAAATGCAAAAAGAAGAATCAGTAAGACTGTGCGCTTCATGGCGTCTCTGACCAGAGTTCTGGAGTCACCTGTAGCGACGACTCATTTCGGGGTATGATTTCGGAACGCATCCAGCTCTGCGGAGGGCTTTTTACCATTTCCTGCTGTCTTTCATCGACTGCATTTTTGATTCTGGAATCCGCCTCTTTTTTAAGCAGATCCGCATCTTCTTTTTCCACGGCTGAGTACACTTTAGAAATAAAGACGATCCTTTCTAGATATCTCTTATCTTTCTTTCTGGAGCACGTGATCTGTATGAGAGTAGAAGGCAAGTCGATGCTGAACTGGTCGCTCTCTGGAATGCTCTGCGCCCCCATCTTTCGAATCGACTCTTTGAGATCTTCTGTAAGAGGGAGTTTTGGATATTTCACGGCCACGGCATAGAGCCTTGCGTTTTCAACAGGCTCGGCTGCGTCCAAAATCAGTTCTTCGAACACCGCCTTTTTCTTCCCGCCCTCTTCTTTGACAGAGGTGCGTACATCGCGGATCTTCTTTTTAAGATGAAAGGAAAACTCAAACTCAAGGTCGTTCTTCGATACGATTACCTTTTCGCCTGGAACCTGCTTGAGGATCATGGCGCTCTTCTGAACCCGCCAGTCCCCGTAACCCTGCCCCCAGGGAAAGCCTGGATCGCCGGGAGATTCGCCATGCTGCCCAAAGAGCAACAGTCCAATTAGAAACACGCCCACTCTCTTTATATCGATGGATTTTTTCCCGGCCCCAGAGAAAAAGCCCAGAGATGAAGCTGGGACTGCTCCCTTTCCTGAATACCCAACCCCTGGAATACGGATTCAGGACCGATCCAGGCAGATTTGGAACCACGGCAGTGATCGACGTCCCCTCTCGCCTGGCAGGCGCGCTTCTAGAAGGAAAGATAGACACTGCTTTGATCAGTTCCGTAGAAGTGCTGCGGCATCCTGAACTTACCTTTTGCAAGACGATGGGTGTTTGCGCTGACTCTGCAGTTCGTTCTATTCTATATATACGCTCTGCAGAGGACCCGGCGGATTCCGTACCCGACAGGATCTGGATGGATGAAGGATCGCGCACTTCGCAGGCTTTGCTTCTATTGCTTTTGAAAAAAGTATATGGGGCCAGTCCCGAGCGCAGCTCCGTCCCGGCATCCGAAGTCCCATCACACATTGGACCAGGCCAGGCAGGCATGTTGATTGGAGATGCGGCGCTTTCCTTCTGGGATCGATCCGACCTGGATCGATTTCGCATTCGCGATCTGGGGCAGTGGTGGAACGAACTCGAAGGCCTTCCCTTTGTATTCGCAGTCTGGGCGTATCCAAAGTCAAATCCGGTTCCGGATGAAACATTCGAATGGTCTCTCTCCATGGGGCTTTCGCACATGGAAGAAATCATCCAGAAGGCAGGGCGATCCGATGCCCGTGAATATCTGACAAAGAACTTACACTACAGAATGACGGAAAGAGACCTGAAGGCTCTTACGGTTTACCGCGGCTTACTGGCTGAAGCGGGTTTGCTTTGATTTCCATGGTCCACACCAGCCCTCCCCCATTCTGAGTGGTGGAAAGTGGAATGCTCAAGCTTTCCACTCCGGGTCGAACGATGGTCCCGTGATTCGTAAACAGATCGTATTCCGGGGGATAGAAAATCAGAAAATTCAAACTATGTCCGGAGAGACTCATGCGCGAAAGCTCGTGAACTCTTCGCGACACACGACCTGCATCCGCATGCAATGGAGGGGAACTGGGAATCCTGCGCTGCACTACCCACTTCCCTTCAAAGAAATAAACGCGGGTACTGCCGATGAGGATGCGTTCCAGTTCCACAGGTGCCCGAAACGCAATTCTATATTTGACTTTTGCAAATCGACCTGAATCCGTTTGCTCAATTTCTTTTTGAAAGTTTTCGATCTCTGTCTTCCGCGAAAGCAATCGCGTATAACGTTTATTGATGTCCGATTTTTCCAGGTCAAAATAAGAAATCAGAGAAGTGTCCTGCTTGGCGCGAAGTGGAACACGGTATTCAATCTCTATGAAGCCAGATAGATCCGGGGAGAAGTAAATGGACTCTGAATAGTCAAAGCAGGCGGCAAAGAACAACAGAAACAGGATGGAGATCCGCCGGAACACAGTATAACCTCGCTGGCTGGGGACAGCCAGTCAATGGTTTTTCAGAAGTCCTCCGCCTCTCACCCATCATATTCCACACGACGGGATTTCGGGGCGGACAACACAGAGCAGAAAAATCAAGCGAGACCGCAGCGCAACCGTCGTTGCGGCGCGAAAACAATCCCACTCAGAACGACTTTGGAATTCCAGGCTCTGGGGGGAGACTCTGCGAAGACTGTGAGAAAGTCCCTCCTTCCTCCATTCCGCAAGTGCGTGAATTTCGGCACGCAGTAAGACTCGTGTAGCAGAATGAGCTCTGGCTGCAAGAGAATTGAGACGCGCTGCACCCGGCCACGTTGGTCGTACAGGCAGTGACACGCACCGCATCCAGGAGAACATACAACACCAGTAGTTGGGTAAGTGGGTCATCAAGACAAAGCGAACTGCTTCCAGAGCTGGAGCTTGAACTACTTGAAGAGGAAGACGAGCATTTGTTGGACTTCCCGCCGCAAGCCAGGACACTGAAAGAAAGGATGATGGCTCCTACAACAGTAGCAGTGAATTTGAATACCCGGTTCTTTTTGCTATTTCTCATAGGCTCTGGCTGAGACTGCGAAAGCAATCGTCAACCAGAAACTTGATAAAATGTAGTATTGAGAGGAAATCCGGAATGAACTACATGTTTTCGGTAATAAACAGCACGACCGGTCTCAGCTTCGCACAGAAATGAAGAAGCCCAAACCTCTGTGACAGCCCCTGGCTGGTGCTGAAGGTCTGCGGCCACGCACATGCTGATCAGAATTTTTGAACACGTTCAAATTTTTTATATCGACACAAGAACTCCCTATCGTCTATTTTGAACATGTTCAATTATTGGAGGCAGTTATGAAAATCGGAACCCTACTTCTTGCCCTGGCATTTGCCATGCCCGTGGGCGCCCAGACGCTGCATGATATGGCCATTCAGGGCCAGGAAGACGATCTGGCGCGCAAGGTGACGGCGAAGAACATAGACTCCCTGGACCGGGAAGAAAAGACAATGCTGATGGTTGCGGCTGAAAATGGCCAGACCGGAGTGGTGCGAATGCTTGTGCGTGCCGGTGCAAATCCTGCGATCCAGGACCGCGCTGGAAACACGGCACTCCACTACGCGATAATACGCGGAGATGAGGAGATCACCCGGCTCCTGGCCACTCGGGGAAAAGTGCTTGAGATCCAAAATGGAAATGGTCATCGGCCGATCGATCTGGCTCAGAGCCAGAGCAACGATCGAATCGTCGAAATTCTTAGAGCAAGTGGGAGTATGCCACCGCATGTGTGGAGCAAGCTGACGTTGTTGCTTTACTTTCTGTATCTGATCATCAGCCTGGGTCTGACTGTCTGGGTGGCGCGCACTCTTTCAAAAAACGGAAGGATCTTTCTCGTGGACGCGTTTCACGCGAATGAACCGCTCGCAGACTCTGTGAATCATCTCCTGGTGGTTGGATTCTATCTGATCAACATTGGATACGTGACTCTGACTCTCAGAGAAAAAATCAAACCAATCGCGCCGGAAGAAATGGTTGAATCGTTGAGCGTGAAAGTAGGTCTGGTGCTCCTGATTCTGGGTACCATGCATTTCTTCAATATGTTTGTATTCAGCAGAATGCGCAAGCGCACCCAGCAAAAACCAGCACTTCAAGAAAAGCGGGCATGAAAGAAAAAAGAGCAAAGAAAACCCAGGCGCGGTCTCAGGAAACAAGAGAGACCATCTATGAGGCCGCGCTGGTCCTCTTTCAAAAGAAAGGCTTCGAAGATGCAACCATGCGCGAAATTGCGGCGAGTGCAGGCGTGGCGCTTGGATCTGCGTACTACTATTTTCGCACCAAAGAAGAAGTGGTTCTAGAATTCTACAAGCGCACTCTGGAAAAAGACGATCAAATCAAAGCTTACTTCAAAGAAGAGACGGGCCTGAAAGAAAGAATCACATATGTGATTCGCCTTCGCATCAAACAATTCGCTCCGTTCAAAAAGTTCCTGTGGGTGCTTGCAAAAAATGCAGTCGTTCCAGGAAGTCCACTCTCTCCTTTCAGTGAAGAATCAGCCGAAATTCGAGACAAGGCAATTGCGATCTTTGAAGAGGCAGTGGCAGATTGTAAGCCCGCGCCAGCGCAACTGGCAAAAGAACTCCCCTTCCTTCTCTGGCTCTACCAGCTTGGAATCCTTCTCTTCTGGGTGCTGGATCAGGGAAAAACAATGCGCAAAACGGACATTTTACTGAACACCACTTCTGAGATGATCGTATGGCTGGTGAAATCTTCTGGCCTGCCTATCTTTGGAGGAATCTCAAAACGAATATCCACTTTGATTCAGGAGCTGCGGGACTAATTTTGCTTGCACAGGCCTCCACGATTCCTCACACCAGGCCGTGAAAATCACCCGCCAGAGCATCTACCAGGCATTCGAACAAATCGCAGTGAAACTGGATCCGTGGATCCTTCGATTCCTTGATAAATCACAACCATTTTTGGAGAAAGCATCCAGAGGCCTGATGCGCGCCTGGCTCCTGTTAACGGCATCGCTCTCTTTCATCTGGAAGGTTTTCACTTATCCAGTGCGCGCCGCCGCTCGTGCTTCGGGCGCCATCTTTGGAACGTTTGAGTACAGACCTTCGCCTCCGGTTCGAAGCATCCTTTCGATCAAGCAGGAAGGAATCCAATTCGTGGAATCCAGAGTGAAAGTGATCCAGAAGCGCATTCTAAACGCAAGAGAGGCCAGGCCTCCAGTGTTTCGCACGGCAGTCATGATGTCCGCTGCATTTGCGCTGGTTCTTGGAGGGTGCAGTTCCTTTCAGCTCTTCAAGAAACTCACTCGCACAAATGCAACCGTAAGCGGTCCGGAATACGTAAAGCCTTCGGATGAAACATCTCCCTCTTCCGTAAGCATTCACTTCAGCAACCCTGCTGTAAGAATTGATCTGATTGGAAAAACCGCAGACATCCAGATGAAGCCATCTCACCCGGGAACCTGGACGTTCGTAGACGATTCCACCATCACATTTGTTCCGTCACAACACTGGCCCGCAGAAAAATCGTACTCTGTCACTCTCAAGCCTGAATTCTTTTCCCCTTCCATCAAACTTGATGACTATCAGGTTGGATTTGAAACGGCGCCCTTTACAGTGACTGTTGCTTCGGCGCAATTCTACATCGATCCGAAAGATCCTCGCATCAAGAAAGCAGTCATCACGCTCGACTTCTCTCATCCAGTAGATGCAAAATCAATCAGCGATCGTGTTTCCTTCGAATACAAAGACGGCCTATTGAGCGGCAAGCCTCTGGCAAACTCAGTCACTCTGGATGCCACAGAAATGCGCGCTTTCGTTCACTCAGATATTGTGTCCATTCAAGAAAAAGAGGCAAGTCTGGTATTCAACCTGAAGTCCGGCATTCATGCGAAAGACGGCGGGGGCAGTTCTGACAGTGTGCATGCAGATGTGCCTGTGCCTGGAAAGTACACTCACTTCTTCATAGACAGCACAGCCGTTCAGCTTGTGCGAAACGAATCCTACGAACTCGATCAGGTGCTCTTTGTGGAAACCACTGCTTCCATCACTCCAGAAGAACTCGCAAAAAACATCACCGCATACGAGCTTCCCAAAAATCGCCCTGCATCTCCGGGCACATCGGAAAGCAAGAACCATCAGTGGCAGGTAAAGGAGATAGATGAGGATACTCTGGCCCATTCGCGTAAACTGCAATTCGTGCGAGCAGACGAAAACACAGAAGAAGGTACCGTTCATCCTTACAAGATCCAGGCACAGGAAGGAGCTCAAGTCTTTGTCAGGGTGGGCAAGAACACCCGCGCCGTAGGCGACTTCCTGTTGAAAGAGAAGTACGAATCGATCGTGCGTGTGCCTGACTTTCAAAGAGAAGCGCGCATCATGCACGACGGAGCCATTCTGAGTCTTTCAGGTGAGAAACGCATTTCTGTTCTATCCTATGACAACGATGCTCTTGAATTTGAAATCGGCAGGATCATGCCGGATCAGATCAATCATTTGATTTCGCAATCCTACGGAAACTTCAACAGTCCCTACTTTTCCAATTACAATTTCAATGAAGACAATATATCCGAACGTTATACGGAAACGATCCAGCTCAACCGTGAGAAAGGAAAACGACTGCAGTATGCTTCGTTTGATTTTTCAAAGTATCTTTCTGCAAAAGGCCCGCGTCTTCAGAATGGGCTCTTCTATCTAAAAGTGCGCGGAGTGCGTAAGAAGAAACAGGATCAAGAAACGGAAAACGAAGGCGAATCGGATGAAGTGCGGATAGGTAAACTCGAAGACAAGCGCCTGGTTCTGGTTTCGGATTTAGGAATTCTGGTCAAAGCAGCTCGCTCTGGCACTCGCGACGTATTTGTTCAATCGTTTGCGCAGGGCTTTCCGGTCGCAGGAGTGGAAGTCAGTGTCATTGGAAAAAATGGAATGGCAGTGGCCACTCAAACCACAGACGCAAACGGACATGCGACTCTCGCAAACCTCAGCGAATTCACGCGAGAGAAAGCGCCAGTCGCTTTCATCGCGAAAGCCGGCTCTGACCTGTCTTTCATGCCATTTGCAAGAGATGATCGAAAGCTGGACTTTTCTCGCTTTGATGTGGGAGGGCTTCAGGGTGCGGATTCACGCGACAAACTCACAGCATTTATCTTCTCCGACCGTGGCATGTATCGACCCGGAGACGAAATTCGCGCAGGCCTGATCATCAAGTCCGGAGACTGGAAGAGAAATCTTTCCGGTCTGCCTGTGGAGGTGAGCATTCTTGATCCGCGCGGAATCGAAGTGTTTTCCAGGCTGATCAAACTTTCTCCGTCTGCATTTGAAGAAATCAAATACAAGACAGAGGAAACTTCTCCCACCGGTTCTTACCAGATCCGGGCCATGCTTGTGCCTCCCAAGAAATACCAGGAGCGAATCACACTCGGTCAGGCAAGTGTTCGCGTAGAGGAATTTCTTCCCGACAAACTTCGCATCACAACTCAATTCTCGCAAACTCCTCAAGACACAGAAGGATGGGTGAAGCCAGAACAGCTCAAAGGCCAGGTGTTGCTGATGAACTTGTTCGGAACACCTGCGCAGCATAAAAAAGTACAGGCCACACTCGTCTTAACTCCTCGTTTTCCTGCGTTCAGCGGTTACGAAGGTTACAGGTTCTATGATCCTCTTCGCACAACGCGAAGCTTCCAGCAAGATCTGGGGACGCTCGAAACCGACGATCAGGGCAAAGTGGAATTCCCACTCGGACTCGAAAAATACGCGAAAGGATTGTACTGGGTTACTTTTCACGCGGATGGTTTTGAATCTGAGGGAGGACGCGCAGTCAGCACACAATCACTGCAAATGGTTTCCCCGCTTTCAGCGGTAGTCGGAATCAAATCAGATGGAGATGCAAATTACATTCACAAAGGATCCGCTCGAGCCGTCTCCATCATTGCAATCGACGAAAAGCTGAAGCCTGTCTCTCTCTCCAAATTGAAACTGCGCATTGTAGAGCAGCGCCCGATGTCCAGTCTGGTGAAGCGCGAAGATGGAGTCTACGAATACAAGAGCATCGTCAAAGAGATTCCAGTGCTCGATCGTGATTTGATCATCCCGCAAGGAGGATTCAATCAACTGCTGCCCACGGATCAGTCTGGCGATTTCGTTCTGAGCATCGTGGACGAATCATCGCAGGAATTGAACCGCTTTCAATATTCAGTGATTGGTCAGGGCAATCTAACACGAAGTCTTGAAAGAAATGCGGAGCTTTCCATACGACTGAGCGGCAAAGATTTCTCCCCGGGAGAAGAGATTGAAATGGCGATTCGCGCTCCCTACGTTGGGGCGGGTCTCATTACTATAGAGAAAGATAAAGTATATGCGTACAAATGGTTCAAAACTGCAACTGAATCCTCAGTGCAGAGAATCAGAATGCCAGAAGGCCTGGAAGGAAACGCGTACGTAAACGTTTCTTTTGTGCGGTCTCTCGATTCAAAGGCAATTTACACAAGCCCACTGAGCTTTGGGGTCGCTCCATTCTCAGTCAGCAAGAAGAGTAGAACAGCAGCAGTCACTTTGAATGTGCCAGCAGAAATCCGCCCCGGAGATACACTGCGAATCCAGTATCGCACAGACAGGCCGGGCAAAATTGTACTCTATGCAGTAGACGAAGGAATCTTACAGGTTGCAAAGTACAGAACACCGGATCCTCTGGGCCACTTCTTTCAGAAACGAGCCCTGGAAGTCAGCACATCGCAGATCGTAGATCAACTCCTTCCGGAGTTTTCCATCGTGCGAAGTTTGATGAAGATGGGAGGAGATGCGGATCGCTTGATCGGTCTAAATCTCAACCCTTTCAAACGAAAGAGGGCATTGCCTGTAGCATTCTGGTCTGGAATTCGTGATTCGGCGGGAGCGGGAGAAGTAAGCTTCACAGTTCCTGATTATTTCAACGGTAGAGTGCGCGTATTTGCAGTACTTGTAAACGAGTCCGTCCTTGGTGTAGAAGAGAAAAGCGTAATCGTGCGCGGAGATTTCATACTGTCTCCTTCCGTGCCTGCGTTTTCTGCACCGGGGGACACGATGAACGTGAGCACGAATGTTGCCAACAATGTGATCGGATCGGGAAATGATCTGCCCGTGCGCGTAGAAGCGCGTGCGGAGGGATCGCTTGAGATCGTAGGAGACAATACTGCGGCACTGCGCATCTCAGAAAAAGGAGAAAAGACCGCCCGTTTCCAGGTGCGAGCCAAATCGCCTGGAGAAGGAAGAATCATTTTTATGGCAACATCCGCCGGAAAAGCAGGCAAACAAACAGAAACAATCAGTGTTCGTCCCGCTCGCCCGTACATTCTGGATGTAGAATCTGGATATCTGGCAGGTGGATCGGATTCATTTGAATCCAAACGAACGCTTTATCCAGATTTTCGCAAACTAGAAGTATCTGTATCTCCTGTGCCTCTTGCCTGGTCTTCTGGTCTGTTTGCTTATCTGGAGAACTATCCTTATGGCTGCACGGAACAAATTACAAGCCGGGGATTTGCAGCACTTGTGCTTCGAAATCGACCAGAACTTGCGCGAGGAGACAATGATAAGATCATCTCCAATACCATTTCTGTCCTTCGCGCGCGGCAGAATGATTCTGGATCGTTTGGATTCTGGGCGCCTAATTCTTATGTAGATCCGTTTCAATCCACCTACGCGTTGTTATTCCTTACGGAAGCAAAAGAGCGCGGTGTGACCGTGCCAGATGCAGTTCTGAGCAAGGGTATGAATTACCTGGAATCCATGTCCTCTTCTCCAAAAGACGCGACTTTGCACGACAGAGCGTTTGCTCTGTATGTGCTCGCGCGAAATGGAAAGCTGCATGCAAACGAAGTGAACAGTCTTTTAATTGAAGCGTCCAGGGAGAAAGATGATTTTGTTCGCCTGCCCTACATGTATCTGGCGGCCACGCGCAAACTCATGAAACAGGACAAAGAAGCAACAGACCTCTTTGAGAAATCCCAACCAGGGGTATTCAGTCGTTGGATTTTCAACTCATTTGATCCAGTGTCCGCCAATGCAAGTTACATGTATCTTCTATCGCGTCACTTCCCTGGCAGTTTTGAAACGTTAAGCGACAAGACTATGCAGAGCTTCTTTTCTCCCATGAAGCAAGGTCAGTTCAGCACGATCTCCGCCGCGTCCATGATTCTGGCCATTGACGCATATCTGGATCTGCGGCACGCACGCAGACTGGATTTGAAAGTGACTCAGGAACTTGGCAGCGGAGAAAAGCGTCCTCTCCTGTTCCCGGATGGTCTGTTTGCAAAATCCGTCTTCCTTCCGGAAGCGCGCAAGATCAAGTTCGATGCAGGATCGCCGTTGCCTGCGTTCTATCAGGTCACCGTGGGCGGATTCGATGAAAAACTTCCAGCACCGTACGCAAACGGAATCGAAATTTCCCGCGAGTTTACAGATCAAAGTGGAAACAAGATCCAATCTGCAGAGGCCGGCCAGGAAGTGTATGTAAGAATCCGAATCCGCGCAAAAGACACGGATGCATCCAACATTGCCATTGTGGATCTTTTCCCCGGAGGTTTCGAACCAGTCTTCGACGAAAAAACAAGAACAGACACTGTGGGCATTCCCGGGTTCAAGCCCGCATTGATGGAACCAGATCATGTGGAAATGCGCGAAGACAGAATTGTACTTTTCACAAGAGCCACATCACGAGCATCCGAATATACATACAGATTGCGCGCGGTGAGTGCGGGCAAGTTTGTTGTTCCACCTCTTTTCGCAGAAGCAATGTATCAAAAATCTACTCGGGCGCTCACTGGAGAAGGACAGTTCGAAATCAAAACCAGGAAATGACGGATTTCATTCGAGCCTTCTGGAAGAGAAGGTCAAAGATTTTCAAGCGCGCAGCGATTGGCGCTGCGTGCTACGTTTTGCTCAGGATTGTTTCTGCCGGTGGACCTCTCAGCGGAATGCCTTTCTCGCGCGCGGTCTACGACGCAGACGGTAAGCTACTTCGCCTGACTATTTCCACGGATCAAAAGTATAGAAAGTTTACCAGTCTCGCAGATATGTCGCCTGCCGTATCCGAGGCATTCCTGTTGCGCGAAGACAAATACTTTTACTTTCACCCGGGAGTGAACCCTGCCGCTCTGCTCAAAGCAACAAGAGGTTATTTCAGCGGCAGTTCTGCGCGCGGTGCTTCCACGATTACCATGCAACTGGCTCGAATGAAGTATGGTCTCGAAACCAGATCGATTCGCGGCAAGATCTTTCAAATTCTATGCGCATTCTATCTAGAATTTCGTTATTCAAAATCGTCTATCCTGGAAGCATACCTGAACCTGATTCCACTCGGCCACAATATAGAAGGAGTCCCGGCTGCTTCCTTGATCTACTTTGGAAAAGCGTCCTCTTCTCTCAATCCTGTGGAGGCAATCACTCTTTGCATCATTCCTCCAAGCCCGGCAAAACGAACCCGCAACTCAAGCAACACTGCCATGGAGATAGATCAGTTTCGCAAACAACTCTTTGAACAATGGATCCAGAAACACCCTGAAGACAAAGAGCTCATCCTCTCTGTGGGTCACGCAACGCTTCCGCGAGATCCTCTTCCTTTTCTCGCACCGCATTTTTCGCAAATGGTCCTGGCAGACCCCTCGAATACAGACCGATCAGAAATCAAAACCACTCTGCGCGCAAGTCTGCAACAAACTCTGGAAAGAACGATTTCGAACTACGTCCAGTCGCGAAAATCGACTGGAATCAAGAATGCCGCCGCTTTGCTCGTGGATGTGCATACAGGAAAGACACTCGCTCATGTTGGAAGCGCCAACTTCGCAGACGAAAGCATTGATGGACAGGTGGATGGAACTCGCGCACTGAGATCTCCTGGATCCGCACTGAAGCCTCTTCTCTATGCTCTGGCCGTAGACCGTGGAATCATTCATCCGAGAACACTGTTGAAAGACACGCCTATCCAGTTCTCGACCTACAGTCCGGAAAATTTTGAAGGAGAGTTTTTGGGCCCGTTATCTGCTCAATCGGCGCTGGTTCTGAGCAGGAATGTGCCTGCCATCTACATCGCAGCAAAACTCAGACAACCAGACTTCACAGACTTCTTGAAATCATCTGGAGTATCTCTATCCAAACCAAAGGATTACTATGGCCTCGCTCCCATTCTGGGCGGAATCGAAATCTCAATGGCACAGCTTGCGTCACTCTACGGAGCTCTTGCCAAAGGAGGAGTGCAGAGACCAGTCTCTTACGATGGGAGAACGAATGCAGGAAAAACCATCTTCAGCCCAGAAGCTGCATTCATTACACTGGAGATGCTCAAGTCCGCACGCGAAGATGGAATGGCAGAAGAATGGATGCAATCGCCATTCACCATCTACTGGAAAACAGGAACGTCATCCGGCTTTCGTGACGCCTGGACTGCGGGAATTTTCGGGTCCTATGTCCTGGTTGTGTGGATCGGGAACTTTGACGGTTCCTCCAATCCCGCCTTCGTAGGGCGAGACGCGGCCCTTCCTTTGTTTCTGCGAATCGCGCGCGCAATGGCCGCAGAAAATAACAGCATCAAAGATTGGATCGAAGCTCCCGCCGGAGTGAGCAGAATTGAAGTGTGTTCGGTTTCCGGAAAAATTCCGAGGAACTTCTGCCCGCTTCGCGCGCATACATGGTACATTCCTGGAAAGTCTCCGATCGAACCTTGCGACATACACCGCGAAGTCGCAGTAGATCTGGACACCGGACTGAGAGCATGCGCCGGAGCAAAAAATACAAAGAAAGAAGTTTATGAGTTCTGGCCGTCTGACATAGAAAGAGTTCTCAAGAGTGCTGGCCTGCCGCACAAAGCGCCTCCGCGATTTTCCCCCGAATGCCAGACTGCGGACAACCACGCAGAGCCACCCTCCATCCATTCGCCCGTGCATGGAGTGACGTATGAATCTTCACGCGAAGGCGAAGAGATCGCTCTTGAAGCAGCCGCGGATGCATCCGTCACAGATCTATTCTGGTTTGTAGATGATGGCTTTGTTGGAAAATCAAAGCCGGGAGAGTCTCTCTTCTGGCGCGCTCATCCAGGGGAATTCAAGATACGAGTTGTGGACTCAGGAGGCGCCAGCGATCAAATGACAGTCAAAATCAACGCGCGATGATCCGCAAAAATCGATTGCACTCCTTATTCCCCGCTCCGAGCTACCAGAATGAAGGGCAAGACCCTCGGGTTCCTGCGGCTCACTGGAATACTTCTGAGAAGCGCTCCTTTCGCGCTCGACGTCGTGATGGAAAAATCACGGCAAAACCCCCGGCCCGGATTCATTCAGGCATGCCTGCGAAGCATGGACGGGCTTTTTCGCGCGCTTTTCCCTGATGCGAGCGCCGCCAGACCTCATCGCCTTTTGCGCCTTCTCATTCAGCTGGGACCAACTTTCATCAAGATAGGCCAGGCAATGGCCAACCGCCCGGACCTGGTTCCTCTTTCATATATGCACGAACTGGAAAGTCTCCAGGACCGCGTGCCGCCTTTCGCAACCTGGCGCGCAAAGCGCATTCTAAGAAAAGAACTGAAACGAAAAGGAAAGACACTGAGCGTTTTCACAGTTTTTCCAAAAACATCGATCGCAGCCGGAAGCCTGGGCCAGGTCTACGAATGCTTTCTAGACGATGGAACCCGGGTTGCAGTGAAAATCCAGAGACCGGGAATAGATAAAAAAATCGCGCGGGACATTGAAGCACTGAGAATACTTGCACGTTATGCGGCATCTCACACCGGGATCGGTATGGGAGTAAACTGGGACGACGTTGTAGAAGAATTCGCGGACACAATCAGAATGGAACTGGACTTCGGTCGCGAAATGGAAAACGCAGAAAAATTCCGCGATAACTTCAAAGCCTGGAAAGACATTTACGTTCCAATTTTCTACCCGGAGTACTGTACAAAGAAAGTGCTCGTGATGGAGTTCATAGACGGACTTAAACTCAACGATCTTCCTGCATTGAGTGCAGCAGACAAAGATCCCATGGACGGTGTGCGCATCGTCACGAGGTCGTACCTCAAACAGTTGATCCAGGATGGCTTCTTTCATGCGGACCCGCATCCTGGGAATTTACGCCTCCTCGAAGATGGGAGAGTGGCATTCTTCGATTTTGGAATGGCAGGAAGCATAGACGACGAACAGAAGTCGATGGTGCTGGATCTGCTCATTCATGTGGCAGAACAGGACATCCATGCAATCGTGCAAGACCTGGCCAATCTGGGCTTTCTTCGCACTGGCCACGACTTCAGCGCTTTTCAACCCGCGATTGAAGAAGTATTCCGTCACTACCTGGGTGAAACAGAGCGCGACAGAATTCAGATTCACGAAATCGTTTACGCCATGTCAGAAATCGTCTATCGTTATCCTTTCACCATTCCAACGCGATTCACCTACATCCTGCGAGCGCTCCTTACCCTGGAAGGAATCGGACTGTCCATTACCCCTGCTTTCAGTTTCTTTCGCTTCGCACGAGCTTATGCACTGGATTATTTCTTCTTATCTCAAATGGGAATTCTCGCCAAAAAGCTGTTGCGTGGTCTGATCGGATCAGCGGACCTCAAGGATGGCTGGGACAAAACAAAGAAATTTTCGCGAATGCTCTGGAACTATGTGACCAATAAGAATGTACTGAACCTTCACCTCGAAGGCCCAGAAGATCCCTCGGAGAAACAATGAACGGAATCGCCACATATCTAAGAATGATCAAGTTCTCGCATACGATCTTCGCGCTTCCTTTCGCGGGCATTGCATTCATTCAGGCACTGCCCGCCTCACAGTTGATCTCAAACGGCGTGCCGGGGTTTGCTTTTTACAGGATGCTCGTGCTGGTGATTGTCTGCATGGTGAGCCTGCGCAGCGCGGCCATGGGATTTAACCGCCTTGCAGATCGCAACATTGACGCGGTGAATCCCAGGACCAGGATGCGCGAGATTCCATCCGGAGCACTCAGTGTGTCCGCGGTTCGATCCTTTGTTATAATTTCTTTAGTATTGTTCGTGGTGGCTGCTTTTGCCATCTCAACTACCTGCGGACTTCTGTCCCCCATCGCCGCAGGCCTGGTACTGGGCTACTCCTACACAAAGCGCTTCACCTGGCTCTGTCACTTTGTACTGGGCACGGCCATAGGCCAGGCGCCGGCCGCCACTGCACTTGCCATGACAGGAAGCATTCCGCTGTCTGCTCTTGCATGGAGCGGCGGCCTTGCTCTTTACATTGGAGGGTTTGACATTCTCTACGCCTGCCAGGATGCAGAGTTTGACAGATCACAAAAACTGCATTCCATTCCATCTAGATTTGGAATTCCAACCGCACTCTGGATTGCTCGCATCTCACACATACTTGCTCTCTGTCTTTTTGCATTTGCGGCGATTTCTTCACAAACGGGCCTTGTCTTTTTTGCTTTCCTCTTTTGCACTGGCATCCTATTCTTAGTAGAGCACGCACTCGTGCGCCCAAACAGGCTGGAGAAGATCCCAATTGCATTTTTCAATGTCAACGCTTCCATCAGCACGGTGCTCTTCGCGGGTTTGCTGGTAGATCTATGGATTCGCATCCCGTTTTTCCATTGAGTACGGTCCTCTTCCCAGGGTTGCCACTTCCACTTCACATTTTTGAACCGCGCTACCAGCTGATGATTCAGAGAGTGATTTCTCGCAAGGAACCATTCATTGTTGCACTCATCAAAAGCGGACAGGAAGCTTTAGGCGACGTTGCAGAACCGTACGAAATTGGAACCACTGCTTCCATCAAGCAGGTGGAAAACCTGGAGAATGGCAGAATGAATCTTCTGGCCATAGGTGTGGATCGAGTGAAGATTCATTCTACTTCGCGCGCTTTGCCCTACCTGGAAGGAGAAATGGAAGTCATGGAGTATCCTAACGAAGATCTTTCTCAGTGCGCGGGTTCTCTTCGCACCGTAGTTCAGGGATTCCTGTCTCTCGTGGCCCAGTCCAGAAAGATCCCGCGCATAGAGCTGCCGGAGGATCCTCGTGAATTGATTTTCCTCTGCGCCACCATACTACCCGTATCCGGTCCGGTTCGCCAGGCATTCCTCGAAACGCCAAAACTTTCCTTGCTCTCGCAGGATTTGCAGGCGCGCTACGCCAGACAAATTGCATTGCTCAAAGCAGTCATCGACGGAAAAAGCGATGAGGCATATCTGAATTGAGCCAGAGAGAATACAAATTCGTCATTGCAGCGAGCGGAGCAAGCGGTGCCATCTACGGCAGAGAACTTCTCCGAGCCATCGCGAGCTCTGTGCCAGGAGAAAGCTCTCTCATAGTCAGCGCAGCCGCACTTCGCGTCTACAATCAGGAACTGAAGGGCACTCTTCGCACGCCCGAGGAATACCTGGATGCAAACCTCAATGGGATAGCCTCGGACAAACGAGTTCACTCTTTTCGCATTCTAGATCACGCGGACATTGGCGCAAAAGCTGCGAGCGGTTCTACTCCATCAGACGGCATGATCATCTGTCCCTGTTCCATGAAGACTCTGGCCGGAATTGCGCACGGATACACTTCAAATCTGATTGAACGCGCCGCAGATGTATGCCTCAAAGAACGCAGACGCCTGGTTGTCGTTCCGCGCGAGACGCCTTACAGCCTGATTCATCTGCGCAATATGACACAGCTCACTGAGGCAGGCGGGATTGTTCTTCCAGGAAGCCCGGGTTTTTATCAAAATCCGAGGACGTTAGACGATCTTGGTCGATTCATTGCCGGCAGGATTCTTTCTCTCTTTGATATCCATCACAGCCTTTACGAAGGATGGGAAGGAGAAGATTGAATCATTGCAGGCCAGCCAGGTAGCCTTTGCGTTCCTTCTCTGGAAATTTTTCTATCGCGTATCGAAGCATGGTTCTGGGCATCTTCTTGTAACGCTCTGCCAGAAACGCCCTTTCCGCCTGAGGATCCTTGTTTCCAATTTCGCGCAGCATCCAGCCAACTGCCTTGTGCATCAAATCATGAGTGTCTGAAATCAGAACATCCGCGAGCTCAAACGCAAGAGCAAAGTCCCGATTCTTAATGAAATAGAAGCAGGAAAGAATCGCAATTCTGCGATCCCAGAGTACTTTAGATTTTGCGAGAGTACGAAGGATAGACCGATCACGATGCTCCAGATAAGGACCAACAATGTGATGGGCAGACAAATCCACGAGATCCCAGTTATTGATGTAAGCCCGGTCCCTCATGTAGAGGTCGTAAATGGCCTTCTGCTCTTCTGGCTTGCGCGGATACTTTAGAACCATTATAATCAGGGCCAGCAGTCTGATTTCATGAAAAGGAGAACGCAAGAGCTTCTGGATCTCAGCTACGGGGAGATCGAGAGCAGCGCGTGCCACCATTCTGGTGCGGGGCACTGTGATCCCGAGAAATCGATCTCCGTAACCGTAGTCCCCTTTGCCCGTCTTAAAAAACCTGGCAAGGTTCTTTGCCTGCTCCTTATTTGCCAGAGACTTCATCTCTCTCTCGAGGGAAAGAGCCGTAACCGGTCTATTTTTCCGGGTCTTTGACTGCTTTTTCTGAGTCGCCAAGAATCTTGTCCGTATCTTCCAGGAATTGTTTCATTCTGGCAAGGGAGATCTTGTCCATGCTGGAATCTGCCAGATGTTCGCGAACAGGTAGAACGTAGAACTTGAGCCTGCCCTTTTCGATGGGTGTGTGAACCCAGACTGGAGTGTAATCAATGCCTCGAATGAGCATTCCTTCTTTTGCCTTCACAATCTTGAAATTCAAAATGATTCCGCCATCCACATATCTGCGCTGCATGTTGGAGACGAAATTGCCCAGAGACCAGATTACGAATCTCTCTGCACTCTTTCCAAATCGATCCGCACTCACGCGCCTTTCGAATGGCTGGAGAGTATGGGGATGTCCTCCCAGAACAATTTGCGCGCCCTCTTGAAAGGCTAGATCTACCCATTCCTTCTGATAGGCATTAGGAACAAATTCATACTCTTTGCCAAAGTGGTAACACACAATGATGATGTCCGGTTTTCGCGCGCGCGCCAGTTCAAAGTCTTTGAGTATGCGGTCTTTCTCGATCACATTGACCACCACACCAGGAGTCACTGCGATCCCATTTGTATCGTAGGTGTAATTGAGGAAAATCATGCGAATTCCGTTTCGCTCTACTTCAAGAATTCTCATGGATTCATATTCTGCTTTTGTGAATGTGCCTGTCTGCAGGAAACCCATAGACTTCAGGACGTCGATTGTGCGCACAACTCCAAGCTCGCTTTTATCCATGCTGTGATTGTTTGCAGTCACAAGCAGATCAAAGCCGATTTCTTTCAAAGCTGCGGGAAGTGCGTCGGGCGAACCAAACTGAGGATATCCTGAATAGAGCTCTGGCTTACCGGGTAGAGTGAGCTCCAGATTGCCCACCGCCAGGTCCGCTTTAGAAATCTGCTCCTTCACATATGAGAACACTGGCGAGTAATCATACTTTCCGGTGGCCGGATCCATGGCGCTTCTAATCTGGGCCTCATGACCCATGATATCGCCTACTACAGCAAAGGTGACTTCTGGATCAGGCGAACCAAAGAATGGGAGAGCTCCGCAACCTGCCAGAGCAAAAACAAATACCGCATAACGTGAAAAGAAGAATCGTTTCACTGACTCACCATTCACCTGGAGGCTTTGCCACAATGTTGCCGCTTTCTTTCAGACCGGCTTCCAGTGGCGTTTTCTGCACAATGGAAAAACCTTGCGAGAGAGGAGCGCGCGCCCGTACGATCGTGAGAATGGACTGGTATCTGCGAAACTTCATCCACTCCTGGAGATTTTGCACCGGCTGAATGTTATAGTGGAAAGGCACATCGTCAAACTTCTCTCCGGGCGGATATCCAAACTCATACTTTGCACCGGATGTTGCAGTGCGCACTACAAGACTCGACGCATCCACTGGAAGATCCAGGATGTTTGATCTGAACGTTTCCGGATAACGGAAATATTCTTCCGCATTGGACATATAGAGCACGCGAATTGGAATTCCAAGTTGCCTCGCTGCTTTTGCAATCGTGTGCATGCTCTTTGTTCCTGTAAGATCTCCGCCGACTGCGATCAGTCTGCCGCGCTGGATCATATCACGAATGTAATTGTATTGAACTGGATCGTTTGAAAAAGTCTTCAGTCCGAAATTTCTCTCCATCAAAGCAATGTCTGCCAGCCTTTCTGGAACATCATGGCTTCCGCGATGTGCTGTCTTCCAGGCCATTTGAATGACTGGCCACTCTGGAGTTTTCTCGAACCTCCTTCGCACAATTTCAAAGCTCTCATTCTGGCGTCTGCGATCCCATAGATTCTTGAACTCTGCAAACGTGGGGCTGATCTCAATGAAATAGAGATGAATCTTGTTCACCGCAACCACCACTTCGTCGAAGTCCATGAGGTAGGCATATTCGCTCTTAGCCCAGGCAATGAATGTAAAATTCTGGTCTGTCCCAACCCCTACATATCCGCCTTTTAGATCGCGGATTTTTGGCTCAAATAGATCAATGCGGCGCTCGTTGGATGCAGGATAGTGATCCGCTCGCAAAAAACGATCTTTCGGAAGCTGATCGAGGTCCGTGACTCTAAAAATCTTCTGGAAATCGTCCGAGGAGAAATCCTCCACGGTACGCTTCCCCGAAGAAACGCAGGCCATAGGAACAAGAGTGACGGCAATCAGTAGCCGTCTTAATAGAAGAAATGACAAAATCGATCTCCCTGTGAGTGTGCGTCAGAAATTCCAGGATGCTGAAGGAAGACCAGAAAAAACAAATCCGCTCTGTCTGCCGCACGATCCTCTCTGAGGACGCAGACTACGGCGAGTATTCGGCGTTTCTGACCGATCGAACGAACCTGAGAGGTCGGGCAGATGCCATTTGTTTCCCGCAGTCCACACAGGAAGTGGCCGATCTGGTCCGGATCGCCTCGCGCGAAAGAATCGCGATGGTTCCGTCCGGAGGCAGAACCGGATACGCTGGAGGCGCAGTGCCCGATGGCGGCATCGTAGTCTCTCTGGCCAGAATGTCTAAGATAGACTACGGGTCCGGACTGTTGCACGTGGGTGCAGGTGCCATCACCGCAAACATCCATCGAAGAGCAGAACAGGAAGGAATGATGTTTCCAGTCGATTTCGCTTCGAGCGGGTCTTCTTTCATTGGAGGAAACATTGCAACGAACGCAGGCGGCATTCATGTAATTCGCTATGGAATGATTCGCAACTGGATCGTTTCTCTTCGCGTGGTGACGGGTGCCGGCCAGATTCTTGATCTGGGTGCAAACGTTCAAAAGGACAACACAGGGCCAGACCTGAAACATATCTTCATTGGCTCGGAAGGAATCTTTGGAATCATCACAGAAGCAGTTCTTCGCCTTACGCGAAAGCCACACGATACAACCCTGGGAATGACCGGTGCCGCGAGCCTGGAAGAAGTCCTGGGGCGATTGCAGGAGGCGAAGGCCACCACAGATCTGCTCGCATTCGAGTGCTTTGATAGAAGAAGCGCTCTGGAAGTGATGGCTCACCTGGATCTGCCGGAACCAATGGCGATTTCGCCGTGGTATGCCATTCTAGAATGGGAGGGAGAAGCAGAGTTTCCTTTCGATCTCGCGGTTGCGATTTCCTCCGAGCAAAAGAAACAATTCTGGAAGTACAGAGAGGGAATCAGCGAAAGCCTGAGTCGTCATCGCATTTACAAAAACGATGTGTCGATTCCAGGTGGAGCCATGCCGTCCTATGTTGAAAAAATCCGCAATCTGGCGGAAAGCCTGGGGCTCGACCTGGCAGTGTTTGGCCATGCCGGAGACGAAAACCTCCATATAAATCTGATCTGCCGCTCTTCCATGTCCGCAGATGAATTCAATGACCGAGCGGCGCAGTTCACCGTACAAAGCTATGAACTCATCCGAAGCTACAAAGGTAGCATCAGTGCAGAACACGGGATCGGGCTACTCAAGAGAGAAGACTTTGCTCGGTATGGAGATCCAGCTAGAATTGAACTGTTGCGATCGATCAAGAAACTACTCGATCCTTCCGGCATCATGAATCCTGGAAAAGTTTTGATCTGAGAGAGTTTTTTTTGCGAAAGCGTTGACTGTACTTCGATGCACTGTAATTTCCTGCTTACCACCCAACGGAGAATACCATGCCAAGCGATCGTAAACTAGTAGCCTGCATGCAGGAACATGAAATGAAAACTGTTCTCAAGCATTTCAAAAAAGGCGCAACAGAAGCAAATGTGGAAGCCATCCAGAAAGCTTGCAAAGCATTCAAGTCACTGGACTCCTACCGTCCACACAACCGTGATAACTTCTACAAGTACATCGCGGACAAAAATGTGCTCAAGAGCCTGGCGTAAGCTTCTCGACGGCGCCATGCCATGAAGCCAATCACTCTGGCCGCATCACTGGCGGCCTTCGCACTCTTTTTTGCATGCAAACAAGAACCGGTTCCCACAACTCCGGCAAGAGACTTCGTCTACCTGTTGCAGGTGGACGGAGCCATTACGCCTGCCAGCCTGGAGCAACTGGAAACAGCGCTGGATCAATCGGAACAGGACGGAGCGCGCGCTCTCATTCTGATGCTCGATACTCCAGGCGGGCTTGTTACTTCGATGGATGGAATGATCCGTCGCATCCTTGCTTCTAAAATTCCGGTTCTGACCTTCATTGGGCCAGCCGGCGCCTCTTGCGGATCTGCAGGAGTTTATATTCTCTATGCTTCTCACGTGGCTGCCATGGCACCAGGAACGAACATTGGGTCGGCCACTCCGGTTATGATTGGATCTGGCGGAGAAACGGCCAAACCTTCCTCGAGCGATATACCAAAGGAAGCGGGTGCGGATGATCAGATCAATCTAAAGCGAAAGCAAATTCATCATGCCATTGGACAAATTCGATCCCTCGCAGAATATCACGGAAGGAATGCAGATTTTGGAGAGAAGACAATCACAGAAGCGGCTAACGTTACTTCCACGACCGCGCTCCAGATCCATGCCATAGATCTAATTGTGTCTACACCAGAAGAACTACTGGCCAGCGTTCAAGGAAAGCGAGTGCGAATGCTCACTGGAACCCAGGAACTCCTCTTGAATCATGCTGAAATCAGAAAATTGGACCAGGGTGTGAGAACTCGCTTCCTGACGTTTCTTGCACACCCGGCTGTAGCATCCATTCTCATGATGATCGGAGTGCTCGGGATTCTTGGGGAAATTCAGTATCCAGGAAGTATTTTTCCTGGAGTCATTGGAGCGCTCTGTCTACTGCTGGGACTGTATGCAATGCAGACTCTACCGGTAAACTACGCGGGAGCAGGGTTGATTTTGCTGGGTGTCATTCTGATGATTCTAGAAATCAAAGTGGTCAGCTACGGAATGCTTGCGGTGGCCGGAGTCATATCCTTTGCACTCGGTGGTGTCATGCTCGTGAGATCCGGCGGTGAAGTAGAAAAAGCAACCATCGCACTCATCGCAGGAAGCGGAATCGCCATTGGCTCTGTGATGGCTGCACTCATCTATCTTGCCAGGAAATCACAGAATGCAGATGTTCAATCGGGCGCAGAACAAATGCTTCGATCCATCGGCATGGCTGAGACTGTCATCTCCCCTTCCGGGGGAAGAGTGCGAGTGCACAGCGAACTCTGGAACGCGCGCACGGAGGGATCTGAAATTCCTGAAGGTGCGAAAGTACGGATCCTGGAAAGAGACGGCACGTTTCTGCGCGTGGAACGGGTCGCAGACAAAGCTCCCTGACTTCAAAAAAATTTAAGGAGATCATCGCATGGACAAAAGAAGATTCGAGCATCGCGCTTTCGCGGCCCTCAAAGTGGCCACCCTTGCAACTGTCATTCTGTGCAATCCTCTCTCGCGTTCTCTTTCTGCAGAACCATCCTGTGCAATTGGAATGGGCACTGTATGTGTGGATGCAGTGCAAAGAGGAGAGACAGTCACTTTCACGGCACAGAACCGCGAAACCTACGAGGTCACCATTACGATCAATGGAAATCTCAAGAACATGACATCGTCCATGCGTCTCCCCTACTCACGCACTCTGCCTGGAAAATTCAATGGACCCATCCTGACCTGGAAAGCAAACCCTCGCGGAGCCTGGTCCTGGACATACACGTTCAACTGGACTCCTGGATCTCTCGAAGGCAGGCATGATTCTTCCGTCGTATACGATCTTCCTTTTCATGGTGCGCACAAAATCGTCCAGGGGTTTCACGGCTCTTTCAGTCATACAGGGGATTTCGAATACGCAGTGGACTGGGAGATGCCTGTAGGCACTTCCGTATTCGCGGCGCGAGAAGGAGTGGTGATCGGAGCAAGATCCAATATGAACGAAGGCGGACCAGAGGAAAGATATCGCAACAGCGCGAACTTCGTTTTGATTCGACATTCGGACGGATCGATCGGTAGCTATGATCACTTCAAGCAGGGCGGCGTTGCTGTGCGAGTCGGCGACAGAGTAGAACGCGGAACTCTGATTGGATATTCGGGTAACACTGGTTTCTCGGGTGGCCCCCACCTTCACTTCTTCGTATTCAGAGCAAAAGACGGGTTCACGAGAGAATCGTTTCCTATTAAATTCAACACAGCCTCCGGCGTCACAGTACCTCAAGAAGGTGCAGTCAATTCCTCTCCTGGAAGCAGCTCTACTGAAGCTGTTGAAACTGCAGAGCAACCTCGAACCACACCGGGAAATGTAACAGGAGATCTTCGCGTCTGCGGCATAGTAGACAACTCGGGGCCGAGAAACTGCAAAGGCGACTACAAAACTACAGACAAGATTTTTGTATATGTTCCCATCAAAAAGCCGGGCGCATACAAATTCCGCATATCGTTCACAAAGCCATTTGAAAAGTCGCAACCTGTGAACACTGAAATCACAACAGAAGCAGACTGGGGATATTCCTATTTCTGGATCACTCCGTCAGAAGAACGCAGCCCATCCGGAACGTGGGAAGCAACCATATACGTAAATGAGCATCCGGAAGGATCCGTTCGATTCAACGCAAAATGAAAAACCTGGCACCTGGAGCATAGAATGGCAAAAGGTGCCACGATCTTCAAAGCAGAAGTGGACATCGCGGATATGGACCGCGAATACTACGCACACCATTCTCTGACTCTCGCATGCCATCCGTCAGAGACGGAAGAGAGGATGATGGTACGACTGCTTGCATTTTGCATGTTCGCGAGTGATCACATTTCTTTTGGCAAAGGGCTTTCCACTCAGGATGAACCGGATCTCTACGAAAATGATCTGACGGGCGCGATGAACCTGTGGCTCGATGTTGGACAGCCAGATGAAAGGAGCATCCGGAGATCGTGCGGGAAAGCGCGCTCTGTCGTGGTCGTGGGTTTTGGAGGACGCGGCGTGGGCATCTGGTGGGATCAGAACAAAGAACAACTGGACAGACTGGAAAATCTAACTATTCTAAATCTTCCTCTAAAATCCACGCAGGCACTCTCTTCGATCGCCGCCAGAAACATGAACCTGCAGTGCAACATCCAGGACGGAACCATGTCCATCATATCAGGAGATGATCTGATCGACGTAGAACCTGCAGTACTTCACGGAACCTGGCCATCCAGAAACTGAGTCATGCAGGATCATGCATGGTCATGGTGAGTACATCTACAGGTTGCGATCTTCCGCGAACAATAAACGATCTTGTTTCCAGAATGCGAAGCAGCTGAATTTCTTTGCATGACTCGTCGAACGTGTCCTTTGTGGCAACAATCGGACATCCCAACTCCTGAGTGGCCGCTTCCAGGCGACTGGCCAGGTTGACAATGTCCCCGATCACGGTCATTTCGCGTCTGTCTGCGGAACCAATGTTGCCTCGAATCACGCTGCCACAGGCAAGACCAACACCAATTCGAATCGGATCAATGCCCAGAGCCGCCAGATCTGCATTTGTTTGTTCAACTCCCTGGAGCATTTCTGCAGCCGTCTTAAGGGCGCACAGTCTGTGCATGTTGTCCGTGAGCTCTGCGTCAAATACTGCCATGACGGCGTCCCCGATGAACTTATCCACAAATCCGTTGTTTTTGCTTACAACATCTACTACTCTAGAAAAATGAATATTTAAAAGTTTTACTATTTTCTCCGGTTCGTATTTTTCAGATAAAGCCGTAAAAGAACGAATGTCAGAAAATAAGACAACGGCTTCAATCCGGTCCCCATCGCGATTGATCTTGCCGTCGAGGATCATATCTCGAACGGCGGGAGACACGTAATGCCCGAAGACGCGCTTGATCATTTCCTTTTCGCGCATGGCACGGCTCATGTCGTTGATGGCTCGTTCCAGATTTCCAATCTGATCATCGCTGTGCACCTGAACGCGAGTCTCATACTTTGCGTTTTCCAGGTCTTTTACCGCCCGGGCCATGCTGTTGAGAGGCTTTAGAAAACTTTGCGAGTTTAGAACCAGAAGCACAAATCCAAGAAGCCAGTACAGGCCACCCATCACAACGCCCACAATCAAGGCCCGTCTTCCCGCGTCAGGATCCCAGGCAAGCTGCATTCTAGAAACGGCAAACGTTCCCAGAATCGTAACGACTGGAAAAATTCCAGTGACCAGAAACAGATCAAAGAATCGAAATCCCAGAGAAGGAGAACGAAGCCGGAAAGTTACGTCGAAATTTCCATCTGGAAACCAATCGGGAAAGAAAACAAAGCGATTGAGACTGTCTGCCAGGTAGTAAATCACGATTGCATTGATGCTCACAGCAACCAGCACGTAGGAAACAAATGGAATGAAATGGCCAAACTTCCGCAATTCAGGAGAAAGAATTGTAACCAGAAACTCGAGAAAGGAAACGCCCCAGATCAGCATAATCAGGAAAGGAGGAAAATTGTAGATTCTAGTGCGCGCCTGTTTCAAGAGACTCGCTGGAACCTCTTCTCCGCGCTTACGCCTCGAAGATGCAATAAACACGGGATATAAAAAGACAAAACTCAGAACAAAGGAAGAGACCTCAAGAAGTCCGAGTACAATGGAAGCGGCGCTCGCATCATAAATTCCGGGCTGACCGAGCAAATAACTGCCAATGAGTGCACCGAACGCAGTATTGCAGATCAAAGCAGTAACCTCGGAAACAATCAAAGGAATGCTAAACAGTACATACGGACAATGCCGGCGAAGAAATTCCATCTGCTTGCAAGACAAGCACGTGGAGAGCGCATGCTGTCAACCACTTGCCCGCAGATGAATCTCTTGACGCCATGAAATCAAGAATCATCCTGAGGTCACAAAGAGAGGTTCTCATGTCACCGATCATCCTACTACCGGTCATAGTACTTGGGCTTATGTTTCTGACGCAGGCCATCAAAATACTTCGCGAATACGAACGAGGTGTTGTATTCCGTCTCGGAAGATTTTCTGCAGTCAAAGGCCCGGGCATCATCATCCTGATTCCAATCATAGACAAAATGGTGAGAGTGAGCATTCGCACCATCGCTTTTGATGTTCCTCCACAAGATGTAATCACGCGAGACAACGTTTCTATCAAAGTGAGTGCTGTAGTTTACTTCCGCGTCATGGACCCGGACCGGGCCATCATTCAAGTGGAAGACTATCTCTATGCTACGTCTCAGCTCGCGCAAACAACACTACGAAGCATTCTGGGAGAATCAGAACTGGATGAAATTCTATCCAGAAGAGAAAAGATCAACGCAGAACTTCAGCTTGTCCTGGACAAACAAACGGACGCATGGGGAATCAAAGTTGGAATTGTAGAAGTCAAGCAGATCGACCTGCCTCAGGAAATGCAGCGCGCCATGGCCAAGCAGGCAGAGGCAGAGAGACTTCGCCGCGCGAAGATCATTTCCGCAGAAGGAGAATTCCAGGCATCCGCCAAACTCTCAGAAGCCGCAGCAGTGATCGAAAAGCATCCAACCGCCATCCAGCTTCGCTTTCTGCAGAGTCTCGTTGAGATCGCGGCGGACAAGAATTCAACGATTGTGTTCCCGGTCCCCATCGATTTGATTCACTCGATACTTGAAAAAATGAAAAAGTAATTACTCTTTCATGGAAAGGTGTGTGGAAGTTTTTCCCTCTATCAGAGTTTCGCGGATGAACTCCACCACCTGCTCTTCCGTTTCTATCTTGAACCATTTTCCGTCCGGATAAACAACAACGGACGGACCTTCCTCGCAACGGTCCAGGCATCCTGCCATATTGACTCGAATGCTGCGACCTGGGCACATTTCCTTCACCTTGTCTTTCATGAAGTTGCGCAGCTGTGTGCTGTTCTTATGACCGCAGGATGGTCTGGGCGCGGACGGGTCCCTTTTATTCTCACAAACGAATACGTGCTTTTCGAAATGCATCAACCGTATACACGGCGAAGAATGCGCGGGGTCAACAACGATTCCATCCTGGATCCGGTTTCATCTGTTTCAATGACCAGAACGCCTGCCTTGCTGAGTTCAAACGGAAGAGAGTGGCTGCCGAGCATTGTGCCTGCAAGGCGAGTGAGATTGGGCTCATGACCCACAATTGCAATTGTTTCTGCCATGTGAGATTGGATCAGAGATAGAATGGAATCGTCGTCCTGCGCTTCAGGAAGAAGCAAATCTGAGAGGTGAACCTCTGCTTCCGGGTACTGTCTCTTGAGTAGTCTTGCAGAATGATGTGCTCTGACTGCAGGAGAAGTGAAAATCTTTTGAATCCCGGGATAGATCCGCTCCAGGCCTGCAAACGCCCTTCTGGCGCGCTTCTTCCCTTTGTCCGTCAGAGGGCGATCCAGATCAGACCCTTGAAATTCCTCGCGAGCCACGGCGATGGCATGTCGTATGAGCAGAATCTTCATAGATCCATTTCTCAGATTTGAGACTTTCGCCGGGACTGTTTTTCTGCGAATTGTATTACAATTCTGAGTTTTACGTAGACGGAAAAGAAATTGAAGGCATCGATTCTGCACCGATTCTGGCCCCATGCTCGCCGCCATGCAATTCTGCTCTTCCTGCGGCAAGACTCTGTCCCTTCGCATCCCGGAAGGGGACAATACGATGCGGCACGTATGTGACTCCTGCGGCGCCATTCACTATCAGAATCCAAAAATCGTTGTGGGCTGCCTCCCGGTATACGAAGGTAAAATCCTACTCTGCAAACGCGCCATCGATCCTGCGTATGGAAAATGGACTCTACCTGCGGGCTTCATGGAAAACGGAGAATCCCTCGAAGCGGGTGCTGCCAGAGAAACCCGTGAGGAGGCAGAAGCAGAGGTGCGCATTCTTAGATTGCATTCTGTTTTCAGCATTCCACACATTCACCAGGTTCATTTCTTCTTCCTGGCTGAAATTCTAGACGGTCGATTTGGCGCTGGAAAAGAAACCCTGGAGGCAAAGCTCGTCACAGCAGAAGAGATTCCGTGGGATGAAATAGCGTTCGGGTCCGTTCGATTTGCTCTCAAAAGATACCTGGATGCCCCGCATCAAATGGAAACGCACGTAGATTCTTACCTCAAACCACAGTGAAAATTCATTGCCCGCTGTGCGAAATCATCGTCTAACAGTTCATCAAACCTTTGGAGTCCCTGGATGAAAAAACTCACTGCAGCCACAATGCTCGCGGTTACCCTGGCAGTTGGATTTGCACTCGGCACGCTGAGCGCAGAAAACCAGCCACATATGAAAGCAGCCCTGAGCCAGCTTGGGCAGGCAAAAGACTCGCTTCAAAAGGCAACTGCTGACAAGGGCGGACATCGCGCAAAAGCGATTTCTCTGGTCAATGAGGCGATTGAGGAAGTGAAGAAGGGAATTGCAGCGGACAACGCACGCTGAGCCCGAACGAGGGGAGAGGAAACTCTCCCCGGCTTTTTACAAGATTACTTTTTGGCTTTGAGTTCAGCCTGACGACCGACAAGCTCTTTGGCGTATTTGCTATTCATCCCCTTCATATGTTCCTGCGTCTTTTTAATAGCCGCGTCCACTTCTGAAAGGGTCATCCTGTTGACTTTCTTGTTCTTTTTCTCGTCTTTTTGTTCGTCTGCCATAATTTTGCCTGTCGCGTCAGAGAACTTGAGATAGGCCATGAAGACAAGTAGAATTCCCGCAGTCCTACTGCTAGCCCTGAGCGCCTGCGCGCACTCTCCAGGGGGCTACTACTTCTGGAAATCGGAATGGAAACTGGAAGAAAAGAACCTCCCCTACCTGAACCAATCCAGATTCGCCTATTTACGGATGTTCGATGTTGCCCTGGAAGGCGGGGAAGCAAAGCCCTCCGGAACCATTCGGTTTGCGTCCAGATGGCCAGAACACCTGGAAGCCGTCCCGGTTGTATTCATCACGCAGGAAGCGATCAAAGCCCAGAACGATTCGCAAGTTCCTGTCCTCGCAGAACGCATTCACAGGCTCTTGCGCAATCTGGAACAAAGTGGATCTCTGCCCGAAATCAGAGAATGGCAAATAGACTGTGACTGGTCCGCGAAGACTGAATCCAGATACTTTACACTTCTCAAGCAATTGAAACGACTCGAACCGCAAAGAAGATTGTCTGTTACCATCCGGCTCCACCAGCTCTCCACAAATGTACCGCCTGCAGACCGAGGCATACTGATGCTCTACGGCTTTGAAAATCCGGCGGACTACCGTCAGGCAAATTCCATCTTTGATGAAAAAAGAGCCGCTCCCTATCTGAGAAAGCTCAAATCTTATCCACTGACTCTCGACCTGGCACTGCCTGTGTTTTCCTGGGCAGTTGTGTTTTATCAAGGATCGTTTCGCCACTTGATTCGAGACAACACTGCACCCTTGCGGCAAGCAGATGGCCTTACGGATTTGAGTGCGCCCTGGTCCAGATCGCAGTGGTTTCGCGCTGAGAAAAATCTCTGGATAGGACCAGACCGAATTCCGGCCGGAGCTGAAATTCGACTCGAAGAAACTGGCCCGGCAGCAGCAAAGCGCGCGAAGAGCCTGGTAGACTTATCCGCTCCTCCATTTGCATCTGACTCCCGCATTGTCCTGTTTGACTTCCACTCCGCCCAGAACTATTCTGTGTCCGAAATCGAGGCTATCTTTTGAAATCAAAACTGATTCTATCTGTTCTTGCATTCGCTCTCTTATTTCCATCGGCGATTCTTCCCTGTGGACCGTCTTCGGGCCTCGCAGATCCTTTTTTGTTTTCCGAAATCCCATCCAGTGCGTATGGAAGAATTTGCATCGATTCTTTGCTCATAGATAAATCCAGCATGCCCGTTGCCTGCGGCGCCATCACTCGCGAAGAGGAAAACGCAAGAGAATGGGCTGCCTACCTGGGGATCACTGCCGCAGAAGCACGCAAGGGAGTGTATGAAAATCCAAAGCTTCCAGCATTCACTCGTGCGCTTGCAAAGAAGCCCGGCGCATCCGAATACCTCGCTCTGGCCAGATCCGTAGAAAAAGTACAACTGAGCACGGTCGGGTGGGATTACGACTTTGATCGGGAAAAAGAAAAATCAGATCTATCTCAAATAAAATCCATCTTAAAGGATCTGCAAAAGAAAGCCGCTACTACAAACGATCCGTTCCTTTCTCCCAGATACAATCTGCAGAAAGCAAAACTACTTCTAAGACTGGGAAACTACAGCGAAATTCTCTCCATCCCTGTGCCTGAAAATCCAGGGTTCACCAGATCTCAGATTCTGAGACTGCGCTCGGGTGCAAGCCTTCGCATGAAAGAAAAAGTGACTGCAGCCATTCAAACCATTCTGGCATACGAAGCGTCTCCCTATTCAGGCGCTGCAGACGATTTCAGATATTTGCTTCTGGAAGAAAAAGACTACAGACAGATCCAATCGTCCAATCTGTCTAAAAAACAAGTTGGGATATTTTACTTTCTTTCAGGAATCCACATGTCCTCAGGCGGCTCCTTTTCTCTGGCAGTAGAAGACCTCGAGAATCTTTGGAATGCAGAGCCGGGCACACCGTATGCAGATCCACTCCTTCTCAAAACGATCGCTCTCATGGAAGAAGAATCTTTGCCGGTGATCCTGTATCACCAGGAGCCACCAAAGCAGAATAGCGGCATCGATTCGATTCGCATTCGACTGCTCTCCTGGATTGCTGGTAAATTTCCTCAGCTTTATGCGCAAACTAATGCGAACGGACTTCCGGACTCCACCACACTCGCCGCCACCAGACTTCGCAAATTCCTCGAGAAAAATAAATCCAATTCCAGGAATCCTGCTCTGTGGAATCTGGCCGCAGCCTACGCCGCCTACACGGCAGGAGACAGCGACGCCGCAAGCGAAGCCCTCTCTGCAAAAGAAAAGAAGCCAGCCTACGAAGTGCGAAGACAACTCATTCTGCTTCTGGCCAGGATTCAGAAAGAGAGAGTGATCAGCGAAGAAACAGAAAATGCATTCGTAAACCTGCTTCCGCTGCTTTCTGGTTCATCGTCCGGGATGGCACGTTATTCGCCATTCGATGAAAAAGGTCCGCCTGCAGCGACGATGATGCTTTATGAACTGCTCTCTGACAAATACAAGAAGGGGGGTGCCGGACACAAAGGAATCATTGCATCCTATCTGGCCGGTGCATTCGAATGGTACGACACCGCTCGCCTCGATGCATCTTCAGAAGCGGATCTCGTGCGGCTCCGCGACTATCTGGCACAGCCGCCCGTTACAAGCATGGATCGTTTGATCAAATCCAAATTCCACCTGTCGCGTGCCGTCGTCATGGATCGCCTCGCGGCTAAATATGCTCTGCAGGGAAAATACAAGGAAGCGGAACAAGAACTTAGAGCCGCCGGTCCTCCCAAAAAAATCACTCTTGAATACACAGGTGATCTGGGCCCGTTTGACGCGACCTTTGAAGACGCAAGCAAGAATGCAAAGAACTGGAATCGCCTCACCTTCTTCCAGGAAATGGGCAAATTGTCTGCAGCCATTGATGCGAAACCGGCTGATGCGGAGGCGGCTCTTCTCCACTATCGCCGCGGAGTGGGAGCTCTGAGCGCAAGCCATTTTGGGAAGTGGTGGATTCTCATGAAGGATTACAGGTCTGTGGGTGATGTCTATATGGGGCATGACTGGGAACTCATGCTTCGCCAGGCAAAGAATGATTTTGAAGCGGCGGCTCGCCTCACGAAGGATCCAGAACTGGGTGCGAAGAGCACGTTCCTATCCGCACTTGCGTCCCAGGGCTTGAATCAACCACGAGAATGGACGGAGGAAAAACAAAAACTTTCCGCGGCAGAAGCAGACAGTTATCGCAAGCTCGGAACAATTTACAAAGACACGCGATTTTTCAACACCATTGGCTCTTCCTGCTCAGTGCTAAATGATTTCTTAGGCCATTGAACAAGGGCGCATAACGGCAGAAAGTTCAACGCTCGGCACCGTCTGGTTTTGCGGAAAGCAATTTGAATTCACGCAGAACGAGCATTGCAAGAACGGCAATCAACGTAACGTCCACGCCGGTGAGGCTGTAATAGATCCCGCTCACCCCAAAATAAACGGGCAGGATCAGCACCACAGGTACAAAGACCAATATCTGCCTGGACACTGCGAGGATGGTTGCCGTCTTGCCGTGTCCGATTGCCTGGAAGAAAGTGAGTCCGTTGAAAACTCCCGCCATCAGAGGCAGCGTTACAATGAGTATGCGAAAATTTAGAACGTCAGTGTCCGTGATGGCCGTGTCCGGCAACATCCTTCTCAGTACCGTGCGCCGCGATCAAACGGAAAACAAAGATCTGCTGCAAAACACCCATTCCTTGTAAAATAAAACTGGAAAGGCCAATCGAGATAATTCGTTTAAAAATTTTAGGATCGTATGCAAAAAGAGACACGGGTTCTCTCGCACTCGACTTACCGGACTTAAAATAGACGGCGCCTGCAGCTGCAAGAGCAACCATTGCTACGTTCGTCGCAAGTGCTGAGCCGCGAATACCCAGACCGAATGTGCGGATAAAAAGAGGATTGAGCGCAACATTTACAACTGTGCTGACCGCAAGAATCTTCATCGCGGTACGCATTCTCCCTTCAGCGCGTACCAGCATGTTCGCTGAGATTGCGTAAACTGTGACTGGAAAGAACAAGGAAAGAACCGAAAAATACTGGGCACATCGCGGCCACACCCATGGGAATACTTGCAAGAGGAAAAGCGAGAGACACCCCGGCAACCGCCTGCTCTCCCACAAGCTGCCCAATGAAAATTACATCAACGAAAGTGTTGAGAGCATAGAAAGACATGCCGACGATTGCCGGCCATGCCAGATCTACCATGAGGCGCCAGAGGCCGCCTCTCAGTATATAATCTTCTGTGTCTTTAAACCCTGACGACACGTCAGAGATTGATCTGCCACTCGTTGCGGCGGTTTCTCTTGTCGTAGTACGATGCAATCAACATGTCCATGCTGTAAAGCGCCGTGCGAAGATTTAGATAGATCAATCGAAGGGCACGCAGCTGGATTTCAGGAGAAGTAGCTTCCAGTGTGATGGCAGGAGCGCCAGGAGATGGCATGGAGAAGTTGTGACGATGCGTTTCGAGTTCCACCATCTGCACGTTTGGATAATACAATCTCATCAACTTGCGTGTCCACTGATCCGGATGATAGACGTTACGCGTCATTGAGTCCATCACAAGACAGGTCAATTTGGACGAGCCATCTGCAGGTAGATCATACGTTAGACTGAGAACTTTCTTGGAGTTCACATAATCCCCTTCTCTCCACGCGCCGGGGACATCTTCCAGAACGATTTCCTGGTAGTATTGAAGACGCGGATAGAGCTGCATCAAACGCTTGTGCTTGAGTTCAACGTCTGTCACTGCAATCTTCACGTTCTGAATTTCAATGGTAAGAAGGCGTTCAATCTCTTCGCGGTATTGCTTTTCCTGAGGGTTATTGCCGATTGCGTTTTCTGACATAATCGGACGGCCATCCGACGGAACCTGTGCGGTTCTGGTTGCAGGATTCAAGCAACGTCTGGCCTTATCCTCCGACTCTTTCGCCGGCTGCGGCGCAGTTTGCGTTGTTTCCGCGAAGCGAGGAAATGCCACACCCAGAAGGGCGGCAACAAACGCAGATATAAAGGCACGTCTCATGGTCGATATCTCCCGTATGTATGTGTCGGCCCGACTACCCCACAATAAAAAGCGGCCGAACAAAAAAACACAAGGACTTAAAGAAATTTTTGGAAACGTCGAAGCTAGCCCGTCGCAGGCTTGAGATTGCAGAGACGGATGACAGTGCGATAGAAATTAGCCAGAATCACAATGTTCTGACTGGGATTGAGGCCGCAGGAGACTGCCAGGATGGCCACTACACAGTTGTTC